>Ga0310691_10004919_pt1 | contig 14836 bp, 10 predicted proteins | sample 176DNAGHGlowgp2_FD_203887 | JGI IMG/M metagenome (GOLD analysis project Ga0310691, IMG submission 203887) | Sheep rumen microbial communities from Palmerston North, Manawatu-Wanganui, New Zealand - 1766 DNA GHGlow gp2 (v2) (version 2) | ecosystem: Host-associated > Mammals > Digestive system >... | reverse complement strand
TCGTTAAGGTTCTTGCCCTCTTCCGACTCTTCGTCCACCCACAGGTCAGGGAACTGTCTTTCTATCTGTTCAGGCATCAGTCCGGAGAATATAGCGTTCCTTGCGTACATCGTAGCCGTAGGCAATATGCTGCAGTACAAATCCTCTTCGATATCGAACATGTCGCCTATCTCCTCTGCAAGCACACGCCATTGGTCATAGCGGAAATTGTCTATTACGATAAGGAACACTTTCTCGTCCTTTGCCAGCATGGGGAAAACGTAGTCAGGCATAATTCGGTTTGACGTCATAGGCATGTCATCGTCCTTCTTGCCGTTAGCGAATGTAGTCGTCCACTTAGTGTAGTTCTTCTTGATGAACTTCGCAAAACCGTTGTTAGCCTCTTCCTTCTGCATGCGCAGCATTTCCGTCATGTTACTGCCGGTAGCATCGAGTTCCAGTTCCCACCTTACCAATCGCTTGTATATCTCCTTCCAGTCGTTAAAGCTGTTGCAGTCACTTATCTGCATAGATATATCCATAAACGACTGTTGGTAGCTCTGCTGCGTCACCTCGGTCACTATCTCCCTTTGGTGAACGTGCTTCTTCAGCGCCAGCAGTATCTGCATAGGGTTTACAGGCTTTATGAGATAGTCGGCAATCTTTGAACCTATAGCCTGGTCCATGATGTCTTCCTCCTCGCTCTTCGTCACCATCACTACCGGAGTCTGCGGTTGTATATCCTTGATGCGTTGCAAAGTCTCGAGTCCGGTAAGTCCGGGCATCATCTCATCGAGCAGCACGAGGTCAAACGTCTGTTGCTGACACTGTTCTATAGCGTCAAGACCATTGGAGGCCACGACCACGTCGTAGCCCTTCTTCTCAAGGAAAAGTATGTGTGCGCGCAGATGCTCTATCTCGTCATCCACCCACAGTAGTCTTGTGCTCATATAATTGTAGCTTCTTCGGGTGTGTTTTATTAAATCACTTTGTTGCCACCTTCAGTTTCACGCCTACATCCATTAGTCCCGGCATGTATTCGCGTGTCATGTTATGCTTTATCGCAACCTTGATGTGTTCGCCGGGTCTGTGCGTACCGGTGAATACAGGAATCTCGTAGGTGTGATATGTTATGCCTACGCCAGTCATCACACCGTCGCTGTTCACAATTTCGCATCTTACGGTCTTGCGTTCTTTGTTGCCAGACGGCATGCAAGTCTGCTCCACTATCATCGAAAGGTAGCGATAGGGAAAATCAGGTTTTGCACGCAGGCATACATAGGTGGTGAAGTTGCCGTTCGTGCGCAGTGTGTCGATATCAAACACCAGCGTATCGTGGGCAGACCATCCCTCCTCGCCGACAGCCACATACTTATGGTATGTAGTATCAGCAGTACAGCTCCATGCCATTGCCATTATCAGCAAAGCCATGAGCGGTGTCGCAATGTTCAGTATGCGGTGTGATGTCATTTTGCTTGCTCCGGTGCGTTTGTAGGCTGCTGGTTGTTAGCAGCAGATTGTTGCCCCTGGTCTTTCTTTTTCTTCTTTTTCTTTTTCTTCTTCGCCTTGTCAAAACGTGTAAGGTCAGAGCCGAAGAGCATATCCTTCGGACGTTCAGGAGCCTTCGTCTTGTCGTCTTCCAACAGCGACAGAGGCTTCTTGCCCTCCTTGTTCATAGCTATTATCTCGTTAGCCCTTGCCGGTGTTATGGTCTCCAGGTTTACAGGCTTGCGCTTGTCGGTAGAGTATGTTATGATGCCGGCGAGTATATCCTGCTTGAAGAAATAGTAGTCGCTGTCCATGGTCTGCAGAATAATGTCCTTTGACGGGAAATCCTTAGCAGCATCCATATAGCAATCCACCTCGTAGTTCATGCAGCATTTCAGCTTGGCACACATGCCAGCCAGCTTCTGAGGATTAGGCGATATGTCCTGCAACCTTGCCGCCGTAGTGCCTACGCTTGAGAACGACTTCATCCAAGTTGCGCAACACAGTTCCCTGCCGCATGGTCCCGTACCGCCGATGCGTCCAGCCTCCTGTCGCGCACCTATCTGCTTCATCTCTATTCTGACGTGGAAAGTCTCTGCCAGCACCTTGATTAGCTGTCGGAAGTCCACGCGCTCGTCTGCGATATAGTAGAAGATGGCTTTGCCGCCATCTCCCTGATACTCCACGTCGCCAATCTTCATGTCGAGTCCCAGTTCCTTTGCTATCTGGCGGCTCTGTATCATGGTAGCCTCCTCGCGGCTCTTTGCTTCGTAGTAGCGCTCCATATCGGTGTCTTTGGCAAAGCGATATACGGTGCGTATCTCGTCTGCCGACTTCAGGTTGGCCTTCTTTATCTGCAGAGTCACCAGCCTTCCGGTCAATGACACCACGCCGATGTCGTGGCCCGGGCTTGCCTCTACAGCCACCCAGTCACCTTTCTTCAGGTCAAGACCGTTTACGTTGTGGTAATATCCCTTGCGTGTATTCTTGAACTGCACCTCCACCAGGTCGGTGCTTTCAGCATTGCCGGGCACGTCAGCCAGCCAGTCGTATGTGTTCAGCTGGTGGTCGCTCCTTGAGACGCCCTTGGCGCAAAGTCCCCTTGCGCATGTAGGTCCCAAGGTGAACTTCATGTTAGCCCAGTCTTCTTTTTGTATATTTTCTTTGTTATTATCCACGTAAATTAATTTTATGTATATATATTTGAATTGAATGTATGTTTTCTGTCATCCTCCCTCTCGTGGTGGGGTGGGGGTGAGTAGGCAAGCCTTTAGGTAGTGTGCAGCAGCACCGCCACCTTCATCGTGATGTCGAAAAACACGATCTTAGGATTTGCATTCTGCCCTATGTCGCGCAGTGCATCCTGGTATAGTTGCTGGAATCCCAGGATGTTGCCCTCATTCACGAAGCGTGCAAACTTCTGGCAGAAGTGCTCCTCCTCATCATTCATGTACGACAGTTCCTCATTCCTGAAGTTATACATGAACGCCTCTCTTGCCATCCTGAGGAAATACACCAGCAAGCGTTTCTGTTGCTCACGTCCCAGTGTTGCCACGCTCTCGCTCCATCGTTTCAGTTCCCTGACGTCCTTGGTGTAGGCCTTGCGCATTAGTGTCACGAAGTAGTCGAAGAACAACCGGTCTTCGTTGCCGGCATCGAGCATTTCAAGCGCATTGAGCCAGTTGCCTCCAGCCAGTCGGGCTATGCGTCGTGCGTCATTCTCAGCCAATCCGCGTCTTTCAGTCAGAGCCTTCTCTATGTCAGCAGCGTCTATAGCCTTCATTTCGAAGCGTTGCGTTCTCGAGCGTATCGTCTCGAGCAGCGCCTCAGGCTCACGGCATACCATGATGAAGAGCGACTGCGCAGGTGGTTCCTCTATCAGTTTCAGCACCTTGTTGGCGCATTCGATGTTCATGCGCTCAGGCAGCCATATTATGCAGACCTTCCATCCGCCCTGGTTTGACTTCATGCTGAAGCGCTTCAGCAGATAGTCTGCCTCGCCTACGGTTATCACAGCCTGTTGGTTTTCCACCTTCATCATCTCAGTCCATTGCGCCAGCGAGAAGTAAGGCCCCTGCTTCAGCATCTCCTCCCACTGCTCTATGAAGTCGTCGCTTACAGGCTTGTATTCGCTGTTCCACTTCTTGAGTTTTATGGTAGGGAATGTAAAATGCAGGTCGGGGTGCTGTATGCCCCTGACCTTGTATGCGCCCTTGTTCAGGATATATGATGCGAGTGCTACCGCCATGGCCATTTTGCCGCAGCCGTCGGGGCCGCTGAACATTATGGCATGTGGCAGACGCTCTGCGTCGGCAAGTGAGCGCAAGCGCTCCGCCATTTCCTGCTGTCCTATGATGTCAGTGAAATCCATTAGTCTTAAAGACTACAAAGTTAACTAAAAGTTTTGGAAATGCCAAACTTTTCAATAAAAAAACGACAATTCCAACGATTTTTGACAATTATTTCTGCGTCATGCAGCAGTGGGATTGTCAGAAACTGTTGGAATTGTCGTTTGTGGTATAGCCATGCAGTATGGCTGCTTGCCTACTGTGTGAGTATTATGCTTCGCCAGCCAGGTGTGTCATTACCATTACTGCCTTGTCGTAGTCATAGTCATAGACAAACATTACGCAACCACCCATCGGTGGGTATGCGCTTGTCACTTCGTTCTTGATAGTAGAAGGGATCCCCTCGTTCTCTAATTCGCGTTGCAGCAGGATTGCCTCGAAACCATTGCCGCAGTTAGTAAGTCGTTTTAGTTTCATAATTGTAAAGGTTTAGTTCGTAAATACTTAGGTATGTCTTTTCTTTCTGGGTACAAAGGTACAAAAATCTTTTTTAAAATCCAAATTTTTTTCAAGTTTTTTTGTTTTATTTTCTACGGACAGCGTACCAAAATTACAGTTCTTTAAATTGTGCTGTAAAGGTTGTCGTATTAGGCGTTGTAAAAGCTATCAAATTACATTGTAAAAGCTATCGAATTACACTGTAAAAGCTATCATATTACGTTGTGATTTGATAGCTTTTACAACGCCTTTTTTAATACGTTGAAAGACAGTTAGTTCTAAACGGCGAAAAAGCGTGTTCTTTTTGAGTTTGTAAAGGGCTTGAAATCATCTTTTGCGATAAATATTTCAGTTTTGGCGTTTTGTTTTGTCACTACAGAAAAGTTTCATGTAAATATGTACTTTTTTGTAACTTGTTTGTTGGAATGAATAATTTTTATTACCTTTGCACCATAAACTGTTATATATGAAATATTACAAGATTATGAAAAATAGTACGAAAACAAAAAAAATGATACTTCTCGCCATTATGGCGGTAGTAAGCAGCGTTTCATATGCTGCGACAAACCTTTCACTGAGATTTACTGCAAATGACGCAGGTGATATAACATCAAGCAAGACCATCGGGGCTTTTACAATAATTCCAGGAAGTAAAACGACTACGATAGAAGCTGGTAGCACTTCTTTCTCTGGCGAGACATTTACACATAGAGTAAAATTTGGTGGTGGTGCTTCAACCTCGGGAATGTATATATCATTTGAGGTGAGCGGTCCTTGTGTAATCAAAGCATATGGAGCATCCGGCGGCAGTTCAACTCGTAGTTTGAAGATTACATGTGGAAATACATGGGGAGCAACAACCTTGGCTACAATATGTAGTTCAACTGGCACAAGTAATGAGGTTGCAGAAGAATATAACTATACTGGCTCTGCTAATACGATATATATAGGTTCTGCTGGTAGTGGTTATTATGTTTACGGCATCGACGTTACATATAGTGAGGGAGGCAGTACGGAAACTCGCTACACAGTATCATTTAATGCAAACACTAACGGAACGTGCTCTACGTCAAGCCTTACCGAGGCAAGCGAGGGCGCAGGTGTGACGTTGCCAACAGCAACGGCTAACTACGGCTATAACTTCCTGGGTTGGTCAACAAGCAGCACTGCTACAACGGCTTCATACAGTGCCGGTGCTACATATAAGCCAAGCGCAAACACTACTCTCTATGCCATTTATGAGGTTGACGCAAACGCCCCTGTGCTTCCTGCCGCTGGCAGTGCCATAACCTTTGATGCCACCAAGCGTTACTCTGAGTGGGTAATCAACTCACGTTTAAGTGATTTCTATGGCAACACAAGCGTTATGAATTTTGCTAAATATACAGATGACGGAACGAAGACTGTAGCAGGCAAGACCGATGAGCTTGACTACGTTCCGGGACTTGTGGCAAAGGCAGTTCTGGAGACGATAGACTATTACAAGAACAACAACGACGTAAACGTAAAGCCATGGTTCTATGCCGTACAGGACTACGCTAACAATACCATTAAGTCTAATGGCGTACAAGGTAAGAGCTTTGACGACCTCAATGCCGTAAAACTATATTTCAAGTTACAGGAAGTGGCAAAGTCTGGTGCCATACCTGACGCCGCTGATACGAACATAAGCAACGCAAAGAGTATTACTACTGCTGAGACACGTTTGGGTGAGGCCCTTGCAGGAATAAAGATTGCGAACAGTGACTATGCTATCAGCGAGAGTCTGCTGCCTGGTGCTGCCGGCGGTTGGTGGCATAAGTCAGGTTACACCAACCAGATGTGGTGTGACGGACAGTATATGGGTCCTGCACTGTTGGCTCAGATGCTCAATGAATACGACAATTACGAATCAGACGGTTGTATCGCAGGCAGCAAGGCTGCAGACTGGGACTTGGTAACCAAGCAGTTCACCATATCATGGAACTATCTCTGGAACCCGGAAGTGAAGTTGCTCTACCATGCTTTCACTGCAGACCCTGAGTGTACTGCAGACACAAATGCAAAGACAAACGCATCAAAGTGGGCAGGATTCCCTAACAGCGACGGTATCTACCACTCTGCCGAGTATTGGGGCAGAGCTGAGGGTTGGTATTTCCTCGCACTCGTTGACGTACTGGAGCAGATGCAGATAGCAGGACTGACCAAGACACAGAACTACAAGACACTGCACGGCTATCTCAACGAACTTGCTGCTGGTATCGCAGCAAAGCAGGATGCAGCAACAGGCTGCTGGTATCAGTTGCTGAATCATGACGGCACATTCGTAGCTCAGACATACGACAGTAGCTACAGATATACCTCTTCACCAGTAGCAAACTACCTTGAGTCTTCTGCTACGGCAATCTTCACGGCAGCCTACCTGAAGGGTATGCGCCTCGGACTCTATGACACAGACTACACAGCGTTAGCCAAGAAAGCATATCAGGGTATCGTAGAGAACTTCATGGTGGCTGATGGCAACGGCGGCGTACACCTCGTTTGCTGTTCTAAGTCTGCCGGCGTGGGCGGTTCAAATAATCGTGACGGTTCAGCAGAGTACTACCTCATGGGTAAGGACACAGCGCCTACGGTGAAAGACCCTACATCGTCAAGCTTCTACACCGAAGGTAAGGTGTTCGGTGGTTTCATCCTCGCTGCTACGGAGTATGAGCGCCTGTTCATAGACAAGAAGCTGGAGCTCACAGATGCAGGCGAGTACACCACCTTCCCTGAGAGTGACTTCAGCGAGGTAAGGCTTACACGAAACATTCCGGCAGGTGAGTGGAACACTTTGGTGCTCCCTTTTGACGTTACCGCCACACAGATAAGCGAGACTTTCGCCAACGGCTCCGTTGTGGCGGTATTGCAGCAGCTTGATGCAGACAAGATGTATGTAAAGACACAAAGCTACATCAATGCCAATGAACCTGTGTTTATAAAGATAGAAGAGAAGAGTTCTGACGATACCTACACCTTTAAGGATGTAACAGTGAAGAACGGCACTGCAACAAGTGCTGCCGGCGGTGTGCAGATGATAGGTACATACGCCTTGCTTACAGGCGGGGCGAATGGCGATCTCGGTACCTCGGACTATTTCATATATGATAACAAGTTCTACGACTGCACCTATCTGAACCAGATGAAACCTTTCAGGGCTTATGTGACGTCAACGGGTGCGCAGGCTAAGATGTATTCCATAGAGTTCATGGAAGAAGAGGAAGCTGATGGCGTACAGAACGTAAAGGCGGTAGCAATGAACGACGATGCACCTATATATAATATAATAGGTCAGCGTGTGACTAATGGTGCCAAGGGATTGTTGCTGCAGAATCATCGTAAGATAGCAGTGAAGTAATAAGATTAACTTGTATATATTTATGAAAAAAAACGATTATATAGCTCCGGAAATGCAGAGCATAAGTCTTGACCTTGCAACTATTATGGCTGGCTCATATATAGAGGAAGGTAAGACTGATGGTAACGGCAGCGGCACTTTTGATGCCAATGCTCGCGAAAACACATTCGGATTGATAGACTATTCAGAGGAGGAGGAGTAAGATAATTCATAATGCATAGTTCATAATGGATAATGCATAATTCTTAATTCTTCGCTCGGCGCTTTGCGACGCTTTTCTTGCGCTCCGTGGGTGCTCAGGCGCATAGCGGAGTCCAAAGGCTGCAAGCCGACTAAAAGAACTCTTAATTCTTAACTCTTAATTCTTAACTCTTAACTCTCTTAGCTTTTAATAAACCTAATAAAAACCATGAAGATTATGAAGGACCACAGAATTAAATCATTCCTTAGGCTGATGGCTGTAGCAGCCCCTATCAGCCTGATCAGTTCCTGTAAATGGATTAAGCCCCATGAGGCAAAGATTACAGAGAAGGAAAACGATGACAGTACGCAGGTGCATGACAGCGTACCTGCGGTTCAAGAAACACAGCAGCCCGTAAGTCAGACGAAGAGTGTAGAGGAGGAGGTGGCTGCCCTTAACAGTCGTATAAAGGAAATATACGGCACTGTAGAGAGGGTGTATAAGCGTGATGCGCTGCCGAACACAGACCTTGATGCAAAGTATTGCTCAAAGGCATGGAGACAAACCGTAAAGGCTGTTTCTGCAAAGCAGAACAAGACTGATGATCTATGCCTTGACTGCGACTACTGGATTATGGGGCAGGACTATGAGAACGTGAAAGTGACAAACTATTATCTGGAGAAGATTATGCTGGACGATGCAAAGTATGGCTCCGTGGCGGCTTTCACGCTGAAGGTTCATAACTGCGGTTCTGTAACTCCTGTACGCGTAGATCTCGTTAAGGAAAACGGCAAGTGGGTGATCGATAACTTCACAGACATTAAGAATGATATCGATTATCGCAAGATGATGACGGATTACTTGAATAACTAAAAAAAAGCAAAAGAGTGAAAATATACCATATCGTTGGTGCTATTTTCACTCTTTTGCTTTTCTGTTTCTTTCCCTCCCGCTCTGATATAGGGTGGGGTTTTCTTTAATCACCCTCCTCTGGTGGTAAATTAGGACCGAAGATGTCAGAGCCACCGATGTCGCCACCATGCTCTTCGTTGTTGTCCGGTGCCTCGTTGTTCACGTTGATAGTCCATTGACTTGGATGAGCGTTCATGACGCTGTCAATCTCCAGAGGTTCGAATTCAACTATTGGGGCTTTGTAAAGTTTTTTCATTTCCTTTCAAATAATCTTTGCATCTATCTTTTTAAAAGTATCTTTTACAATATGTTTTTTGGGGTGTGGAGAGTAGGGCCTGAGCCTTACTCTACCACAACCTTGTTGCCATTCATTATATATATACCCTTTGGCAGACCTGTCAGGGTGTCAGCAACCCTCTGACCGCCGAGGTTATATACACCGTTGCCTGTGGTGGTGATGCCCATAGCCTCCAGGGCATCAGGTGCAAACTCTGCTACAGCGATGCTTGTCGTCTCAGATTCTTCTTCATCGTCAAACCAAGCTTTAGAGTAGTCCATGCTTACAGACTTGGCACCTGTTGCACCAGGCTCCAGCTCTAAGTATGAACGATAGCCATACAGATATGAGTTGCCGGCAGATACGTACAGCGTATTGCTGTTAAGGAATATGTCGCCAGCTTTCAGACAATAGCTGTAGTTGTTTACAGTGCCTTTTGCATTGGTTACGTCGGCTGTACAGAAATTACTTGTTCCCTTTGAGGTGTAGCCGTTGTTAGAGAACGCCAATACCTGTTGGTCAGGGTCTATAACCTTGTTGTGAACCTCTATGTGGTCAACGTCCTGTGTAGGCTTTATAAGATAAGGATAGCCTGCGAGTATGTTCTGAATCTCATGATAGGTCATGAAGATTGAGGCATGGCCTGCATCTACGTTCACTCGGTCAAGGATGATAAGCTCGGTGTTCTTGCCGAATACAGTCTCTACCTCCTTCTCTGTCATTGTGAATGGCAGGCAGATAGTGTTCCACTTACCAGTGCTGAACTTACGGTCAAGGGTTATCGTCTCATACATCGGCTTGGTGTTGACCGCATCGCCTGACTTGAGAGATGAAGGGTCGTAAGCCACCTTCTCAGACAGTGCGAGAGTGCCGCTTGGCTGGTTTTTATCATCAGGTACGAAGTTTACGCCAGAGAAACCAATCTTTGAGAAGTTAGAGAAGATGTAGTATGTCTGTCCGGCAATCACATGGAAGGTGTATTTCACCATACCAGGGTCTAAGGCGAGGTAAGCACCATTGTCAAGCTTCGTGACAACCTGGGCGCCATTTACACCGGCAGACCAGTTGTCGTAAACTCGCTGTTGTTCGCCTGGTGACATGTATTCCTTAAACTCCTTCCAGTTGCCTATATTTGTAACGTCGTTGTATCCGTCGGCATTCTCGTCAAGGATACACTTGAACTTCTCGCCTTTCTCGCAGCCATAGTTCTTGCAGAACTTATCGAGCATAGTGTTCTGTGTGGTGTCCTTTACGCTCTCTGATATGCCTGATGTAACCTTCTTGCGGGTTATCATTTCGATTGAAGCATACTTATCTACCAGATGTCCATTCTGGTCAACGATGAAGAAGGCGTGCGGGCGGAACTGGAATGGTGCAGTGCCAGGAAATGGGGTAGCAGTACCGCTGGCATTTACCGATACGAGGTTGCCGTCGTTGTCATAGATGTCTTTTTTATTTGAGTTCCAAGGTCCGTTCTGCTCTATATATACAGACAGCGTGCCGTTGACTGTAGGCTCGAGCGTGACGTAAGCACCGCGTACAGGCAGTGTGAACGGGTAGGAGTCAGAATTGTCGGGTTGCTTGAACCAACCGAAACGCTCCACACCGTATATCTTGCCGTTGTAGTATTGCTGCAGTGAACTGTACATAGTCTCGTTGCTCGCGTCAGCGGCACCGCTCCAATATTTAGAGAAACCGTCAACACCTGTGGATGATGTGGCTATTTTCTTGTATTTGGTATCATTGCCATACCAATGGTCAGTCACTGCCTTAGTGGAACCGTTGGCTTGTGGGTAATTGTAAGTGTTGTTGTTTCTATTCCAACCACCAAAGGTGCCTACGAGATAGAGTTTCTCCGCGCCAGCCTCAGTCCTATATACATGGAAAGTGTCGCGTACAGCAGGTGCATTGTCCTTGAATACAGGGTGTGTGGCAACCTTCCAGTTTATGCCTTTCTGTATTGTGATAGAGTACTGTGCCTTGGCGTCGTCATAATTGCTGTTGTTCGTAGAGGTTGCTGTGATATTAGCTGTACCGTTGCCGTTAGGCTGAGCAAGTGTTATGTTGCCGTTTGCATCTACTGTAGCCACGGAAAGGACATCGGAAGTGTATGTAATATTAAGGTCGTCAAGTGATACGTTGTTACCATACTCGTCGGTTGCGGTGAGTCTGATATCAGGTAATACAGGATCGCTTTCGTCAGCATTACATACATACTCCGTTGCGTCATCGCCAGTGTCACCGTCGGTGTAGCTGAGTATCAGCGTTGATTTCAGTACGTCAACGGTAATGGTGGCGGGACCACTCAGATATACGTTTTCGTCACTGCTGACTATTTCGAATATCAGAGAGGTAGGCGTGTTGCCTGTTGTTTCTAATCCCTTAAGTGTCAGTGTGCCCTTTCTTCCTGGAGAATCACCGCTGTCATCGCGTACAAATGTTGCAGTGACCTTGTTCGCATTACCGCTGTTTGTCATCCCACTGAAAGTACAGCCGTATGGCAGGCGGAGGTCAAAGTCCTTTGTCTCTCCTACTTTCACTGCAGCGTTGGTGTAGTTAATCATAGGAGTAACTGCTTGAGTGTAGAATACGATATCGGCAGGGTAAACGTCTTTACCGTCACCGGTTACCTTGATAGTGTGAGTGCCGGTATTTCCCAAAGTGATTATTGGCGAAGTGATGTGGTCGCCAGGGGCTATATTGAATTCTACAGACTCTGTACCGTCAACATACACATGCATACCTCTTGTATCCTTGCTGTTGCCGTGGAAAGCGTCAATGCTGAAGGCTATTGCTCCGTCAACGGTTATGGTGACGTAGTTGCTTTCCCATTTGATATTGTAGAATGCGCCGGTCACGCCGTTGTGTGTACCGTTGCTACCATTGGCATTCACAGGGTTGGCTGTGGTATATATAGTGCCGTCAATGTTCTCCTTGGTGAAGTTGAACTGCTGCAGATTGCGTGTCACATGATATACCGGGTCCTGAACGATGTAGAAATAGTCGAGGCCGCCGCTATTGTCTGCAGGGCAATAAACATAGAGCGTTTTTGCCTCATTTATTGTGAATGGCGAGGATGTTGCGTTGATGTTGTTTCCTTTTACAACGTCAGAACTCATGACTTCCTCGTCACCAACCTTAAATTTGTAGGTAAAAGCATTTCCATTTCCGTTAATTGCACTTGCGTAAATAGTGTACGTTCCAGGAACAAGCGTGGTTACAGCTTCGTATGCAGTGTTTTTTGCTATAGTGTCGTTAGAGGCCCTTGTTTGCGTGGTTTTATTAACTACTTTTAGAGGTAAAGCAGTGCATTCTTCTGCTTCGGTGTAGTAAACCACATTATCCACGGTGCTGTTGGTATATGGCTTATTTGCAACATAACCGTCAGCGTCAGGTATGATGTAATAATTGTAATAGTTGCCGTTTACCCTTGCCGTCTCATATAGAGTAGTGCCACTAAGCACATATTGAGGAATCGGTATTGCAATATTGTTTGGTTCTGTTGTATATGTACCAGTTGCAAGAACTTTGAGAACATTGTTGTTCCCATCAACAGCATTGACTGTATAACTGTAGTTGTTTGACTCAACAGTCAGGTTGAAAATGTATCTTATGTTTGCAGGGTCAGCTGTTGCCCTTGCTGTGATAGCTACTGTTCCTAATCCTGTTGCTGTCACCACACCGTTTTGGTCAACGGTTGCAATGTCGGCGTCTCCGCTTGACCATTGTATACCGCTGTTGACGGTGTTAGACGGAGACAATGTAGCGGTAAGTGTTGTCGTCGTACCGTATTTGATTGTAGATTCGCCGGCGACGGTGATTGCTGTAGGTGCACGGTTGTACTGCGCATACAGTGTGATGTCGCCGCTTGGTGTGTATGTGTCGCCTGCACCGCCGATGCGTGTGCCGCCGATAGGCGCGGTGTACCAACCCATAAACTCTGCACCGTTGTTGTCTGTTGCCACAGGCAAAGTCACGGATGTTACGCTGCCTTCGCTTGCGCAAGACAGTGAGGTGGTGGCGCAGGTAGCATCGTCACCGGCAACGAAAGTTACGGTGCGCTTGTCTGCGTATGTTATGCTGAGTGATGGCGCATGGCTGCTTCCTTTACCATAGAGGTCTGCGCTTGATGGGCAGTTAGTCAGGAACATCGTAATGTAGCCCTGACTCTCCACTGCTTTTACTGCGGTGGTTACATCAGTCTCTAAGTTGAAATATTCTCGTCCGTCCTGCAACTCTACGTTGTTGAAATTGGTGTACGGCTTGCCTTGCATGGCGGCAATCATGTTTCCGCGTCCTTGGGCAAAGGCATTCCAGTCTATGTCCTTGCCGAGGTTCAGGTAATAGAAACTGTTATTGCGTATGCCGCCGTTGTTTTGTTTGTATAGTTTTGCACTCCATGTGAGTGTAGCGGAGATTACAGTCTTGCCGGCTGGCAGGTCGAAAGAAAATTTCATTGCAGCCTGACCGTTCCATCCACGTTGACCTGCGGAACCGGCATAGCGCTCCTCGTCGTTGTCGTATGTCTGCTTATAGGTCTCACCGTTCATATAGTAGGTAGAGCCGGTATGTACCAATGTGGCGGTTATCTGTGTGGCTGCCAATGCATTGCTACAGCAAAGCAGACAAGACACCATGATAACTAATGCCTTGTTGTATATGTTTCTTGTATTCATAATCATAATTTTTGATTTTGTAATCATTTTGTTTCCACAATGTTTTATGGTATTATCGAATAGCCTTGTTAATGTTTTAGATAAGCTGTAATGACTTAATCAGGTGCAAAGTTACGCATTTTCTGCGAATTATCAAAGAAAAATAGAATAAATGTGATAACTATTAGGACATTTAATGATATGTGTAATGTTATAGGTTGAATGAAAACGGATAAAACGACAATACAGACTACTTAAATGTCAAGTTGTCTGAATTGTCGTTTTGCATGTTATGAGAATAAATTGTCTATTCGTGATTTAAGAAGATGTTAACGGTTTCGTTGGCATCTGCCATGGTTATTATACCATCTTGGTTGGCATCGGCAGCAGTCACGTTGATGTTTGCTGCCTCTCCGTTTAGAAACTTGTTTACAATGACGTTTGCATCAGCCATAGTGACGCCGTCGTCTTCATTGGCATTGCCTGGAGCCATCTCTTGCGAGAAGGTAATCTTCATGCCGTCCTTGATGTCGTACATGCCCATGTCATTGCCATGTGCCTTTACTACCAACTTGCCGTCAACGTGCTTAATCACAGGCAACGCATTGAGATTGTAAGCCTGGAAATTATTTGATTCCACCCAGACTTTGAATGCGGTCTTATCTTCTGCCCTCGCTGTTATAATGCCAGCTATGCAGAGCATAGACATTAATATCGTTTTTTTCATAATAATCAGCTATTTGTTGGGGCAAAGTTACATTTTTTTTCTTTTATCTACAAATATTTTCGATAAAAAGTGTATTAAAGTCGATGAAAATATTTTTTAGCACTTGAGGAACGCCACCAACTTCTCTATGGCCCTGCCTCTGTGTGACATGGAGTTCTTCTCTTCTGCAGACATCTCTGCAAAGGTGCGTGTGCTTGGTGTCACATCGTCAGGACAAGGAAAGAATATAGGGTCGTAACCGAATCCTTCATCGCCATGTTTCTTTGTGGCTATTATGCCTTTCACTATGCCAGTGAACTGGTGCGTGTTACCATTCAGGATAAGTGTTATGACAGTCTTGAACTGTGCAGAACGCTCAGAGCCCTCCTTGCCGTTAAGCTTGCGTAGCAGTTTCTGCATGTTTGCTTCAGAGTCGTGGCTCGCCCCACCATTAGCTTTTTCGTCATCATCCATTG
>Ga0310691_10004918_pt1 | contig 14837 bp, 4 predicted proteins | sample 176DNAGHGlowgp2_FD_203887 | JGI IMG/M metagenome (GOLD analysis project Ga0310691, IMG submission 203887) | Sheep rumen microbial communities from Palmerston North, Manawatu-Wanganui, New Zealand - 1766 DNA GHGlow gp2 (v2) (version 2) | ecosystem: Host-associated > Mammals > Digestive system >... | reverse complement strand
GAAGACCTTTGTAATCAGTAATTGTTGAAAGAATAAATTCTTGCCATTTTACTTTTGCATACATTCCTGTTCCAAGTGGACGATCATTCTTATATGTATAACCTTGAAGATATTGTGGAACCATTGTACCGATTTCTTGGTTAAGGGCAGCATCTACACGAACTAAAGTACGATTGACTGTTGCACCAGTATCTTCATCAAGAATTTCATATAACCAAGGTTCAGCAGAAATAAGAATATAATGGAATTTGAAATCACCTGCGTGGTGTAATATTATATCTCCATTTTCATCTTTTTCTTCATTAATATCTTCTTCACCTTCTTCATAGTATACTGTACCAAATTCTTGAACGTTAACATTATCAATATAACCGTTTTCATCATCTGCTTCTCCATTTTCGTTTTCATCTATCATGCCATCTTCAGCAAGAAGACAATCACCCTTTTGAAGAATATTAAGTAATGAAGTATCATATTGAGCTGTACCTATAAGAGCAGCTTGTTTTACACCTTTTATTATTTCTGCATCTTCAACGAATTCCCAGTTATCATCACAGAAATCAATAAATGAAACTGAAGAACCATAAACAGCATCAGCACCAACTGCAGTTGTATTAACATACTTAATTCTTGTAAGCACTTCAACATCTTTTAATGCAGGCTTAATGTTTTCATCAATATCAGTATATTCTGTTCCGTCAGCTGATTTATGTTCAAGACGAGAAAGAGCAGTAATAACCTTTTGAGGACCTTCAAGAGGATTTGATGGATCCATAAATGCATCTCCTGATGGCCAGTATGTACCGATACCCTTCTTTGGTTTTCCTTCTTCATTAAATACAACACCAAGTTTACGAGCAGCTTCACGAACTTTCCATTCATTTTGTGTGGTATTGAATGTCATAGTAATTGTTTGGTCTGAACCAACTTGTGCTAATTCAATTTGACCAGCTTTACCTGCTTCAACTTCAATATCTTCTCTAATTGCTTTAACATAAAGTGTACCTGCAATACGAGTCTTACCAACATAAACGTCTTGTAATGGAGTTTCTGTTTCAGGATCCCATACGTTAGTATAGAATGATGTTACATCAGCAATAACAGGAGCGTTAACATTACCTAATACTGATGTTGTTGCAGTACCATCATAAATCTTATCAACACTTAATGTCTTGTTAGCTTTAAGAGGGTTCTTTGGTGATGGTATTCTAATACGACCAGAAAGGTCAAGGTTTGCAGCATTTTCTTCTTCAAGTAAATCCTTGTTGAAAGATAACATCATGTTGTGAGTATCAATATCACTATTGAATACAACATCAAGACATGCATATGCACCTTGCTTATTCTTGAAGTAAGGAATGATTGCCCCAATATAGTGTCCAAGAGCACCAGCAGTTTCATCTTTATATAATGCATCAAGTGTATCAACAGATTCACCGAAAGCATTGATTACTTTATCACGAAGCTTAAGTATTTGATTACCGTCTTCGTCAAGTTCGTTTGTTACAATAAAGTAGTTTTTTAATGTGTTAGAAGCAAGAACTTGCTTTGCTTCAAATTTACCTCTGAATACATAAATTTCTGCAAAGAAGTCAGAAATTAAGTTGTTCTTGTAAGGTTCCATGTACTCAGGCATTTCTTCATCTGAATACCAGTCATTAACTGTAATATTGTACCCAGAAACCTTTGTACCTGATGCTTTACGAATAAAATATGTGCAAGAAGTTGCTTTAACGTTAGTTGCTGATATATTGATGTATTGGTCCATCAAAGAACCTTCAACTGAACGCAAATCATTCAACTTTTCTGCATCAAGAGTCCAGAAACGAGTTGTATCGTAAATGTCTTCAACATTGAGTGTTACAGTGTCAATTGGAGTAAACTTTGGATTAAAGTCTGTACTGATAGTAGCACCTTGAACTGTTTCACCGTCAAACTTTTTAAGATTAAGACATAAGATTGGACTTACTTGTAACATTTGTAAAGCTAAACGATGGAAATAAATACCACGTTTTTCAAGTCTTTTAGATATATCACCGAAAATAGATCTGAACTCGTATGGATCTTTTACAAGCACAGGTACATTGAAAGGACCTTTCTCAGAGTAACCTACAACTAATCTGAGCATTTGTGTATCTTGATTTAAGATAGCTGAGTGGTCAAAAACTACACGGTAAATACCCGCAGCTTTAAACTGCTGCAAATGTACTGGAATTGCCATATTATATTATCTCTTTTTATATTTATTATATTCTTGTAATTGTACTTTTAATTTAAGCTAAAAATGCTTAATAGATACAATTTAATAAAAATAAATTTTTTGATGCCTACTTGAAAATTTTTGTTTTAAGTTTTATTATTAATATTGTTTACTTTAAACATAAAAAGGAACAGTTCTCGCGAACTGTTCCAATTGTGATTCTTGCGAATCGGATTAATATATAGAGGCGAGAATTTTGCCTTAATATATATCTTAGATAATTCCGAATGCTGAGCCAACTGCAATTGTGAGATATTGAAGTTCTGGATAGAAACCAGCTTCTGCAATTGTGTAACGGCTGTTAACCAACATCTTAGGAGCCATTGTACCTTCAGCAGTAATAGAAACTGTGTCAGCAAGAATATATGGCATGAAGATAACACCTGGTGAATTACCGTCACCCTTACGACCGATACAAATACGTGTGTCGTTCCAGTCCATATATGGGTCAACATAAATTTGAAGACCTGCAACTGTACCTGCGTGGTATAAGTTTTGGTTGTTAGCTTGAGACATTGTGTTAAGCATTGGAGCTACAACATAACCAGAAACGTCTTGTAAAGCAGTAGCAACTTGACCGTTTGTTACAACCCATGTTGGACGTCCACGACGACCTACTAATTGGATTAAGTTAGCAGCAGCAAGTAACTTAGACATAATACGACGTTGTCTTGTTGCAAGATTTTCAGCAGAAGTATTAACTTCAGCGTTCTTTACATTACCCCAAGTTGCCTTGTGATCGTGTCCATAAATATCTGTGAAGTGTGGAACACCTGGGAATGCTTGTGCAAATGGAATATCTGCACCACCCTTACCCATGTAAAGGTTAAGATCTACACCTTGACGAGCCTTTTGTTGAACAGCATTAGTAACACCAAGAGCAAATACTCTTTCAAGAATACGTTGGTTGATGTGTTGTGTAATTTCGTTTTGAAGAGCTTCCATAACCTTAGATACAGCATCAACACCGTATAATGGAAGATCTTGTAATTGTTGACGAGTTACAGTACCTGTTACTTCATATGAACCCATTTGGATCCACTTGCTGAATAAACGAAGACCAATAACGTTACCAGTACCAGTTTCGTTTTGAGCACGTGTCATTGAATTCTTAGAACCATCGAAGAAGTTTGCGAATCCATCAACAAGATCTACAGATGTTTGTACGAAGTCAGCTTCAACCTTTTGAGCAGCAGTAGTTGCAGTAGCAGCAGCTAATGTAATAGTCTTAGAACCGATTACAACTGAAGTAGCAGCGTCAAATTCTTCACGAATTGATTTATTATCTGCAGAGCAGCTTACAACTTTAACAAGTGGGCAAGCATCCATACGACCAAGAGCGATGAACTTACCTGAGAAACCACCAACTGTTACAACATCATCAGCCTTAACAGGGTTTGTTGCAGCTTCCATAGCTGTACGAATTTCAGCGATTTGTTCAAGAGTAAGACCCTTAATCTTAATATAGATTGGCTTGTTTTCATTACCTGCACCCTTACCATCAAATGATGTTTCGTTTACACGACCGAGCTTACCACCAGCATATGGGAAGTCCATATATGTTAACATAGCCCAAGGACCCTTAGAAGGAATAACTGGAACAAGTTCAAGACCAATTGTTAACAATGCAATGTTAAGAGCCATTGGAAGAGTAGATACTGGAATATCACCAGAACCTGGAGTTTGACCCCAGAATGAACCTGTAGGATTAGCAGCATTGTATGGAGCTGTGCTCATTGGATCTAATTGACTTGGAGCTGTTGGATTAGCCATACCTATAGTATTCATTGGAGTTGTATAGATAGGACCTACACCTGGGTGAGCTGTTGAAGTAGCAACATTTCCACCATTAATACCTATTTGAGATTCATGAATTTCATGAATAGCAGCATATTGAGAAACCCAGTTAAGTTTTTCCTGGTCTGTAACGTTGAAAGATTCCTTCAACATTTTTTCCCATGTAACTGCACCATTTTGTTCAAACATATTATTTATACTTAAATTTATTTGTTATTCTCTTTATTTGAGATTTATATTTATGAATATTATTTCTTAATAATATAAACTAATTTAATAAAAATAAAAATTTATCTTCCTAATAGAAAAATTAAACGTTTCTTCCACGTAATTTCATCATACCAGCAATAATATTTGATTGATATTTACTAATAGGATCATTTACATTTTCATTAATTTTCTTTACTTCCTTATTTTCAAACTTAACGTTTGCCCAGAATGATTCAAGTACACCTTCTTTAGTAAAATCATACATTCTTGAACTTCTGATTATTTCTTGTTGACGAGCTTCATCAAGTAATTGCCATGATGGAAGATATTCAGCAGGCATATTTTCTACAACGTAGATACCTTTATATTTATTATCTTTATTTTGCTCTTCAATAATTTTTTGTACATCTGAATTACCTTCAGCTGAAAGAGATTCAAGTAAACCATCTATTTCATCAAGGCGACCAGCCTTTTGTGATTCCATAAATGCAGAAACATTCTCGTTTACTTTCTTTTCGATAATTGATGATTGTTCTGGAGTATATTCTTCCATTAACCAATTTTCTACTGTTGGAGCAAATTCTTCAGTAATCCAACCTTGAATTTCAGGTGAATATTCTTCAGTAATCCAATTTTGTACTTCTGGAGCAAATTCTTCAACTACCCAATTTTGTACTTCTGAAGCAAATTCTTCAACTACCCAATTTTGTACTTCTGGAGCAAATTCTTCAACTACCCAATTTTGAACTTCTGGAGCAAATTCTTCAACAATCCAGTTTTGTACTACAGGTGCCATTTCTTCTACAAACCAATTTTGTATATGGTCAGCAAATTCACCTTCAGTCCAACTCTTTAATGAGTCTTGAACTTGTTCAATTTGTTCATTTATCTTTTCAGAAACAGTTTCATTAATACCATTTGTGATTTCTTCCTTAATTGATGGAGCAAATTCTTCAACAACCCATTTTTGGATTCCATCATAATTAGTTGGCTTAATTGATTTTGTTTCGTCTAAAGATTCTTGAGCGACATGAAGAGCTGCTTCAAGAGAAGTTACCTTCTCATTAAGCTTATCAATAGCTTCTTTAAGTTCTTTCATATCAACTTTGTCATTATCATTATTTTTGTTATTATCATCCTTCTTATCATCTTTAGGTTTATCATCTTTGTTATCATCTTTAGGTTCGTCATTCTTATTATCAGATTCGTCACCTTCAACAATAGCATACATAATATTACCTTCATCAACTGATTCATTAAGACATTCAAGAGTTTGATTTTCCTTAAGTGTTAATTTAGCTTGACTAAAACCAGGAGTACCTACCAAGTCATAAGTTTGAATTGTAGATAAAGTTACGCGTCCTTCATTAGTAATTGTACCTGCACCACGTGATGAAATGAATAATGGTAAACCACCTTCAACAATAGCTTTTGCAATTTGTCCTTTAGGAGTATTTAAAAGAGCAATCGTTCCAGTAACTGTACCATCTTCATTCATTTGAATATCCTCAATCTTATGAGAAACATTCTCAAGAGTAATATTCATAGAATTTGGATGTTCCAATTCACCAGGACAACCAGACTCTTTAATTTTCTTTTGTAAAGATTCAACCATCTGTGCATAATTTTCTTTATCATAAACACGATTGTTTTGATTCTTTATTCCACAAACTCCAAATACACCATGCAAACGCATCAAACCATCACCTTTGGCTTCCATTACTTCAAGGTCAGCAACACTTCCTAAAGTTTCATAAACCAAGCAACGTTTATCTGTCATATGCTACATTATATGTATATTTTTGTTATATGATTCAATTCTATTAAAAATAATCATTATTAGACACTAACTAATAACAATTTATAGATAATATTTAATAAAAATAATTTTTTTTATGAACAATGAAAAAAAGAATGGATTATGAATCCATTCTTTATTATTTAATTACATATATTCTTCTATTAAATATATTGTAGAATCTCCATTATTCAGTTTTTCATCAAATTGTTCTCGTGTCGCAATTTTACTCATAATACTTAATCCTATTATCTTATCTGAATATGGGGCCCAACTAGTATTTTCCTTATATGTCTGTACTGCAGTATCAGGCACTACTATGAATGCAATAGTTGATGCTGTAAATGCATTACTATTATAATCATCAATCAATAATTCAGGTGGCGTCTCATTATTTATGATTACATAATTAATCTGACATCTTCCAAATGCTCCTGCAGGTAAGTATTTTATTTTCTTTAAATATATAAGTTTATATGTCTTATCTCCTCTATTTGTCATAAATAATCCAGCATGATAAGTCCAATTATTAAAATATCCCCAAGTATCTGGTTCTTCTAAATTATTTAAATATACATATTGATAATTAGATCCACCAAATATAAAAACACCAACACTTCTAACATTAGGAAAATATGCTAAAGTATCTTTAACTGAAGTTAAATTACTTAAACACTCACTGTTTAATGTTGTTATTGATAAAGGAAAATTAATGGTTTCTAATGAAGTACACCCTCTAAATGCGCCGTTGTCAAGTATAGTTACAGTTTCTGGTAATTTTACTGATTTCAATAATGTACAGTTTTGAAATAATCCATGATAAGAACCAGTCCATTTGCTTGATTGTATGTTCATTATGCTTCCTAGATTTGATACGGATGTTATGTTTGTACCATAGAATGATCCAACTGCTCGTTGTAATTTTGGCATGTATATATCACCTTCTAATGCTGTATTTTCAAAACAACTAAATCCCAATACCTGAATATTTGTCAAATCAACATGCTTTAGATTTGTACAATTACTAAAAGCATTATCATTTATTTCTATTAGACTAGTAAAATTCGATAATTCATCAAACGATTCAATTTCTGTATTTCCGTTGAATATATTGACATTATTTATTTTAAAAGTATTAACTTTGCTTACATCACGTTGTGTTACTCCAATTCCATCAATTGAGAAATTATCAATGCATATCTGTTCGACAGCTGCGTCTTTAAATAATATATAATATCCTTCTGCATTGATATGTAACTGATTGAACCTGTTTCGAATAACATTTATATATTCTTCATAAGTATATCCTGTATTAATTGTTCCAATTATATTAGTATTATTATCAAATATATTTTCACCATTATTTTCCCTGTTAACTAATTTATATAGCTTGTTTATTAATGTAGGTGGAACATTATATTCAATTATACTTTCTGACTGGTTTACATTTATATGTAAATTTGACATATTATATGTTTATATATTTATGCTGACCATGTTGGGGTTGAATCCCAGTTAATTGTCTCTCCTGGTAATAATCCCATGTATTCTTCTATTAGATATTCATTTTTACTATGAACTTCATCTGGCATATCTGGCGCTGCATCATATTCTGCTTTTGTTGTAAAATGACCCATGCTTTCTAAAGCTATTATTCTATTTTCAGTTGAGTCATTTGTAAAATGAGTAATATTAGTAAATTTTTGTCTATATTCATTATCTAAATTTGGTGAGCTTAAGTCAGGATTGATTGCATCCCATGTTAAGTATTCATTTATAGCAGATCTAGGTACAACTAAATAATGGAAAGTTTCATTAGATCCGTTTTCATCTTTCATATATAATGATATACTACTAAATATACCATCTCCATATCTATATGTTGATTGCCAATATTGTGGTGGTGTTGTATTATTTATGACTAAATATTTTATATTTGCCCATCTTCTGATATCACCCCATGGATCTGTACGTTGTCCACGTTCTTCAAATGGCACTGCACCCTGATATTCACTTATCATAGTGTTGTTTTCAAAATGTCTTCCTAGACCTTCATAGTTTTTATTGTAATATAAGTTTACATCCCATTCTGTTGCATATACACCAGCATATGCTCTACCACCAAATAGCCATCCATTTATTTTACGAATGTTTTTTAGATAATAGATATCCATTGTTGATCCACACATTACTGTTTGATCATTTCTACCTATAACTGGATTATTATATCCACTAATACCATTTGTATGTGTTATGTTAGGAAGATACATTGATCTAACATTTGAATCTTTAAATGGTCTATAACCACAAAGACTAGCCTTTATGTATATAATTGATGGTAATGTCAATATACCCGACAAACAATCATTATGAAAATATGTTATTCTATTTATAATATCATCGACACCTGTTAGATTGACACATCCCATAAACGCACCATAACCTAATGTATTTGCACTTAACGGAATTGATACTGATGTTAGTGTTGTGCAATTTGTAAATCCAGTTACTGTTGTTACATTACCTAAGTTTGATATTGTTTTTATTTTGCATTCTCTAAATGCATCATCATTAATTTCTGTTAATTGTGGTAAACTTAAGTCATCTATTACTAAATTTGTACAAGATTTAAATGCTCCTGTCCCTATTTTTGATATATTTGTTAATGCTTCTGTAGATATTGATGTTAATTGATCACATGCTTCAAATGCGTAGTCCCATATTGTACAGTTTCCTAATTCCGATATTTTCTTTATTTGTGTACAATAAAATGAATCTTTTCCTATAGTTGTTACATTAGGTAATTTTAAGTCATCTATTATCAAGTTTTCACAACGTTCAAATGCACGATCTTCAATACGGGTCATTTGTTCTAATATACCGTCTTCTATATATTCAAGTGAACTACAGTGATAAAACATATTACCATTTATGCTTGTACAGTTTCCTAAGTCATATATCTTTTTTACTTTAGGACCTCTCCATACATTGTTTATATTTCCCCATCTAAAGGAATACGCACCGAAGCCATTTGATTTAAGATTAGGCAAACGTAAAGATCCTTTTTCTGAATTCTGCCCATTAAAGTATTCTAAATTAGAACAATATTCAAATACGCCATATCCAAATGTTTCAATATTTGTTAGATCTATACTTGCTAATGATTGTGAATTAGAAAATTCATTATTTGCTAATGCTTTTACATTTGTTAGTTTTGATAGCTCATCAAATGTTTGTATTTCATTATTACCCTTGAATATTTGTCTAAATCCATAATAATTAGCATTACCTGAATTGTTGACCTCTAATCCTTTTATTACACCTTCATAATGTTTTTCTGGATATATTACATTAACTAATTGGTTTAATATTGTTGATTCTACAACAGGATCTTCAAAATATACATAATATCCTTCAGGTATAATATTAAGATTATTGAAGAAGGAATGCAATGCATCAACATATGTATCATATGTATATCCTGTCTTAAAGGTTCCTTGTATAGAGTCTTCGTCGCAGTCCCATGAATCCAATCCTTTTAATTGATTATTATATAATGTATATAGTTTTGTTATAAGTTGAGCAGGTACATTATTTTCCTGCCCAACTGTTTGAATTAATTTAATATGTTTTCCCATTATATTATACCAAGAATTTATTTAATAACTTAAACATTATCAAACTGTCTGTAGATGTTGATTTCAAATCAATACTATTAACTAATGAGTTATCTGTTATTGTTACACCATTATTTGTCAAACTTACACAATCAGATATATTTATTAAACTTGGTTTACCTAAACTTAATGTAGTCAATGCAGGATTATTTTTACAGATAATACCAGCATTACAGTTTCCGCTTAAGTCTAATTCCTGTATTGTTGAACTATTTTCAATAAGTAAATCCATACTTGTTGCAGGACAGTCCTTTAATATAAGTTTATTCAATGATCTTAATTTTTTCATATTAAAATATTGTTTTCCTTGCGTAGCAAAATCTTCAAAGTTATATGTTAGTCCTGTAAAGTCAAGTATTTGTATATTAGGCATATAATCAAATATACTTTCATTTTTACCAGATGCAATAAATGACTGTGCATCATTTGTCATATCTATTGTATTTCCTTGATCATCTTTAAAATCTAATGTTCCGTTTAATACTGATAGGTCAGATTTATATAATGATGTTATAGGACTATAGTATTCTGCATTATATTCTTTAAGTTTTCTTAATATAGGTGCAAACGCTTTAGAACTTTGTGTCAAGATGAAGTTAGAATCATCATATAATATAATATTACATGCATATGTATGAGTACCGATACTTGGAGAATTATATTTAATACTTCCATATAATGTAAAGTATTTCATATCTTCACAAGTAGTATTAAATAATGTTATGTCATCACATGTCTTAAACTTAATACTATTACGAACACCAGTTAATACACCATTCACTATCTTCTTTGTACGATTGACATAATTATCGGCTGTTGTCAATACTTTAATCAATTCTCCATCTGCTACTTCATTAGTAGTTATATAATATTCAGTTGAATCATTAACTGATAATTCATCTCCAGTCCATCCTGTTGATGCAGTTTCTCTGATAGGCAATGAATTATTAATTGATCCAATTCTGAAGTTTACGCTACTTATTGTGGCATCAAATTCTGTAGTAGTATCTAATTTGAATTCTTGCTGTATTCCACCTTTAGGTATAATAAATATGTCTCTAAGCTGACCATTATTCATAGCATTGTTTCCGAACATATTACGAGCAGTTGCTTCGTCACATATGAATCGTCTAACATAACGGCTGTTTACGGCTTCAAACTTAAAGTCACGAGCAGTTATTGTAGGATTAATATATATAACTACTGATGAGTTGATTGATTGATCACCTATCTTTGTCGCAGTAATAGTAATAGGATATCTTGATAATTTTGTTGTTTGTTGTAATACAAGATTTCTTGTAAATCCATCAGGAGCATTTTCAAATGTGTTTCCTTCTGCTCCATTAATTGACCATGTATAGTTTTCAACACTTTCAGAAGAAAGTAAGAATGATGTACATTTGAATTTAATCAATGATCCTTCATTAGCAACAATTATAGATTCACCAGTTGTTGTATCTGTTTCTATATGTATGTTTCCTGATACTGAAATCTGAGCATAGTTACTTTCCTGGTCGACAACTAAGTTTGAATTAATGTTACTTAATGAGAATACGTTTTCACCAAATAAGTTAGATAATTCAGTTAATTGTGCAGGTTTCATGTTATCACCTTCAATTTTAACATATCCTTTTAATGATGAGTTTGTACCCCAGTTTGCACCAATTCCATTTTCATCAGGCATTCCGTTTAGGTATCCTAATCTTATTACATCTTTGTATGTTATTGGTCTATAGTCAGGATCACTAAATGTCTTATTATAGTTCCATCTAATGTTATCTAATGATGCAGTGCAATTGTTACCAATATATTCAAGTACTTTACGTTCTAATGCATCTCCAGATAATTCAGGATTGTCTTGGCTAACATAATATTCAATAGAGTTAAACCAATCTAATACAAATTCTAATGTACATACATTATTAGCAGTAGATCCTTTGAATGTCAATGATTTAAATTCTTTAGGAATTCTACTCATCTTTTTAAATGTAGCTTCAGTTGGTTTTTCTATATAGATGATGTCTCCATTTTCATCTACCTGTACTTCCCCATCAATTTCATAAGGAACTCTTTCAGTACCTGATGAGTTATATGATGTTTCCCAGAATATTATGTTTTTCCATGATGTATTAGTAACATTAATACTAATAACACCCGGTGTTGTCTTTAAAGTAGATCCAGTATTTTCTACTGTTCTTCCTGGTAAATGAAGATTTTCATATGCATTTCCTAATGCAGAAGAAGTCAATGTTGTAAATCCTGTACCTATAGCATATATATTTTTTAGTTTTGTTCTATTAGATTTTATTATATCACCATCCTTAAGACCAAGTTGTCCAGTTATATTATATGTTATAATGTTTTCTAATGCATCTGGTGCTCCTTCAGAATCATCTTCAGAAGTTGTTGATGAAGAGTTTGTTATACTTGGAGCTACCTTATGAATCCATCCAGTAAATTGTGTTCTACTTGGACTTTCTAAGTCTTCAGGTAATCTACTACCTATACTTAATTCCTTAATAGTTGCTCCTAATACTGGATCAACTGCATTTTGGAATGATAATACTTGTAATCCTTGTCCAAATACATCTAAGTCAATCTTCTCCATAAATAATGCACCAAATAAGTGTGATGGGTCTTTTGTAGAGAATGACCAGTTTGTAGCATCCCATTTTGCAGGAGAAGATTTAGTAGCTCTGTACAATCCTCTATTTAATGTAGTATCCATCTGTGTCAACTTAAAGTATGATTCAGATGTAGGCACAACTGTTATGATAGCTTCAGTTCCTTGAGGCTTATCAACTGCCATATATATTCTTGATGAATTAAACTGTCCACAAGTCCATTTAGAATCATAATAGTTCATTGATGTAGATATCCACCAGTGACGGTGTGAAGTACGAGATCCTTGTAACCAGTTAAGCCATGTAGCATCCTGAGCCTTTTCTACGTACTTATACATACCAGATTCATTATATATCAATTCTGCCCATTTGTTAGCAAAATTGTTATCGAACATTTCTGTTATCTTATCATATGTCAATCCACCTTCATATAATGCTTGTGCTGTTTCAGGAACAATTACATCTCTCCAGTAATCCCATTTCTCTAAACAGTCCCATAGAACATTAGAAGTGGTTTTTGATCTTCCTGAATATGCATATGTTTGTGATGTAGCGTCAAGCATTGTTGTACGATCCATAGGAGGATCAAACGCAAGACCACCAGTGTTTTTATTACCTAATGCAATATCCATATCCCATGGTTCTAAGAACCAGTGTAATCCATCATATGTCTTATATTGTGCATTACGTTCTACAGAGTCAACAAGACCAAATCTTATGTAGAATATGTAATAAGCAGCTAACTTATAAAGATCTAAGTGGTCATGCGCTTCAGATTTAAATTTATTTAATGCTGCTTCAGAAACATTACCATTTATAATTGGATTACCTTGTGAATCTTTATTAAGTTGCCCAACTGAACAGATCCATCTTAAGAAATCTATCCATGGTTGAGCTTTCTTAATGAACTTAGATGTTCCTTCTGGCCATTTATAATTTGGATCTGCTGCTTGCTCCGGAGTCTTATGAACACCACTAAATTTATTTAAATTATCAGCTGCATCATCTTCAGCAATATCATCTTCATCAGGGAATATCATTTCAAAATAGTCTTCCCAGTAATAGTTTAATGGTTTCTTATTACCATTTTCATCAAGTATGAATGCTCCAGTTGCAGGATCTGTTTCATATTTGATATCTGAAGCAGCATGATCATTTGCAAATACTTGATCATCTTCAGTATTACCGTCTGCATCAATAACAATGTCATTAGGCACATTGAAATCCATGAATGATGTCAATGGAGTGTTAATAAGTACGCATTCAATTCTTAATACACGTTTATTATCCCATACACAGAATTCATCTTGGTCATATCCTTTTTTAGTCTTACCATTTATAATTACTGGAGTATCTGCACCTTCTGTTGTCATACAGAATGGATCATTACCATCACCCCAAAGATAAATAGAACGTTCACCAAATATATGATCTGATTTCTTATCATCCATTAATACGAACTGTCCTAAGAACTTTTTAGTAGGTATTGCTGAAGATGTATCAGTATAGAATACAACAGCAGGACGTGAGTCAGGAGCATTACGTAACTTATATGGGAATGCTGTTAATTGTGAGTTTCCAGTTTCAGCTATACGTAAGTCACCCCATGTATGATTTCTTGCACTTACTCCATTTATTTCTACATCAGTGTTTCCATATCCATCAATCCATACAGATGATCCAACTTCATTCAATATTGCATCATTATGAACAACTGTTTGGTTAGATGTAAACAACTGTGGAGAAGTTCTTAATTTATATTCTATTACACCATTTGATTTTTTAAATGGAGCATTATACCATGTTTCATTAATTAATCTAAGTAATCCTCCATTATGAACACCAGATGAGTCAGCATAGTTTGCTTGTAAAACATATTTATTAGAAGGAACTGAACCTATGTTAATAGGATATCTATTCTTAACTAATCTTAAGTTTTTAACACCATCTTTAAATTCAACTTGTGGAATATTTTCACCCTTTGATTTGTTAAGCCAGAACTTAAATGATGCAATAGGATAGTTCAATGTTGATTGACCATGTTTTCTCATTTTAACTGCGGTAGCATTGAATCCTAAATACTGAGAATCTGAAGGTGTTGTATATAAAATGTTAACCGGAGTTTCAGAATCGTCTTTATTAACACCAGGAGTCAATATATTACTAATGTTACCTGATATTAAGAATGTATCTATTTTTGATACACATCTATCATAATCAATTTCAGATGATCCAGAACCTTTTGTAATTGAGTTTCTAATAATTACTGAAGATTTATTCTTTGTATCAAACAAGAAGTTTGTAAATGCATCATAAATTGGCATATTTCTCCACCAAACTCTTATATTATATAAAGATATCTGAGAGTTTGTTCCACCAACTTTAATCCATCCATTTGCATTACTTATTGTTTGATCACTTAAATTAGCACCACGTTCAAGTACACCATTATTAACAATATAAACGTTTTT
>Ga0310691_10004916_pt1 | contig 14841 bp, 15 predicted proteins | sample 176DNAGHGlowgp2_FD_203887 | JGI IMG/M metagenome (GOLD analysis project Ga0310691, IMG submission 203887) | Sheep rumen microbial communities from Palmerston North, Manawatu-Wanganui, New Zealand - 1766 DNA GHGlow gp2 (v2) (version 2) | ecosystem: Host-associated > Mammals > Digestive system >... | reverse complement strand
TTAGATATATTGGATTAAAAAAATGGAATGAGTATTATGAAGAAGAAGAGGATTTTGTTAATATTCCAAATATAATATGTCAGGAATTAAGAAATTTGTATGATATAGATGATGTAAATTGGTATATATATGAAAAAAAATATATATGTAAAATCAAAAATCAATTAGGTAAGAAAAGTACTGAATTTGAAGATGCTTTATGGAATTATTATATAAATATAAATGACTTAGAAAAAAGTAAAAAATATAGAGATCAAATATTTAAATTATCTAATTTGTATATTGTAAAATGTAGAGAAAAATATGTTAAAGATGTGATTGATGAATTATATAAAGATTTATATACATGTTATACGCTAAATATAAATAATAAATATGTGAGTAAAAAACTTAATTATAAATATCAAATGAATAATTTTAAAACAAATGGTGATAAAGATTTTATTCATGATTTAATTATAAAATATAGTAAATATATTGAACAAAATTTAGTAAAAATTATGATTAGAAATTATTTAAGTGATATAACAAAATTTGAATTTATTATAATTCCACCTAAAAACTATGATATGTATGAAAAATATAAAAAGGTATCTAAATTAGTAAAAAGATTAAATAAAAAATATATTTCATATAATGGAGTAGAAGTTAAAAATTATAAAGATATGATTTCATATGATGATGGTAAATATTTTATTAATGAATTAGATTTTGATGAACTTGAATGTTCAAAATATGAATTATATAAAAAAGTATTTGAATCAATAAAAAAAGATATAAGTTTATTTGTTAATGAGAAAAAATCTCTAAAATATAATAAAGAAACATTGTGTGATTTAAAATTTGATATTCCTTTTAAAGATAATTATTATGAATTTGATAAAAAGTGTTTAAATATACCACTTGAATATATTATTAATAGATTAGATTTTAATAAAGAAATAATTACTGATGAAAAATATTTTAAACTAGCTCATAATATACTAATTAAAAATAATGTTATATATTTTTTGTTTTTAAAAAAATTTGTAGGAAATTATATAATTAATGATGTTAAATTAAATGTAATTGGCATTAATAATTTAATAGATAATTTAGATAAAATAGTTGATGTTTCAAATTTATTTAATTTAAATATGTATTCAATTAGTGATACATTTAAACTAAATGAAGTAAGTATGTATGCAACACCTAAAAATGTTGCTATACTGGGTTCTGAAGTAATAGAGAAAATGTGTAATGATACATGTTATAAATATAAATCTATATTTAATGCTGCAAGTGATTTAGTATGTGAAATGTCTAAAAGAAATTATTCTACAGTTCCAAGAATTAAAGGTGAATATAAAGATTTAAAATATTCATTATATGACTTTTTAGATGAATTTATAATAACCTCAGGAATAGATACAGATGCATGTTTTAAAATAGATGGAGAAGATAGTGACTTTTTATATTATTGTGCACTAGATAAAAATGGATTTGTAATGAAAATTACTGATGAAAATAATAATTTTTTAGCCCGTGCATCAGGGTTTAGACATGGAAATATTATTTATATTAACCAACTTAGAAGTATATATGATGAAGGTGGAATAACAGATACAGTATGTGAATTAAATATAAAAAATGATATAGTTAATGCATTTAAATGTGCATGTAGCAAATTTTTAAATGAAAATATAAATTTTGTTTTTGTAACAAAAAGCTATTTACTATGTGACTATGAGTCAAATGTTCCAGATGAAATAAATGATAGTTTACCTCCAAGAATTATGGATAATTATAGTGAAGACTGGTATAAATTTATTGAAAATAAAAATGTAGAATGTAATTGCTATTTTGAAACAGATTTTGGTAATTATTCACTTATATGTATAGCAAATAATAAAGAATTAAGTAGTAGTAATTTAAAATTCTATGATGCTACTGATATATATAAACGTGATAGAAATAAAATTATTGTTTCTTATAAAAATAGTGATGTAATAAATAAAATCAATAAGATAAGAGCTATTGAATCATATTTTACTAATATAGAATTTAAACAGGTAAAAATAGATAATGAGATATGTATTGTTGGAGATAATTGGTATATTATATATAATGGAGAAATATTAGATTATTGTGTACTTGATAATGATGCAAAAGAAGAAGCTAGTAAAGTAGTATTGTTATTAAAAGAACTAGAAAAAAATAATGAAATAGTAAAAATTAAAAATAAAATATATAATACTTGATTTAATATAAAAAGTATTATATAATTAACTTGTAATTAAATATTATATTTATTTTGAATATAATATAAAAAGAGTTACACTTGATTTTTCCGTGTTAGGTGTTAACTCTGTTCAATTGTTAATACATGTTTGTTAAAACACCATATTCAAGTTGAATAGGTGTTTTAATTTTAGTTCTTTGATTTTAATTCTATAATTGTGTATAGAATAATAGCAAGAGCTATTACAACTAATTTCATATTTTGCCTTTCAATTAAACTCATTGAACATCACCTCTGTTCCTAACAGAGGATAAAACACCTAACTATCAAATATAACTCTATAGTTAATTATGAAGTAACCATTTAAAGAAGTTAATAAATATTTGTTTAAATGAGAAAAATACTGTATAATACTTATGTTGGTGATGTTATGAAACAAGAAAACATTAGAAATTTTTCAATAATTGCGCATATAGATCATGGTAAAAGCACTATTGCTGATAGGATACTAGAAGTTACTGGTGCGATTACTAAAAGAGAAATGCAAGAACAACTTTTAGATAGCATGGATATTGAAAGAGAACGTGGAATAACTATAAAATTAAATGCAGTAGAATTAAAATATAAATACAATGATGAAGACTATATTCTACATTTAATTGATACTCCAGGACATGTAGATTTTACATATGAAGTATCGCGTAGCCTAGCTGCATGTGAAGGAGCTATATTAGTTGTTGATGCTGCTCAAGGAATTGAAGCACAAACTCTTGCTAATTTATATTTAGCGCTTGAAAATAATTTAACAATAATACCAGTTATAAATAAAATAGATTTACCTAATGCAGATCCTGAAAAAGTAAAAAAAGAACTTATGGATACACTTGGATTTGATGAAGATGAATTTATTCTAACATCTGCTAAAACTGGTGTTGGTATAAAAGAATTAATAGAAGAAGTTATAAAAAAAATACCTTCTCCTAAGGGTAATAAAAATGAATTATTACAAGCATTAATTTTTGATAGTTTCTATGATCCTTATAGGGGAGTAGTTGCACTAATACGTGTAGTTAATGGTAAAATCAAATTACATGATAGAGTAATGATGATGCAAAGTGGAGCTACATATGAAGTAAATGAATTAGGTGTACATACTCCAAAGGAAATAAAAAAAGAATATTTAACTGCAGGTGATGTTGGATTTTTATGTGCTAGTATAAAAAGTATTAGTGATATAAAAGTTGGAGATACAATTACTTTAGAAAGTAATCCTGCTAGTAGTATGTTACCAGGTTATAAACCAATGAAACCAATGGTTTTCTGTGGTATTTATCCAATTGAATCATCTAGATATCCTGATTTAAAAGAGGCACTTGAAAAATTAAAATTAAATGATGCTGCTCTTACTTTTGAACCAGAAACATCTAAAGCACTTGGTTTTGGATTTAGATGTGGTTTTTTAGGATTACTTCATATGGAAATAATACAAGAGAGAATCGAAAGAGAATTTAATATTGAATTAATCGCGACTTCTCCATCAGTTATATATGATGTATTATTAACTGATAAATCAAATATTTTAATTGATAGTCCATCTAAAATGCCTGATAGAGGTATGATTTTAGATATAAAAGAACCCTATATTAGAACAAATATATTTGTTCCATCTACCTACATTGGCCCAATTATGGAATTGTGTCAAAATAAAAGAGGAAACTATGTTTCAATGGAATATATTGATGAGGCTCGAGTTAATATTCACTATGAAATTCCACTATCTGAAATTGTATATGATTTTTTTGATAAATTAAAATCTACTACAAAAGGATATGCTTCATTTGATTATGAAATAATTGGTTATAAAAGTAGTAATTTAGTTAAAATGGATATACTTCTTAATAAAGAAGTGGTAGATGCATTAAGTGTTATAGTACATAAAGATTTTGCTTATAACAGAGGAAGAACAATAGTAGAACATTTAAGAAAATTAATACCTCGTCAACAATTTGAAGTACCAATACAAGCAACAATTGGTTCTAAAGTAATAGCGCGTGAAACAATAAAAGCTGTAAGAAAAGACGTACTTGCTAAATGCTATGGTGGAGACGTATCAAGAAAAAGAAAACTACTTGAAAAACAAAAGGAAGGTAAGAAACGTATGAAGATGGTAGGAAGTGTAGAAATACCACAAGAAGCGTTCTTATCAGTATTGAAGGTTGATAAAAATGACTAAAGAAGAAATACAAGAAAAAGAGTGGTATGATTTAACCGAAGGTGAAATGTGTCATATAGAAGATAAAGAAAAAAGAAAAAAGGCTTTAAAATTTTATAGATATATATGGATGTTTGTAGTAGATGCATTAAGTGAAATGTTAAATTGTAATTTAGAAATTGAAGGTAGAATAACTCCAAAAAATGTTGTAACTCAATATAGAGAAGCACTTTATTTATTAGGTATATCTAAAGAAGAACAAAATGAATATATAAGGAAAAAATTAGAACAATGGAAGAAAAAGTAAAATCTTGTTATATTCATATTCCATTTTGTAATTATATCTGTTCATACTGTGATTTTTGTAAAGTATATTATAATAAAAAATTTATAAAAAAATATTTAAAATCTCTTGAAATAGAAATAAATGAATTTTATAAAAATGAAGTATTAGAAACACTTTATATTGGTGGAGGTACTCCATCTAGTTTAGATGTAGATGAATTAAAATATTTATTTAGAATTTTAAATAAATTTAATTTAAGTAAAAATATTGAATTTACATTTGAATGTAATATAGATATAACTTATGAAAAATTAAAAGTTTTATATGAAAATAAAGTTAATAGAATAAGTATAGGTATTCAGTCAGTAAATGAAAAAAATCTAAAGTTTTTAAATCGCAATCATACAAAAGAAGAAGTAATAGAAAAAATTAATTTAATCAAAAAAATAGGTTTTAAAAATATTAATGTTGATTTAATTTACGCTATTCCTAACGAAACATTAGATGATTTAAAATGTGATTTAGATTTTTTAACAAGTTTAGATATTAATCATATATCTACTTATTCTTTAATGATTGAACCAAATACAAAATTATATATTGATAATGTATCTAATATTGATGAAGATTTAGATTATAAAATGTATCAATATATTTGTAATTATTTAAAAAATAAGAACTTTAATCATTATGAAACTTCTAATTTTTCTAAAAACTGTAATTCAATTCATAATTTAACATATTGGAATAATAATCATTATTATGGCTTTGGTGTTGGTGCTAGTGGATATATAGATAACATTAGATATACTAATACAAGAAATTTAAATAAGTATTTAAATAATATATATGATAGACAAATTGAAATAATAGATGAAAAAATAAATATGCAAAATGAAATGATTTTAGGACTTCGTAAAGTAGATGGTGTAAGTTTGTTAAAATTTAAATCAAAATATAATAAAGAAATAGAAGATGTATTTAATATTAAAAAATTATTAGATGATAAAAAATTAATTATAGAAAATAATTTTATAAAAATAAATCCAAAATATTTTTATATACAAAATCAAATACTTAGGGAATTTATATAATAAATTCCTTTTTTTCTTGTTTTAATCTTTTGTATATGCTATACTCAACATAGGAGGTAGTATGAATAAAAAAGAAGTTTTTAAGTGTGAATATACATATATTAAAAATAAAAAATATGTAGATAATTTAAAAATAATGGTTGATTTATTACCTGATTATTTTTTTATAATACCAGCTAGTTCTACTGGAAAATATCATCCAATGTACGCAACAGGTGATGGAGGACTAGTACGTCATACTAAAGCAGCTGTAAGATTAGCGCATGAATTACTTACAAATAATACTATTGGATCAGTATTTAGTGATGACGAAAAAGATATGATGATATTTAGTTTAGTATTACATGATGGATTAAAATCAGGTATTGTAAAAGAAAAATATACCAGGTTTGATCATCCATTATTAATTGCACAATTTATAAAAAATAATAAAGATAAACTAAGTTTAAATGAAGAAGAAATTAACTTTATATGTAAATGTGTAAGTACACATATGGGTGAGTGGACTACTGATTATAATGGTAATGAAGTATTAAAAAAACCATCAAATAAATATCAAAAATTTGTTCATATGTGTGATTTTTTAGCAAGTAAAAAATTTATAAACGTTAATTTTAAAGATAACGAGATAGTTGATTAAGGGAGGTTAAGGTATGTCAAAATGGGACAAAGAATACATAAATTTATGTGAAAATATTTTAAATAATGGAGTAGAAGTTAAAAATAGAACAGGAATTAATACAATAAAAATTCCATATTACAATTTATCTTTTGATTTAAAAGAGGAATTTCCTTTTTTAACAACAAAAAAACTAGCATATAAAAATGCTATAACTGAAATGCTTTGGATTTATCAAGCACAAAGTAATGATGTAAGATGGCTTCAAAGTCGTAATAACCATATTTGGGATGAATGGGAAGTTGATGAAAATGGTTATTGGAATGCTGAACAAAATGTTTTAGAGGATGGGAAATTAGTTAAAAAGAATGTTCAAAAATATTTTGGAAAAGAGTATGCTCATACTATTGGTACAGCATATGGATATATAGTTAATAGATATAAATTAACTCAAAATTTAATTAATACAATTAAAAATAATAGTACTGATAGAAGAATGGTTATGAGTTTATGGCAAAATGAATTTTTAAATACTGCAGTACTTCCATCATGTGTATGGAGTAGTGAATGGGATGTAACTAATGATAAACTAAATTGCTTAGTTCATCAAAGAAGTTGTGATGTTCCACTAGGACTACCATTTAATATTACACAATATGCAGTACTTGTAAATATGATAGCTCATTGTACTAATTTAGAACCAGGTACATTAAACTGGTCTATAAAAGATGCTCATATTTATGTAAATCAATTAGAAGGAATTAAAGAACAAATTAAACGTTTTAAAGAACTAGAGGATTTAAAAGCACCAGATTTATGGTTAAATCCAGAAATACGTGATTTCTTTGAATTTGATAATTCAAGTGAATTAAAAGATATTAAAGTATTAAATTATAAACATCATGGAAAAATAAGTTTTCCAATTGCAAAATAGGAGGGTTTTATGAAAATATCAATAATTGCTGCTATCGGAGCAAATAATGAACTAGGTATGAATAATGATCTAATATGGCATTTACCAAATGATTTAAAGTTTTTTAAAAGTGTAACAAGTGGTCATACTGTTTTAATGGGAAGAAATACTTTTTATTCTCTTCCTAAAGTGTTACCAAATAGAACAAATATTGTAATTACAGATGTAGATGAAGAATATCCTAAAGAAGTAGTTATCTATAATTCAATAGAATCATTTTTAAATGATTATGAAAAAAGTGATGAAGAAGTATTTATTATAGGCGGAGCTTCAATTTATAAACAATTTATTGATTTATCAGATAAATTATATTTAACAGAAATAAACGCTACATGTGAAAATGCAACAGTATATTTTCCAAAATTTAATAAAGATGAATTTGATAAAGAAATAATTAAAGATAACTCTGATAATGGAATAGAATATAAGCATGTTTTATATAAAAGGAGACGTTATGAAAGGTAAATTAATAGTAATAGAAGGAACAGATTGTTCAGGTAAAGAAACACAAAGTAAAATGTTACTTGAAAAATTAAAAAAAAGTAAAATTGCAATAGAACAATTTTCTTTTCCAAATTATGATTCTCCAACAGGAATTATAATAGGAGGATCTTATTTAGGTAAAAGTCATATTGGACCTTGTATTTTTCCTGAAGGTGCAGTAAATGTAGACCCTAAAGTCGCATCATTATTATATGCTGCAGATAGACTATATAATATTGATGCAATAAATAAATTACTTGATAATGGTACTAATGTAATACTTGATAGATATGTCTTTTCTAATATGGCACATCAAGGTGGCAAGATTAAAGAATATGATCAAAGAATTAAAATGTATAAATGGTTAGAAAAATTAGAATTTGATTTACTAGAATTACCACAACCAGATATATCTATATTTTTACACATGCCTTATGAACAAGCTGTTAAATTAAAACAAAACAGAACTGAGATTGATCAACATGAAATGGATGAAAACCATTTAAGAATGGCTGAAACAAGTTATATTGAACTATCTAATTTATATAATTGGTATACAATTGAATGTAATAATGAAGATATTATTAAAACTAAAAGTGAAATACATAATGAAATATATAATTATGTAAAGGTAAAAGTAAAATAGATTTTTGACAAAATATTAATTTTATGTTAATATGTATTTGTCAAGGAAACTTGAATAAAATAAAAAAGGGAATACTTAACACGACTATGTTGAGTACTCACCCATTAAATGGTTAAGCACTTAATCCATGTGATTGAGTGCTATTTTTCTTATATTATCATCATTGTTTAAATAATAAAATAATAAGAAGAAAGATGATAATGATTAAAGATAAGATTAAAAAATCTTTTTTAGTCATTTCATCACCTCCTTTCGGAGGCAAGCACTCAACTATTAAGTATTCCTATAAAAATTATACATTAAATAAATATCTATATCAATATAAAAGTTACAAAATAAGTAACTTTTTTCTTTTTGTTGTAAAATTAATAATTTAATGATAAAATAAAAGTGTATTCATAAAGTAGGTGATTGTATGAGTGGAACTAAAATTTATGAGTCATCAAATTTTACTGATGCACTAATTGAAAATACCTTAAAAGAAGTAATTGAAATATTACGAGAAAGAGGTTATAATCCAATTAATCAAATTGTTGGATATTTAATTAGTGGTGATCCAGGTTATATTTCTAATCACAAAGAAGCAAGAAATAAACTTATGAAATTTGATAGGACTAAAATACTTGAGGTGTTACTTAAAAACTATGCAGAGTAAATATTTAGGTCTTGATTTAGGAACTAGAACATTAGGAATATCTATAAGTGATTCTACATTAACTATTGCAAGTACCTATAAAACAATTCATTTTAGTGATTCAAATTATGATGAATTACTACCGCAAATAAAAGAGATAGTTGATATCGAAAATATAAGTAAAATAGTTTTAGGATTACCTAAAAATATGAATAACAGCATAGGGTTTAGAGCAGAAGCAACCCTAAGTTTTAAAGAAAAATTAGAAAAATTTCTGGATATAGAAGTAGTTTTACAGGATGAAAGACTATCAACAGTTGAAGCAACTAACTATATGTTAGAAGCGGATATTTCAAGAAAAAAAAGAAAGAAAAAAATTGATAGTGTTGCTGCTAATATAATACTTCAAACATATTTAGATAAAATGAAAGGAAAGAATTTATGAAAGATGAACAAATGACATTTACTGTAACTGATGATGAAGGAAAAAATGTAGAATGTGAAGTACTTTTTACATTTGAATCTGATGAAACTAAGAAAAACTACATGGTATATACAGATAACACTTTAGATGAAGAAGGAAATACTAAAGTATATGCTTCAATTTATTATCCTGAAGAAGAAGGAGTAAGATTAGATCCAATCGAAACAGATAAAGAATGGAAAATAATTGAAACAATTTTAGATGAATTACAAGATGCAGCACAAAAACAAAATGAAGGTGGGCAAGCATAAGCTTGTCTTTTTCTAACATGAAAAAGATTTTAATAATATTTTTATGTTTAATTTTAGCTGTGTTTGTAATTTATAAATTTGAAATATCTTCTGTTTCAAATGATAAAACTAATATTGAAATTGAAGTAAAAAAAGGGGAAACGTATTTAACTCTTTCTAAAAGATTAAAAGAAAAAGATTTAATTAAATCAAAATTTTTTTATAAAATATATGTTAAAACTCATAAATCTAGTGATTTACAAGCTGGTGTTTATAATTTAAATAAATCAATGGATATTAAAGATATTTTAAAAGAATTAAGTAAAGGTTCTAATTATAATCCTGATTCAATAACAATTACTTTACCTGAAGGAAAAAATATGAGATATATTGCTGATTTAATAGAAAAAAATACAAATAATTCTAAAGAAGATTTATATAATCTATTAAAAGATCAAAATTATTTAGATGAATTAATAAATACATATTGGTTTTTAGATGATAGTATAAAAAATGAAAAAATATATTACTCTTTAGAAGGATATTTATTTCCTGATACATATGAATTTCAAAATAAAGATGTATCCTTAAAAGAAATAATTAAAACTATGTTAGATCAAATGGGTTCAAAACTAAATGCTTATAAAAATGAAATAAATAATAGTAATTATTCATTACATCAAATTCTCACACTAGCATCAATTGTAGAATTAGAAGGAACTTCATCTGATGATAGAAATGGTGTAGCTGGAGTATTTTATAATAGACTAAAAGCTAAATGGTCACTTGGAAGTGATGTAACTACATATTATGCTGAAAAAGTAGATATGGATGAAAGAGAACTTTATAAAAAAGAATTTGATAGTGTAAACGATTATAACACTAGAAGTTCTTCTATGGCAGGAAAATTACCAATATCTCCAATTTGTAATCCTGGAATAGAAAGTATAGAAGCAGCTATTAATCCAACAAATCATGATTACTATTATTTTGTTGCAGATAAAAATAAAAAAACATACTTTACTAAAACAGCAGCAGAACACCAAACTATAATTAATAAATTAAAAAAAGAGGGACTATGGTACGAATACAACAATTAGAAGAATACGCTAAAAAAAATAACATACCTATTATGATGAAAGATGGTATTGAATATTTAAAAGAATATATAAATAAAAATAATGTTTTAAATATTTTAGAAATAGGTACAGCTATAGGATATTCAGCAATACAAATGTGTTTAGATAGTAATGCTAAAGTTTTAACTATTGAAAGAGATATTGATAGATATAATATTGCTTTAAAAAATGTATTTGATTTTAATTTAAATGATAGAATTAAAGTTATAAATGCTGATGCACTTGATATAGATGTTAAAGGTAAATATGATTTAATATTTATAGATGCTGCTAAAAGTCAATCAATAAAATTCTTTGAAAAATTTAAATCTAATTTAAATGATAATGGTGTAATTATAACTGATAACTTAAATTTTCATGGTCTTACACATACAAAAGAAAAAATTGAAAGTAGAAATGTAAGACAATTAGTTAGAAAAATTAATAATTATATTGATTTTTTAAAAGATAATAAAGAATTTGAAACAATATTCTTAGATATAGGCGATGGTATATCTATATCTAAAAGATGTAAATAAAAATTTTACTATTGAAAATAAAAACAATTAAATGGTATAATATTAATGTAAAAATAGGAGGGTCTTATGACAGAACGAAATAAGAATATCCTACTAGCAGTACTAATAGTAGGAGTAATATCAATGACAGTAGCATTTGCAGCACTTTCACAAAATTTAAATATTAATGGTAGTGCATCAGTACAAAATTTAAATGAAAGTTGGAATATCCATTTTGCGCACATCTCAAATACAGCAAACGAAGTAAAAACTTATGGATATGCATCAGCTGATAGTAGTATAACAGTAGAAAATACTACAGTAACAGTACCAGAAGTTACTTTAAAAGCTCCTGGAGATAAAGTAGAATATTTATTTAAGGTAGTAAACGAAGGAGATATAACAGGATATATTAATGTTTTAAATAATATAGGTTTTGGAACAATAACTTATGATAAAGATGAAACATTAACACAAGAACAAAAATCAGCATTTCAAAATGATATACATGTAACTTTAACTTATAGTAATGGTAATGCACTAGCATATAATGATGTATTATTAAAAGGTGATGAATCTGAATTATTACTTACAATAGAGTACATAAATAGAGATTCTGCACAAGTATTACCAACTAAAGATGTAACATTTACTGGAATTAGTGCATCTATTACATATGGACAAGATAGAACAAGTTTATCAGGTAGTGGTGATGCACCAGCATCTCCTGAAATAGTACAACCAAGTAAAAAACCAACAATGGCTAGTATGTGTCCAGGATGCGTATTTGGTAAAGTTAATACTTCAATAGGAAGTGAATTAACTAGTGGATATAGTGATTCATATGAAGAATTAGGAAATTACTTTTTAGGATATAAACTAAGTGGAAATACGATCGAAAAAGCATATGCATGTGGAATAGAAAATGGAGAAGCATTCTGCTTAGAAGGATATGATACATCTAAATATAGTAATAATATAGATATATTAAATGCATTCTTCCCAGGATGCAATGCTGATTCTAGTGTGTCTTATGCTGAATGCAATGGCTCGTCGTTTAATAAAGCTTACGTTCATTCAAATGGCCTTGTTTACGTCCTTGGTGCTGGTGTTAGTCGCTGCTACGTCGACAAAAATGGCATTACTAACTGCAACTAGTAGTGCGCTACCCGAGTCTTAGTCTCAGATCTAATATCAAAAATTCCTTTAGGATTTTTTGAAATATATGAAGTATGATGTAGATAGGAAACTGTGAAAACAGTTCCTTTTTTTGTTACAAAAAATAACTAATTGCTTATAATACATTAGGTGATTGTTATGTATCATTTTATAGGTATAAAAGGATCTGGTATGAGTGCTTTAGCCCAAATTATGAAATCACTTGGATGTAATGTAGATGGTAGTGATGTATCGTCATATTTTTTTACAGAGGATGGATTAAAAAAATTAAATATTGATGTACATGAATTTAATAAGGATAATATAAATAAAGATATGATTATTATTAAGGGTAATGCATTTAATGAAGAAAATGTTGAAGTACAGGAATGTAATAAGTTGAATTTAAAGATGCATTCTTATCAGGAATTATTATCTAAGTTAACTCGTATGTTTGATACCATTGCTGTATGTGGTACTCATGGTAAGACTACGACAACTTCTATGATTACTCATGTTTTTAAGGATAATTTAGATGCTAGTTATTTAATTGGTGATGGTAGGGGAGATGCAGATATATTTAATAAGTATTTTATTATTGAGGCATGTGAATATAAAAGGCATTTTTTAGAATACTATCCAACATACGTTATTATTACAAATATTGAACTTGATCATGTTGATTATTATAAGTCTATGAATGATTTAATTAATGCATATACAGAATTTGGTAATAAGGCATCAAAAAAAATAATAGCGTGTGGCGATGATTTAAATATTAAAAAAATAAACTTCAATAATGTTATTACTTATGGTATAGATGAGAGTAATGATGTGTGCGCTTTTAATATTGTTTATGGGATTGATGGTATAAGTTTTGATGTAAAAATATTTGATACTTTTTATGGAAATTTTAATTTACCTTTTTATGGTAAACATATGGTTTTAAATTCTTTAGCGTGTATTACTATTAGTTATTTAGAGGGAATAGATAAAGATAAAATTGAATCAAGTTTAAAAAGTTTTAAGGGTGCGAGAAGAAGATTTAATGAATACATTATTGGTGATACTATATTAATAGATGATTATGCCCATCATCCTACTGAAATAAAAGCGCTTGTAGATTCTGTAAAACAAAAGTATAGTGATAAAAAAATAATAGGTGTTTTTGAGCCTCATACTTTTTCTAGAACTAAAATGTTTGCAAGTGAAATTGCTAATGTTTTAAATAAGTTAGATTATAATTATATTATGGATATACATCCATCTCGTGAATTACAAAGTGAATATAAGGATATAACTAGAAATACTTTAATGAAACATTTAAATAATTGTGAACCAATTGAAATAAATGAAGCTTATAAATTAAAAAAACATAAGGGTAGTGTAATATTATTTATGAGTCCTAATGATATAAGTGTTTTAGAAAATGATTTAAAAAGAATACTATTTTAGTATTCTTTCTGTGTTTTTAAAACTTATTTTAGATATTTCATTTAGTTTATCACTACCAAATTTTTCAACTATTTTTATTCCTGCTTCATCTACAGATGTACCAGAACCTTTTGGAAGTAACATACCTAATTCTTTTTCTAATTGACTAAAGTTTTTAATAAATAAGTATCTACTAATAAGGGAAGCACAAGCTACACTTAATACTTGATCTTCTGCTTTAGTTAAAAATACAATATCAGTTACTTTATTATTTGTTTCTTTTAAATATGAAAAGTAAACATATTTTTCAGCAAATTGATCCATAATAATAAAGTCATATGATTTAACTTTTTCTTTTAAATCAAGTAGTGCCTTATTATGAAGAATTGCTTTTATTTTATTCATATTATAATTTAACTCATGGTATTTGTTATAGTCTTTATTGCTAAGAATTACACTACTATAAGGTATTCTTTTAATAATTTGTGGTACTATTTCTAATATTTTTTCATCTGTTAGTTTTTTAGAATCTTTTACTCCAAGGGATTCTAAAAATTCAATATCATCTGTACTAACATATGATGCAGTTACAACAATTGGTCCAAAGTAATCACCAGTACCAACTTCATCAGATCCAATAGTTGATTTATAATAATATTTATATGTTTTTTTAGTTTTTTTAGTTTCTTTTTTTTCTTTTTTATCTGAATTATTTACTACTAAGTTTTTAT
>Ga0310691_10004915_pt1 | contig 14842 bp, 22 predicted proteins | sample 176DNAGHGlowgp2_FD_203887 | JGI IMG/M metagenome (GOLD analysis project Ga0310691, IMG submission 203887) | Sheep rumen microbial communities from Palmerston North, Manawatu-Wanganui, New Zealand - 1766 DNA GHGlow gp2 (v2) (version 2) | ecosystem: Host-associated > Mammals > Digestive system >... | reverse complement strand
TCAACGGAGTCGGACAGCAGATTTCCGCAATGGGCGCAGCCGACACCCTTGCAATTTGTCAGCAGACAAACGCACTCCAAAACACCGCAAACAACAACACACAGACAATCCTCAACAAGTTGGCGGAAATGCAGACCAACGCGCTGCAAGACAAACTTGAAGCCGCTCGAAACGAGAACACACGTCTTTCGGGTGAAATCTCACAAGCACAGCAGAACAACTACATTGCAGGCTTAATCGGTCAGGCAGTCGCTCCTATCAACGCACAAATCAACGCACTCGGCAGCAAGGTTGAGGCTATCGAAAACAAAATGCCGAACACAGTCCCCGTCCAATACCCCAATCTCACCGCTGTTAACACAACCCCCTCAATGGGCTACGGTTACGGCTTTGGTTTCGGTAACGGCTTCGGCAACAATGTATTTTTCTAACCCTTAAAACACGTAATTTATGGCTTGTGCAAACATAATAACAAACGTACAAGGTATTCCGTACTTGCCGACCACCAATATTACGGTGTCCGAGACAGCAGTGAACTTTGCGCTCGGTTTCCGTAACATTCCGCCCGTCGGCTTGTTTACGGTGCGTGTCGCCAACGCCATACCCGATGGCACGACTGGCACTTTACCTGTAAATCTTACCCTGAACGGCACTACTCGCGCCCTGACCTACTTTGGCGGTGCGGCTGTTACAGCGGCAGACTTGACGGGGACGGGGGTTTTGCTCGTGTTTAACGACCGATACAACGGAATACTGCAAGTAATACAAACCGCCCCAACAACGGCGGGGTAATCATTAATTAACTAAATTTAAAAACATGGATTTTAATTCGTTAGGTTTAAGCGCACCAATTTATGTCTTGAAAGTTGTTGACGGCGTTCCTACTTACTCGGTCGGCACGTTGAAAAGCAAAATCAACTCCAAAACCAAGTATCCAAACGGACAGGCGGGTATGTTCACCGCTCAGCCAAACGCCGTTAATGTTTTCGATATTGTCGTTTCGTTCAGTGGCAAGGGGGACGAGGTCTACACCGAAATCCCGATAGCCGCAACGGTGGCGAACACGGAAGATATGAAAAACTTCTACGGCACATCGCAAGGGGCAATTTCGGCGGTTTTGCGCAATCTTATCCAAAAGGCGCAGCGAGCACTTGACCCCGCTGAAATAGAACGCCACAAGCAAATGATAGCGGCGGGCAGCAAGATTATGGAGGAGATTGACCCGCAGTTTGCAGAGGAAAAACGCCAAGCACGTTCAATCGCAGACTTGAAAAAGAGTCAAGAGGAGTGGGACAAACGGCTCACCAAGATTGAAGCCGACAACAGCAAGATACTTTCATTGTTGCAGAAACTAACGGAGAAATCCCCTAAAAATTAGAGTATTATGGCATATATTGTAATAGACAAGGACGGCGAGGGTAAGTCTGAAATGCGCTCGCAAATGCGCGAGGAAATGCGCAGAAACCGTCGCAGCGGCTACCGTAATTACGACGGTGGCAAGGGTGGTTCTTACGAAGAGGGCTACCGCCACGGCTACAAACACGGCTGGGAAGATTGCGACGAGGACGAGGACGAATACCGTCGCGGCGGACACAGCGGTCGCTACTAATAAGCGGCTCCACAATTAATTTCAGGCGGCTGTCTTATTCATTAGGGCAGCCGTTTTTTATAAACTCTTAAAACCGAAAAAATGAAAGAATACATAAGCGAGGGACGGGCAATGTACGAAGACCAAAATCACGGCTTGTTCTCTAAATCACTGGCAAAGTGGGCAATCAGTAACATGCGGACGTGGGACAGCGCAACGCGGGAAATGAAACCCATCAAGCCGCACACCATAGACGAAATGGAGGAGGCATTTAAAACCGCCGGCATAGAAATAAGCGACGAGCTGACCTATTCCGCTTGGTACTTGTTCAATATGGCATACGCCGACTACCCGAAAACACTGACCACCGACACCCAGCGGGCGTATTTCGTCAAGGAGACGCTTCTTGACCCCGACTGCGACCCCAAGGCGGTGCTGGAGTGCTTCATTGCCAAGATGTGCGTGATGGGCGTGCCAATTTTTTGGGAAAAATTTCTCTAATACGACAATTTCCAAAATAGAAATAGTCGGCAGTTGGTTACAATTTGTCACCGTTTGCAAGCGACAAAGATGTCGGGAGCAAGTTACAGGCAAGTTAAAATTCCACGATTTGCCCCCTGTAATTCAACGCCTTAACGGTTTGGTAGTGAAGCATAATTCACAACCAAGCAAGTTGTTTCTTTTCTTTTGAAAAGTGCAAGAAAACGACCAAAAAACGACCAAAAAACGTCCAATTTAAAAAATAAAAAGACGTAACGCACAAATAATCAATTAAATAAAAACGTCCAAAAAACAAATAAAACAGAAATAAAAATGATAGAGCAAGGCTTTTATGTAGAAAAGGAAATACCGCAGCGGTGGTGGGTTATGGTGCTTTGCGGTGTTGAGTCCGATAAGGATTTAGACCGTGCCTTTGGTTCAATCTTATCCGCTGGGGCGGGACGTGAAAGAGCGGAAAAAGCGCGAGAGGTATTGGCACAGCCGAACAGCGGCTATATTTTCACCGACAGCGCACGTTGTTTTTCGCTTATTATCATATCCCACGCCACCAAATATTCCGAACTTTTCAACACCGTAACACACGAGATCTGCCATCTGACGGCGCATATCTGCGAGCGGTTTGGTTATCAACCCGATGGTGAGAAAGCCGCCTACATACAGGGCGAAATCGGGGAGGGAATGTACCCGCTGGTGGTTGCGGCTGTTTGTCCGAAATGCAAGTGTGGCGAGCACTGAATTTGCGCTGATTTTTGTTGAGGTTGTACCGCCAAATGGTACAGCCTTTTTTTATTTTTACACCTTTTATATATATAGATTATCCTAAAAAATCAACACTTTTTAACAAAAATAATTTTGTAATTATTGAAACCTTTATTATATTTGTATCGTAAAATTAAATACAAACAGACAAACAAAGTAAAATTTAAATTTTGGAGGATTGAGTATGAACGAAACAAACAACTGTCTAAAATGTGGGCACTGGTTTTTAAGAGAGGGGCGAAACGGCAACAAACCCGCTTGGGGGACTTGTTTTCACAAAAAAGCCAAAACAACCGAAACCGAAACGTGTGATAATTATATATTGCGTGTATGCGAATTTTGCGCAAATTTTTATGATATGCACAAAAACGAAAACGACAGAATGGTTGGCAATTGCCTTTATTTTAGCGACCAAATGTTTGCCGACTATCATTATTGCAACGATTTTGTTTGCAAAGGTAGGGCGGACGAACTCTTCAAACAACGAATAGCTGCTCATAAAATATAAGACAATGAAGCAAACAACTCAAACATTTATACTCCCCGTTGTATTGTGGATAAATACCCTTTGCGATTGGGATACGTCTTTGGCAGCCGACCTTTTTATGGATGCCGTTGAAACGTTGAATTTAATGGGCAAACCGTTTGACAAAGAGGCTGCCCTAAAAGTTGTTGAATATGTAGCCAACATCATAAAAACCGAAACCACCCCCGATTTTACAGCAACTGCGGGATTAGAGTTACCGCCGCCCGCTTTGACTTGTCCAGCACCTTTGCATATATCATAGTGGTCGCAAGATTACGATGCCCCAGCAGTTTCTGAATAACGGTGATGTCCACCCCCAATTCAAGCAGCATCACCGCAAAGGAATGCCGCGCAGAGTGAAACGTTATCGGCTTGTCTATTCCCGCGGCTTGTACCCACTTTTTCAAAACTACGTTCGTATTTGAGCTATGGGTGCGAATACTGAATATCCTATCGTCCGCCGCCCCCCTTTCACCCAGTAAGGACACCGCCTGTGCGGAAATATCCATATACTCATGCCCCCCCGTCTTTTGTTGAACGAACGTCAGCCGAGTATAACCGCCAACCTCCGACACGTTTGCCCATTTAAGTTTCGACACATCAACAAGGCGCAAACCCGTAAGACAGGAAAACAAAAACGCCCTTTTAATTTCTTTGTTGGGACAATCAGTCGCCGCGAGGGTTTTCATTTCGTCCATCGTTAAAAAACAACGGTGGGTCTCTTGCATTGGGATTTGTTTTACTTGAAACAATACAGCGGCGGGGATTTTATCTTGCTTTATTGCTTGGCTGATTGCGCATTTAAAAAGGCTGAAGTATATTGACCGAGTGTTGTTCTTAACCGGCAAGGCGGAAACATATTCCCGAAATTTGAGCATAGTTTCACGGGTTAGGCAGTGCAGTTTCATTTGTCCGAAATAACGACGGGCGAGCGGAATGATATATTGCAGCAGCCGATTTGCATTGGTGCGGCGTTTTCGGTCGCATTCAAGTACGAGCCATTCTACTACGGTTGTAGAGTCCTTGCTGTTGGTTGATAAATTCATGCCGCCCCGTTCTAAATCAATCAGTCGCTGCGCCCGTATGGTTTCAGCCACCCGCATTGTTTCCTTGTTCTGCATTTTGTCGTGCGGTGAGTTTTCGGGGACAAGGTACATCTTTAAAAACTCATAGCGGCGGACGCCATTGTGGTAAATGTCCAGATATAGAGAAAAGCCGCCCCGCTTGGTTGCTTTCTTTCGTATTTCTATTCTCATTTTGTTACTTGTTTTTGGAGTAACAAAGGAATAACAAAAAAGTGAGAAATAAAAGGAAATAAAGAAAAAAGAATAAAAAAGGGCGGGAATTTTATAAAATGTTATTTTTCAGGGTGTTGTACTCTTTATTTACATTTCTTTCCCGTTTTTTCTCAAAAAATTAAGGCGGCATACTTAATTATAACAAAAGGACGTCGCCTTGTTAATTGGTTGAAACTTACATTTATACGGTTGTTGTGCCGTCAAAAGTAACAAATAAGGCACAAAACCGCCGTTATATATACATTTGTTTTCGTTCGGTGATTTCTTTGTTGATGTTTTTGACCAGCATTTGCCGGATTGTGCCAATGTCCTCGTCGGTAAGGAAACACTCGACAAATTCGGGTAGATTGTCCACGCCCTTTGTGGCTACGGACAATTGTTCGGTTTCTATTCGTGCTTTGAGATTTTCAAGTCTCGACACGTAGCGGCTGTTTGCTTCTTTTAAATCCATGGTGTTAACTTTTTATAAGATTTTTTATGATATTTCCTCGGCATACGCTTCTATGCACCATTCCCCTTTGTTGACAAACTCTACCGTAATATCGTTGAGATGTTCTCTGTTTCGGAGTATCAGTGTGGGTGTTGGCTCTGCAAAAGTCGCCATATTGAGAATTTTAAATATATTATTAATATTTTCAATACTAAAACCACAAAAGGTGTTTTTTGCATAGTCTATACCCCAAAATAGGGGCATTTCGCGTGCATAGTCGGTGATTTCTAACACGTCGTTATCCTCGTAATGCACGGAAAGACCGTGTGCCAAAGCAAAGTTTTTGGCTTGGCTCATGGATTGAGTAATTCGATTAAATGTTTCAGTCGTTATGTGTTTCATTGTACAAATCTCTTAGGAAAAAAAGTTTTTGCCGTATATTTATTATTACATCGTCTTTCCAATTAGCCATTTTAGACAATGCAAATCGGATTTGTTCGGTTATTTGTTGTTGTGTTTCCAATTCCAAACCACAATTTTGCATATAGTCAGTAATAGGCTCTACAAGTTCGGATATTTTTTGTTCGTTTGTTTGCATAGTCTTTTTTTATAAAATTTTAATTGGTTTGTAGTGATAATGTTTAAGGAAAAAGTCTTTGTGAATAAAACGTCGCATAATTAACGGTTCACCCGAATACGCTCTATCCATTTCCATAAGGGTTTCGCCGGAAGCCGTCTCAATAACAGCGTAAATCCCGATTAGGTCATTATCGCCGTTCTTGTCGATGAGTGTTTGCAAGTCCTTGGAAATGTATATATTGTTATCGATATCATTATCAAGCGGTAGCAGCAAAAAATCTTTTGCGTATGATATATCCATGGCTCATTTTGTTTTGTTTCTTATTTTAACGCCAAAAATACTTATAAAGTTTATAACTACAAAGAAATGATTATTTAAAAAGTGTTAAATTGTGTTAATCTTTTAACCTTGTGAACTTTGGCGTTTACACCTTATATTATATATTTGCGCAAATCAAAATAAAAGCAATTATGGACACAACAATGCAAAACCAGTTAACAAACAAAACGGAAATAGACATCGCCACCAAATACCGTGGACTTATCCTCAACGCTGAGGACGTCGGTCAAAACGTTGACAATCTGTTAATGCAGCAAAAAGTTGACGAAGCCCTCCTTTTGTTTCAAAACAGAGCCGACGAAGTGGACGAGGCTATTGCCGAATACCATCCGCAGACCCATTCCGTTATGCAGCGACCGAACAAACCGCGCAAAAACGACCGCCCCTATATAACTGAGAAACTGCCCCGCTCACGGCAAAAATACATCAACGAGGTCGAGTTGTTCTTTATGCTGGGCAAACCGCTGCGCTGGCAGTTGGATAAGGGCGACCCCGAAGCCTATGAACTTTTTACGGAATTTTTGGAGTCGGTGTTCTACACATCAAAAATGCGCCAAATTAAGCGACTGGCGGGTTCTGAAACCGAGTGCGCTAAATTGTATCACCTTTACAATCAAAACGGCGTGAGCGGCGTTAATATGGTAATCCTCGCACGTTCCACAGGCTACGACATCCGCCCCTTGTTCAACCAATACGGCGTGCTTGTTGCCTTTGCCTACGGCTGTAATATCAAAACCGCCAGCGGTCAAGTTGACACAACGTGGACAATCGAAACCGCCGACTATATCTATACTTGTTTGCGGGACAAACTGGAATGGAACGTAAATCGCCGTCCTAACCCCACAAAGCGCATTAATGTTATCTATTACCGACAGCCGAAAGCATGGGACGGTGTGGAGCCACGTATGGTGCGTGAGGAAATGTTAGACTCAAAGCAAGCGGACACCAACAACTACTTCGCCGACCCAGTGGCAAAGGCTACCGCCGACGTTATCCAATCACTCGCATCCCCCGAAACAACGGGCAAGCTCATTCAACTTAACGGGGCGAACTCGTCTTTTGATTACGTCAACCCCCCGCAATCGTCCGAATCACGGCGCAGCGAACAGGAACGACTGGAGAAGTCAATTCTCTTCGATACTTTCACCCCCGATTTCTCATTTGAAAACCTACGGGGATTTGGTACTGTGAGTGGTGCGGCTATCCGTAACGCAATGACACTCGGTTTTCTCAAAGCAAGCAACCTTGAGGAAGTGTACACCGAACTTATCAACCGTGACATCCACCTTATTAAAGCCATACTCCAGTACCAGCACCCCGAAAAGAGTGCGGCTATTGAAGCCTTAAAGATAAGTTTTGAATATTCCGAGCCGTTTGCAACCGAAGACCAAACACAGAAGGACTTTGTCATTCGTGCTTATCAAGCGGGACTTTGCTCGCTCCAAACAGCGGTCACCGCCTTGTCCTTAACCAAGGACACCGAAGCGGAGATTGCACGTATCAAAGAGGAAAAGGCACAGGCGGCAGCACAACAACAAAGCACCGGCGACAAAGGAAAGGAACAAAAAAAGGTAGAATAACTTTCTGTTCATATTATTGGTAATGTAGTAGTTAATAGTGTTTTTTTATTGGAGAGAGCCGTCGGGAGACGGCTTTTTTCGTGTATATTAACACATTTTAACACTTTTTAAGTTAGTATATATAAATATTATATGTATTTTTGCAAAGGAATTTAAAAACATTACCAAAAATGGATATAAGAGAAAATATAAGCGCAAGCATCACGGTACTGGGACTAACCCGTTACCAAGTGGCAAAAGTCACAGGCATTCCGCAGTCCAATTTATCTGCCTTTTTAAAGGGCAAAGACACGCTGTCGGTAAAAAAAATTGAACAAGTGATGGATTACCTTGCCGGATTGCTTAAAGACCTTAAACGGTACAAAATCCGATTTAAACTATCGGACGGAAACGAAGTCAACTGCCGTATATCCGCCCCCAGTTCGGACGTGGCGATTGCTCGCATACAAAGCAGCCTTGAATTTCAGACTTTCAAGGAAAAGGCGGAAATTGTGTCGGTTTCAACCGAAATAGACGGGGGGGCGGTTGATATTAACCCCGAAAAATTCACGCTCAAAGAGAGCGAGACCCCAAACTTTTGGGTGGTTTCGGACACTGCCCGAAATGTTGTTGTAAAGTTCAAAAAGGGGGATTTTGCGCAACAAAAGGTAACCGTCTTGTTTGAGGGTTTGTCCGAAATAGAAATCGCCACCAGCCTTAAAGAAATAGGCGAGTACGTTGCCAAATATCACCCCGAACTCTTATAATATAAAGGTGTTTATAAATTTAACACTTTTTAACAAAAAAACTTTGAAAAAAAATTGCATTTTTCAGAAACATAATATAAATTTGCATCGTAAAACAAGGTACAAGTTAAACAAATAATTATAGGTTCTTTTTTTATTATTAGCAATCAAAAAAGACGGAGACAGGGTGAGAATCCCGCAGCCTTTGGGGTGTCCCCTTGGGTGTAGCTCCAAAACCTTGCATATTATATGTACACGGCAGAGCACCGTCTTTTTAAAAAGGATAAGGTTAAAACGTTAATACCTTATTAGGTCGTGTTAACGCGACCACGCTAATTGGGCGTATGTATGTAACCCCGCCCCTTTCGGGGAGTAAACGGTGCGAGTCCGTTATTAGCGGCACATTTGTCGGCATACGGTAATCGAAAGATTAGGGAGGCTACCACCCTCCTGCGAAACCGACAGGGGTTTGAATTTTGAAAACAAGTTGCTGAAAAGCCTCCTATGGTGGGAGGAGTAACATTGAAAAATGACAAAAGGCAAAGGGTGCTGCCCAGCGCACGCACTTGGTGATAAGCCAAATCACCCCCCCACCTTGCGGTGTAGATAGGTCGGCGGCGGGACGGCAACCGCCAGTCGTAAACCGTTTTTTATTGATTTTAAACGCTCTTTTATAAGGTGTCGATGTTTTGGTCGTTTTCAAGGCTACCAACTGAAATGCGAAAAAAAACGGCAATCGGGCAGCAAAACTCCGCTGTCCCTTTTTTATACGATATTTGAGTTTTGGTAATTTGGGTTGTTAGACCTATTGGCTTAGGTGGTCATCTTCAGATGTTCTTGCGGCTGGGAGCGCGAATCTCCGTAAAATTAGCAGCGGCTCAGGCGGGTTCGAGTCCCGTACAACCCACGGATTTAGTTCCTTGAACGTTCAACGGTTCGACGGTTGCCCAGCAGCCGTTATCGGCAAGCGAAGCACGATAACGTAGCCAATCAGTAAGTGCAGAGAAAAAATCCCACGGTGGGTAAGGTGCAAACTTATTTGGGGTGTCGATTACGCAACACCGTTTTTTTGTAGTATCTCATAACAATCCTTTCTATAAGTGTTTTGGGGCAGTCGCAAGGCTGCCCTTTTTTATGCTTATAATATAATTTTTTATTCCTTTTTATAATCCTTTGAGCCTTAATCTGTTACAGCCTTTTTTGGTATGTGACTTTTTTGTCGTTTTCGCTGATTTTAAATTTGTTATGCAAAAACAAATAAAAATCATAAAAAAATGAAAGATAAAATTTTCGCAGCCCTTAAACAGGAATATTCAAACTTGGGTTTGGGCGACACACTTCTCCAAGCACAGGCAGAAAGCCTTGCCAATTTGGGGTTCGTAACCGACGAAAACCTTGAGGCAATAGTAAAAGCACAGGCAAACGGTTTAAAAGCAATCCAAGCCGCAAACGACAAGAGGGTCGGTGACGCTCTTGCTAAATCGGCAAAGGAAAAGGAAACCGCCGCAAAAGAACTGCAAGCGCAAGTTGACGAACTCTCGCAGCAGATTGAAGCCGACAGAAAGACTTTAACCAAGCAAGCAGAGGAACTTAAAGCCGCACAGGAATTACAGGCAAAACTTGACGAACTCAAAGCGCAAACTGAAAAGCAAAACGCCGAGTACGAAAAGAAAAAGGCAGACTTAATGGCATTAATTACTGGTGAACAGCCGCAATCTCAACAAGAGAAACCGACCGCCCCCGTAACCCCGCCCGTACCGCAGCTGCAGCCAGTGGCGCAACCCGAACCGAAACCTGAGCCAAAAGCACAGCCCGCATTTGACGAGGCAGCATTCCGCAAGCAGTTGGACAAAGAATGGACGAAAAAACTCGAAGCCATCACCACCTCCAACGGCTCACAAATCCAGCAAATGTTGGATGCTAACAAAGAGCTCGCTGCACAAGTGCAAGCTCTTGTTAAAGAGAACACGGAATACAAAGCACAAAAGGCTGCAGAGAACCGTCGAAATTTTATCCTCAACAAAGCACACGAACTCGGCATACCCGAATGGCGAATCAACGAGGGCTTTTCTATTGCGGACAACGCAGACGAAACAGCAATCACAAACACGCTCACAACGGTTTCAAACAACATCCGAGCTAACGTGTTGCCACAAAACGGCGTAGCAATGCCCACCAACGTTGGCGTAAACAACCCCGACGCTTCGGCAGCAATTGAAGCTATCGCCTCACAGTTAGTTCAAAACCATTAAAAATTGACTGAATTATGAAACGCGAAATTACCACATCAGAAAACGAGGTAGTTTTTGGAAAAGACGACGTCATTATCCAGAAACTCATCGCGGACATTGCGGGCGGCAGAACCATTGACTTCACTGGTTGGACACCCGACAAAATCCAAGCCGGAACGGTAATCATCAAGGGCACTGTATCTAATGCCACCGTATACCGTCCCCACCCAATCACAGCGGGCACAGCACCCAACCCCGACACTTACGGAACACTTGCAGAGGGTTGGTCGGTTGTAGGTATTCTTTACCGCACAATCACCCGCAGCAACCCCCAAGGTTCAATCTTAATTATTGGCGTGGTTAACGAAACAGCCGCACAGGAGGCAGGACTTCCCGCCTACACTTCGGCTATCAAGACCGCGCTCAAAGACGTTCAATTTACTTCAGACGAGGAGGCTTAGTAGACTATGGAACAAACTATGTACTTGGACTACGTGTCCAAAACCTTTCCCGCTCTCGTTACATCAGTAGCAGAGAAGCTCAACGACAAACGCAACAACACCCTTTCATACCTCTACCGTGACTTACTCACCCCCGAATACTCGGTGGACGGCAGATGGGCAAGCGTGCTCGCAAAATACACCCGAGTTTCCGCCGACGTTGTGGCACTCGACTCTTCGTTGCCAATTAAGAGCCGCGACGCCATTGAAACCGTTAACGGTGAAATTCCGAAGATGGGTTTGAAAATGTATTTAACCGAAAACCAAATGAAAGCGGTTGACTCGCTCATCGCTCAGAACTTTTCGGGTAACTACACTTCTGTAATCATACAGAACATTTTCGCAGACGTTCCCCGCTGCATTGAGTCGATTTACGAAACAATCGAAGCCATCTTCCAGTCTGAACTTTCGACTGGTATCGGCGTTGCACCTCGCAGCACTGGCACTGGCGTTCGTATCGACCTCAAATTCTACAACGACCACAAGTTCGGCGTTGCAGCCGCATGGAACACCGACAACGGCAAGGCTCTCGACGATTTGCAGAAAATCTTCGACAAAGCGGAAGACGATGGTAATGTTATCACCGACATGTGGGCGGACGACACATTCCTTAAATCGTTCTACGCTAACAAACAAGTTAAAGAGCAGTACGCTTTCAACCTTGGCTTCACCGGCACCAGCATTCCTGTTTTGGCATTGGAGCAAGCACAGGACGTTATCCGTAGAAAATACGGCGTAGAACTCCACCGCATCAACCGTTCATTCAAGACCGAGCTTAACGGCACAAGAGCCAACAGCAAATCATGGGCAAACGGCATCGCAGCCTTTACCTGTGACCAACGTATTGGTTCGCTCGTATGGACAAACACCGTTGAGAGCGTAAGACCCGCTGCACAGGTACAATACCAAACTGTGGACAACTTTATCCTTGTATCAAAATATTCGGAAAACGATCCTTGGAGAGAGTACACCAGCAGCCAAGCGATGGTAGTACCGATTATCAACAACGTTGACCGCATTTACTTGTTGGACAGCCAGACCGTTCAGCAATAATCAAGGGGGGGCTAAACTATGAAAGTAAAAGTTTTACAGACATTCCGCGATATTAACAATTTCGATTTGGTTCACAACGTGGGTGACGTCATTGATGTTACCGGCGAACGAGCCGCAAAATTGATAGGGTTAGGACTTGCGGAAAAGGAAAAAGGAAAGGCTGAGGAGAAAGAGCCTGAAAAGGCAGAAGCACCCGCCGATTTCTTTGCCTCGCAGACCCCCGACGATACTCCAAAGAACTCTCGCAAGCGTAACAAGGAATAGACCAACACATCTCAAAAAGAACGACCGCCGTCGAACACAAACGGCGGCGGTTTTCATTTAACCACCTTTGCAATGATAGAGAACGGCTATATAAAGTATCTTAACACCGAAACGTACACGGACGAGGACGGCAACCCGATTGATGGGGGCGGAGAGTGGAGCGACTTCATTCCCGCTTGCATTGAGGGGAGCAAGGACACCGCACAAAGCAAGTCTGAAAGCGGCATCCGATACGACCAGTCAACGTACACGGTTTACTTTCGCCGTCAATCCATATCGGGCGAGGTTCGGCTCTATACCAAAGAAAAAACGCTTTTGGGCGAGTTTTCGGTTCGTTCGGTACAAGTATCCCCAATCGTTAACGAAACACGGATTACGGTATGATTAAGGCGAACGTGACATTTGACCCAAAAGGCATAGAGCAAATAGTCCAAGCGGCACAGGTGGCGTCTGAGACAATCATTGTTACACGGTTAGCGGATATTGGAGCACAGAGCGTTGATATTGCCCGCAAACTGCCCGACCAAGGCGGCACGTACCACAACCGCAGCGGACGGCTCAAACGGAGCATCGGCTACATGGTTACGGCAAACGGCAACCCCGTTGCGGAGGATTTTCTCTCTGACGAGGGACGGCGGTGCGCATTAAAAGTGGCGAACGGTCTGCGGCAAGACGGCTACAACCTTATAATCGTTGCCGGAGCGGAATACGCAATGGATGTACACGTGAGGGGGTACGATGTTTTGGACAGCGCACTAATCAACGCCGACAGACAATTCAAAGAATTTTGTGACAACATAGCAAACGGAAATCAATGAGAAAGACATGGTCAAACATAGAGCAAGACTTTTTTACCGCTGTTAAACAAACGGCACTGGCACACGCTATCACGGGCGATGTGTACAAATTCGGAATCCGTCCGAAAGGCTCAAAGAAAGAAGATGTAATTATCAAAGTTTCCGCTCTTAATGCTTCACAAGTTCAAGAGGGCACGGTTGCGGTTATGGTCTACTTGCAGCCGTTGAAAAAGCACTCGGACGGTTGGATTGTCCCGAACAAACGCCGCATAGCCGAAATTGAAACCCTCGTAGACGCGCTCCCTGAGGAATTACTCCCACTTATGCCGGAGTACAGCGGCATACAACTCTTCGACGGTGTGGGCAACTACGCCGAACCCGACACGGAGGAGTACTTCGTATCGGTTAAAATAAAATTTCATTACTTAACACAGTATAAAATATAAAAAATTAATTATGGCAGTACTTTCTTATGGCAAACCAACAATAGAAATTGCCGAACTGGATGCGGATGACAACATGGCTCCGTGGGTGAAGATTGACACCCCCAAGGACGGCACAACCTCAATGGAGACCCAAGAGGGCGACAACACCGAGTACCTTGAAGAGGGCGGCGGTTTGGTCGATTCCTACCGTAAGGCTTCCAAATACACACTCAATTTTGAGTTGTATGCAAAAAAAGGCTACCAAAAGCCTATCACTGACGTAAATGGCGTGGTAACTAAAAACTACGCTGTAAGGTTAACCCCCGAAGACCCCGAAACTTACGGCTTTGTTTTGTGGAAATGCTCCGTTTCGTGTGTCTCAACCCACACCGTTGCAGACGGTATGATGTGGAAATACACCTTCAACGGTTTGCGTGCAAAAGACCGTGAGGATATTATGAACATGTTCGTAGGCGCAAAAAACATTCCTACAAGTGTTAACTATCTTGCGTTCAATGCAGCAGCGGACACCACAGGACAAACAGTTGTGGCAACAGTTGGAGCAACCGACACGCTCACCGCTACCTCATCGGAAACATGGGCAACAGCAGAAGTAGGTCAGGACGGCAAAACTGTAACCGTTACCGTTACAGCCAACGCCGCAACCTCGCAGCGTTCAGCAACCCTTACCCTCTCAACAACAAGCGGCAAAACGTCCACTGTCAAGATTTTGCAAGCGGCAGCCGCAGCGACTGAGTAATTATGTGAATCCTTTTAATATTCCATAATTTGTTTTTTTAAATATTATTTAGAGCCAATGGGACTCGGTTGTAACAAATACCGAGTCCCTTTTTAAAACAAGTAACAATGAGCAACAAGGAAAACACCGAACAAAAGGCAGCGGGGGCAATTCTGCAAAAACCCATAACCGTCAAAATCGGCACAAAGCAATACGACGTGCCAAGACCGACACTGGGCACCATCATAGAGGTGTCGGGTATGATTGCAGATTACAAAGACACCGAGTACAACGAAACGTCCACCGACCCCGTTGCAGAAACGCTACGCATTGCAAAGGAATATGACGGTTTGGAGCGCATAATTGCAATGATAATACTGGGCGCAAAGGTAGCACGCAAGGAAATTAAGTTATTCGGTCGAACTATATGGCGGTCAAAACGGCTTGAAAGGCTCGCCCGAAAGATTAAAGAGGAGATGACACCCAAAGAAATTACGGAGACACTTG
>Ga0310691_10004914_pt1 | contig 14845 bp, 14 predicted proteins | sample 176DNAGHGlowgp2_FD_203887 | JGI IMG/M metagenome (GOLD analysis project Ga0310691, IMG submission 203887) | Sheep rumen microbial communities from Palmerston North, Manawatu-Wanganui, New Zealand - 1766 DNA GHGlow gp2 (v2) (version 2) | ecosystem: Host-associated > Mammals > Digestive system >... | reverse complement strand
CATACAAGATACCATCCTCACCCCGAAGATTATGGGTAAGGTAATGGGGCTCAACTCAGCCATCATCCTGCTCTCCCTGTCTGTCTGGGGTGCGCTGCTAGGCATCTTGGGCATGATTATCGCCCTCCCCATGACAACGCTGTTAATCACCTATTACCAAAAATACATCGTCAACAGGGAGAAAATGAAGAATGAAGAATGAAGAATGCTGCGCCAAAGCGAATGAAGAATGAAGAATTAACTCAAGTTTCGCATGTTAAGTAGATATAGGAAGATAGAGGTAGATAGCCGCTTTTCAGCGGCAGAAGATAGAGGACGTTACTCTGTCTGCGGTGATAAATTCGTAAAACTGATGTCTTTTATCTCCTTCTATCTTCTTCTATCTCCCTTTAACTACAAAGCAAGCGGAGCTTGCGAAAGTTGAATAACCATACATAAAAACATGAAAGTATTGAAAATGATTGGGCTGTTGATGCTGTGCGCTCTGACAGTATCAGCACAAGAGAAGAAGTCTGGCGACATCGACTGGATGCAAGAGTTGAAGAATCGTATCACCATCAACGGTTACATGCAAGGCGGCTATGCCTACAGCGACCAGGGTGCCAAGACCACCAGCTCGTTCAACTTCAAGCGCGCCATTTTCTGGGGCAGAGCACGCATCACCGACCGCTGGTCGTTCATGTTCATGAACAACTTCGCCCTGTCACAGGGCGTTCTCGAGTTCTGGACCGACTATCGCGTAACCAACAACAAGGCACTGACCGTACGCATCGGACAGTTCCAACACCCGTTCTCCATGGAGAGTCCCATGACGCCCACCATGCTTGAACTCATCGACATCACCTCGCAGGCTGTCACCAATCTGGCCAACGGCTACGAGCCCCTGCTGGGTCCTAACTACGGCCGTGATCAAGGTATCATGCTGTTAGGCGACCTCTTCAACGACCACTTCCACTATGAGTTGGCAGTGATGAACGGCCAGGGCATCAACCAGGCCGACGGCAACAGCGACAAGGATGTCATCGTCAAGTTAGAATACCGCCCCAGCAAGCAGTTCCGCCTGGTGGCCTCCGCACAGAAGGGCCGAGGACATGCCAAGAACACCGTGGCATGGAACGACATCGCTGCCGGTGAAGACTATCGTCGCGACCGTGTGAGCTTTGGTGGCGAGCTGAAGATTCCCACCGTGCTGGGTCAGAAGTCTACCAGTGGCGGCATATCCCTGCGCAGTGAGTTCCTGGCAGGCAAAGATGGCGATGTCAACAGCCGTGGTGCCTACCTCACCAGTTCGGTAGCCCTGGGCAAGGGTTTCGACGCCATTGCTTCTGCCGACTACTACGACCGCAACACGTCCGTTTCCGGTTGGCAGCGCACAGACCTCACGGGTGGTCTGCAATACTGGTTCTACCCCAAATGCCGTCTGCAGCTGCAGTACACCCACAGCTTCTGCGGTAAACTGATGGGCGACGACTATAACCGCATCCAGGCACAGGTTCAAGTAGCATTCTAAACACTTAACTAATATGTTTATCAAAGTACTATTAACCATTATCTTTCTGGCCGTCATGATTGGTGTAGGACTCTACACCCGCAAGCAGGCCAGCAGTGTTGAAGGCTTCGTACTCGGTGGACGTGCCGTAGGACCGTGGCTCACCGCCTTTGCCTTCGGAACAAGTTATTTCTCGGCAGTGGTCTTTGTCGGCTATGCCGGCCAGTTCGGATGGAAATACGGCCTGTCCAGCGCCTGGATAGGTATTGGCAATGCCATCATCGGCTCCCTGCTGGCATGGATCATCCTCGGCAAACGCACCAAGCAGATGACGCAGCATATCGAGAGCCGCACCATGCCCGACTTCTTTGGCACCCGTTTCCAGGACCAGGGTCTGCGCGTGGCAGCCAGCATCATTGCCTTTGTCTTCCTCATCCCCTATACCGCAGGTGTCTATAGCGGCATCTCCCGACTCTTTGAGATGGGCTTTAATATCCCTTACGAATATTGTGTCGTCATCATGTCAGTGCTCACCGCAGTCTACGTCATTCTTGGCGGCTATAAGGCAACAGCTATGAACGACTTCATCCAGGGCATCATCATGCTCTTCGGCATCGTGGCAGTCATTGTCGCCGTACTCAATGCACAGGGTGGTCTGGCAACGGCTGTTGATAAACTGGCACAGCTGCCCTCCGATGCAGACCCCACCGTCAATGGCGGCTTTGCCTCGTGGTTCGGCCCCGACCCGTGGGGACTCTTGGGTGTTGTCATCCTGACGTCATTAGGCACCATGGGACTGCCCCAGATGGTGGGTAAGTTCTATAGCATCACCGACGAGAGCGCCATCAAGCGCGGCACCGTCATCTCCACCATCTTTGCCTTTATCGTGGCGGGAGGCTGTTACTTCCTCGGCGGTTTTGGACGTCTGTACGACCCTGTCATCGCTGCTAACGGCAAGATAGCCTACGACAGCATCGTTCCTGCCATGCTGGTCACGCTGCCCGACATACTCATCGCCCTGGTAGTGCTGCTGGTACTCTCTGCCTCTATGTCGACACTGGCTTCGCTCGTACTCACCAGCAGTTCGACGATGACGCTCGACCTCATCTACCGTGACAAGAAAGCGCTGCCTGGCGAAGTAGAAGAAGGAACCATCGACGACCTCGTAGCTGAGAAGGTAGAGCGCCGCAAGGTTGTCGTCATGCGTGTCCTCATCATGTTCTTCATCGCCATCTCCCTGCTCATAGCCCTCAATCCGCCTACGTTCATCGCCCAACTGATGGGCATCTCGTGGGGTGCACTGGCTGGTGCCTTCCTTGCCCCCTTCATGCTTGGCCTCTATTGGCGTGGCGTAACGACGAGCAGCGTCTGGGCCTGCTTCTTCTGGGGGGTTGGTCTAACCGTTGTCAACATGCTATTGGGCAATCCCATCAACCCCATCAACTGCGGTGCCATCGCCATGCTGGGCGGCTTCCCTGTTGTCTGGATTGTCAGCCTGCTCACCAAGAAGATGGACCGCAGCATCGTCAACAAGATTTTCGAGTGCTACAAATAAGCAAAAACTATTAACATATTCAACTTTCGCAAGCTCCGCTTGCTTTGTAGATAAAGGGAGTTAGAAGAAGATAGAAGGAGATAAAAGACGTTTGTAATGCTACACAATAACCGCAGATGGAGTAATGTCCTCTATCTTCCGCCGCTGAAAAGCGGCTATCTACCTCTATCTTCCTATATCTTCTTAACATGCGAAACTTGAATTAATTATTATTGTCTGTCGCCTAACGGATTACAGTGCTGACACAGCAAAGAGCCACTCGTAGATGCAAGAGCAGATGCCGAAGAGGGCAATGCCTGCCGTGCAGATGGCGAGGGCAAGGCGGGTGTTGCCATCCGTCTTGAAGGTGGGCAGCGGAGTCTCTGTCTTATTGATATACATAGCCTTGACGATGAGCAGGTAGTAGTAGAGTGACACTACCGTGTTGACCAAGGCAATGAAGACAACGAAGTATGCCCAGAAGGAGCCCTGCTGAGCAGCAGCCATGAAGACGAAGAACTTCGAGAACATACCGGCGAAGGGAGGAATACCAGCCAGCGAGAACAGAGCCAGCGTCATGAGGAACGCCAACTTGGGGTTGGTCTGGTACAGTCCGTCGTAACTTGACATAGCGGTCGTGCCACCGTTATTCTGCTCGACAGCAGAGATGACAGTGAAGACAGCCATATTGGCAACGACATAAACAAGCACATAGTACATGAGCGACGCCATACCTGTCTGCGAAGCTCCAACGACTGCCAACATGATATAGCCTGCCTGTGAGATAGAGCTGAAGGCCATGAAGCGCTTAAGCTCGCTCTGACGGATGGCGAAGAGGTTGGCAATGGTGATAGAGAGCACGATGAGCACATAGAGCATGTACTCCCAGTACTCTACCAGCGGAGCAAAAGCCTTAACCAGGATGACCATGGCAGCGAAGGCTGCAGCACCCTTGGAGCAGACAGAGAGGTAACCGGTGATTGGCGTAGGAGCACCCTCGTAGGTGTCGGCCGTCCAGAAGTGGAAGGGCACAAGCGACAGCTTGAAGGCAAGTCCGCTGAAGAAGAACACCAGACCAAGGATGGTCAACGGTGTAACACCCTCGTAGAGAGGATTACAGCCCATGATGGCCTCAGCGACATCGCCAAAGTAGAGCGTACCGGAGGCAGCATAGACGAAGGAGATGCCATAGAGCATGACACCACTGGAGAATGTAGCCACGAGGATATACTTGGCAGCAGCCTCGGCACTCTTTTTCTTGAACTTGTCGAAAGCCACCAGGCAGGCCATAGGCACTGAGGCGGTCTCCAGACCCAGGAAGAACAGCAGGAACGAGCCGCTGGACGTCATCACATACATACCCAGCAAGGTAGAGAGTATCAGCAGATAGAACTCACCAGCATATTTCGAAGCCTCATTCTTCAACCAAGGCTGGGCCATGATAACAACGATGAGCGCACCAATAGTGAGAATCATCTTCATGACATTGGCGGCCTGCGTAGCTACATACATGCCACCGAAAGCTTCAGCAGGGCCGACAGTGGTCAGCATAATGGTCTGGCAGAGCAGCAGTGCTGCTGTCAGCTTACCCAATACCGATGTCTTGCGCTCGCTCTTGTGCAGACAGAAGTCGGCAAAGAATACGAGAAGCAGTGCGAGGACCAACAGAGCCTCGGGAATCATATTTAGGAATTGTCCGTAATTCATATCAGTCACCTCCTTTATTTAATAATGTTTTCGAGAATAGGTCCTACGGCGTCATTGATGACGTTGCTTGCCCACAATGGGAACAGGCCGAGACCAGCCACACAGGCAATGAGGCAGATAACGGCAACGCGCTCGTCCCACGTAGCATCGGTGAGTTCGAGGTAATGCTCGTTCTTGACCTCGCCATAGAGAATCTTACCAACAACACGCAGGATGTAGACTGCCGTGATGACAATCGACGTACATGCGATGATGGTAGCCACACGATGGAACGTATCGGGATTCTCGAAAGAACCTACGAAGATGGTCATCTCAGCAATGAAGCCTGAGAAACCAGGAAGACCGAGGTTGGCCAAACCTGCAATGACATAACCCACAGCAAGGAAAGGCATAATCTTCATCAAGCCGTCCAGGTAGCGGATATCGCGGGTGTGGGTACGACCGTAGATCATACCGATGAGGGCGAAGAAGAGGGCCGTCATCAGACCATGAGACAGCATCTGCAGGATAGCACCGGTGCAAGAGGTCTTGGTCATCATCAACAAGGCGAAGAGCACCAGACCGCAGTGGGACACGGAAGAGTAGGCATTGATGTACTTCAGGTCGGTCTGTACACAGGCTGAGAAGGCACCATAGACTACCGAGATGGTGGTGAGGATAAGGAATATCCACGCCAACTCATTGGCAGCATCGGGCAACAGATACATAGCCACGCGGAAGCAGCCGTAGCCTCCCAGCTTCATCAGCACACCGGCATGGAGCATAGAGACAGCCGTGGGGGCTGAAGCATGACCGTCGGGTGACCATGTGTGGAAGGGGAACAGGGCGCCCAGCACACCGAAACCGATGAAGATGAAGGGGAAGAACATCTTCTGGATGTTAACGGGGATGTTGTGCATGGCAGCAATCTCGTTGACGTTCATCGTGGTGGCTCCGCTGAAGTAGTAGATGCCCAGCAGACCGATGATGAGCAGGGCGGAACCGCCCATCAGCATCAGCGTCAGCTTCATGGCAGCATATTCCTTGTTGCCGGAACCCCATACACCAATGAGCAGGTACATGGGAATCAGCGCTACCTCATAGAACATGAACATGGTGAACATATCGGTGCAGATGAAGAAGCCATAGACACCCGTAGAAAGCAGGGTGAACCAAAGGAAATACTCCTTGGTCATGGGCTTGAGCTGCCAAGAGGCAAAGGTACCGGTGAAGACAATGACGCTCGACAGGAGCAGCATGACGACAGAGATACCATCGACACCAACAGAATAGGCGATATTAAGAGGCTTGAACCAAGGGGTAGAAGCCGTCAACAGCATCACGTCGGTATTACCTGCTGTACGCTGCTGAACGAAATAGATGGTCAGCCATACGGACAGGGCCAGCAAGCACGAGGCGCCAACCACCATCACGCCACGCACCTGATTGAGGCTCTTGGCCAGCCAAAGACCAACGAGCATCAGGGCGGGGATTACTACGAATAATGTTAATATACTCATAAATGTAATTTACAATTTGACTATTTACAATTTACGATTTATATCGCAAGCAGGATTAACGTTAATGCTACCGTTCCAGTGAGGAACCAGACAGCATACTGGCGGACATCGCCACTCTGCCAGGGACGCAACGACTCACCGGCCTCGTTGGCACCCCATGCCATGAAGTTGAACGTGCCGTCAACAATGTGGCGGTCGAACCAGGCAATAGGTGTAGAGATGCAACGGAAGATGATGCGGTGGGTGACATACTGCCAGATTTCGTCCTGATAGAAGCGCTTGTAGGCGGCACGGTGCAGCTTGGGGAACGCTTTGTACAGGCGGTCGGCAATGGGCTGGCTCTCACCTTTATAGATATAGGTAGCCAGGCAGATGCTCAGAATGGCAATAATGGTAGAGGTAGCAGCAATCTGCGTGTCGAAGTGGATGGTGTAGTCGGTACCCTCGGCAGATACGAACGAACCGAAAGAACCACCCCACCCTGCAAAGCCTGCAATAGTGGTATAGATACCTACACCCATCGTAATAACGCAAAGCACAATGAGGGGAATGGTCATCGTAGCGGGAGCCTCGTGAGGAGTATGGTGCTCATGGGCCTCGACGTTCTCTGTACCCCAGAAGATGCCGTAGTACAGACGGAACATGTAGAAGGCGGTCATGGCGGCAATACCCGTCATAATCCATCCTACAACAGGACTGTAGGCAAAGCAGGCGGTGATAATCTCATCCTTCGAACTGAAACCAGAGAAGAAGGGAATACCAGCGATGGCGAAACAGCTGATGAGGAAGGTGATGTTCGTAATCGGCATATATTTGCGCAAGCCACCCATCATAGCCATCTCGTTAGAGTGGACAGCGTGGATGATGCAACCGGCACCAAGGAACAGACAAGCCTTGAACATAGCGTGGGTGAACAGGTGGAACATACCGGCCATGAAACCCAGCTGTGCATGATTGTCAAGCACACCATGATGACCGGGCAGCGAAACGCCCAGCGCCACCATCATGAAGGCAATCTGTGAAATGGTCGAGAAGGCCAGCACACGCTTGATGTCGCTCTGGGCACAGGCCACGGCAGCGGCATAGAAAGCGGTGAAGACACCCACCCAGACGATGATGCTCATCTGAGGCTGAGCATACTCAACCCAGAGGGGGAACATACGGGCTATCTGGAACACACCGGCAACAACCATCGTGGCAGCGTGGATGAGTGCAGAGACAGGCGTAGGACCTTCCATAGCATCGGGCAGCCAGATGTGCAATGGGAACATAGCACTCTTACCGGCACCACCGATGAACATCAGCACCAGGGCGGTAGGCAGGATGAATGCTCCTGCAGCCATAGCCTTGGCAGCATTGCCGGCAATGAACGGAGTAGTACCCTCGCCCATCACGATGTCGCCAGCAAACGAGAAGCTGAACGAATCGGTGTAGTAGCCAAACAGCAGAATACCGATGAGGAAGAACATATCAGCAAAGCGCGTCACGATGAAGGCCTTCTTAGAGGCGGCAATGGCGGGCTTCAACGGATAGTAGAATCCAATCAGCAGGTATGATGATACACCCACCAATTCCCAGAAGGTGTACATCTGGAAGATGTTGGTGGCGACAACCAGTCCGAGCATAGACATGGTGAACAGGCTCAGGAAGGCGTAGTAACGCTGGAAGCCCTTCTCACCGTGCATGTAGCCGAAAGAGTAGATATGTACCATCAGCGAGACTGTCGAGATGACAATGAGCATCATCACCGAGATGGGGTCCAGCAGGATACCCATGTCGAAATGCAGATTGCCCAGGGGCAGCCATGTGAAGTTATAAGGAACGATGGTGGCGTAGGTGCCGTCAGCCAAACGGTCTGCACCAAAATAGGCGAAAGCCGTCAGGTAAGAAAGCACGGTAACCAGTCCCAAGGATGTCGTACCGATAAGACCAGAAGTCTTATGCGACATCTTCATGCCAGCCAACGCAAGAATCACGAAGGACAGCGCAGGCAGCAGAAGAATCAGAAATGAATAACTATATATTTCCATAATTATCAATTATTTATAATACTTACCATTTCATGTTCTTAATACTGTCAACGCTATCGCTGTGGAAGTTGCGGTAGACATTGATAATGATAGCAATAGCCACAGCCGACTCGGCAGCTGCTACGCCAATGACAAAGAGCGTCATGAACATACCCTCCATGCCGTGGGGATAGAGCAAGCGGTTGATGGCTGCAAAATTGATGTCAACGGCATTGAGCACCAGCTCGACAGAGATGAGCATGGCAATCAGGTTGCGACGCGTCACAAAGCCATAGACGCCGATAAAGAACAACAGCGCACTGAGTGCGAAATAACATTCTACAGGTACCATAGCTTAATCCTCCTTCTTTTCTTTACGTGCAACAACCAAGCCACCGATGATGCAGGCCAGCAGGAACAGCGAGATGAACTCGAAAGCGAGGACATACTGATACTTGCCAGCACCTACGAGGGCTGTACCAATCTCTTTCATAGGAACCTCCACATTAGAGGGAGCAATGGTGTAGAAGCCTGTCTTCAACAGAATCAGGGCGACGACAACCAGACCAGCCAAAGCTGCCAGGCCGCCACCAATCATCTTGCTGGACTTTACACGCTCCTCCAAACCCTGAAGGGTACGCTTGCTCACCAACTGGATGGCGAAGACATAGATCATCGTAACACCTCCGGCATATACCGAGATCTGAGCAGCGCCCAGGAAGGTGTAGTCGAGCAGGAAATAGATGCCTGCCACACCAAAGAGCACGAACAACATGAATGTTGCGGCTCGCATAATTCTCGTGGTGGTGACACACAACAGCGCTGAACCGAGGATGAACACCGCGAGAATGATAAACATGATAGTATTTGCCATAATGCGTTACTTCGTTTTAGTATTAAACTTACCGACTTGCCACTCGGCACCACCATCGATGAGGTTGGGCAGCGAACCACCGGTATAGACCTCCTTGTCGAGGTGCAGCACCAGCTTAGAGCGGTCGAAGACGGCATTCTCAAAGTCATTTGTGAACTCGATGGCATCGAAGTTGCAGGCGTTGGTACAGAGCTGGCAGAACATGCAGTCGCCCAGGTCGTACTGATAATCGTCAAGCACCTTCTTCTTCTTTCCTGTCTCAGGGTCCTCAGCCATATGGCTCAGAATCTTGATGGTTCCGTTGGGACAGGACTTCTCACACAGCGTGCAGGCAGTACACTTGTAGTTGCCATTCTCGTCGCGCTTGAAGACGAGACGGCCACGGTGACGCTTAGACACGTGCAGTGTGGTCTTGCGGTTTTCGGGATACTGCTCTGTAGACTTGTTGGTGAAGAAGTCCTTGAAGTACTCCTTCCAGGTAATCTTCATACCAGTAGCCAAAGTCTTCAGGCCATGCCCGATTTCTCCGAAATATGTTTTGTTATCTTCCATTGCTATACCTTATTTAATATATAGGCCCAAGGCCACTACAACAGTCATAATTACCAGATTGAGGAGAGCCAGCGGCATGAGGTACTTCCACTCCAGCTTAAGAATCTGGTCGATACGCAGACGGGGGAACGTCCACTTAATCCACATCAGAATCCACACCAGAAGGAATGCCTTACCCATGAACCATACGATACCGGGGATGTAGTTCATCACCTGATCGAAAGCGGCTATGCCAATGTTCACGGGAGCCCAGCCACCAAGGAATACGGTAGCGGCAATACCTGCGATGATAAAGAGGTTCAGGAACTCAGCGAGGTAGAAGAAGCCGAAGCCCATACCTGAATACTCGGTATGGTGACCGGCGGTCAACTCACTCTCAGCCTCAGCCATATCGAACGGGCCACGGTTTGCCTCAGCATTTCCTGCAATGAGGAATACGAAGAAGGCGATGATGGCGGGGATATGACCCTGGAAGATGAGCCACTTCCAAGGACCTGTCTGTGCCTCAACAATACCAGACATCTGCATGGTACCTGTCAGGATGACAGCGGTAATCAGGCAGAGACAGAGTGACATCTCGTAAGAAATCATCTGTACTGCGCCACGCATGGCAGAAAGCACTGAGTACTTGTTGTTAGAACCCCAACCAGCCAGGAAGATACCAACTACGCCTATCGAAGAGATGGCGGTGAGCAGGAACACGCCGACGTTGAAGTCGAGGATGGTAGCACCATTGTTCCAAGGCAGGAACGAGAAGGCACCTACAGAACCAATAATCACCAAAAGCGGAGCAACAAGGTAGAGCACCTTGTCGGCACGGTCAACGATGAAGATCTCCTTGATGAGCATCTTGAACACGTCGGCAAACACCTGCAGCAAGCCCCAATAACCTACTCGCATCGGGCCCAGACGGCACTGGAAGTAGGCGCAGACCTTACGCTCCATAAATATCAGTACGATGGCTATCAGCGCATATCCCAGCAGGATACCTGTGCCGACCAATACGCACTCAATCAATATCGCCAACCATTCAGGACAACCTAAAGTGACCTGCAGCAGTTGGTCGAACCATTGTGTTATAATTGAGAAATCAAACATATTATCTTTATTCTTAATTCTTTACTCTTAATTTCCCATTATCTGTCAATATCTGGAATTACTACGTCAATAGCGGCGCACGTCGCGATGAGGTCGGCAACTTTCTGACCACGCAACATCTTGTCGAAAGCACCTACCAGCGAGAGACCCATGGGGCGCATCTTCATACGGTATGGGCTCTTGTCGCCACGAGAGTCGAGATAAACACCGAACTCACCTGCTACACCTTCTACAGAGTAGTACCACTGTCCCTCGGGGCACTTGATGATGGGCTTCTGCTTGACGTAGAAGTCGCCGGCAGGAATATTGTCGATGAGCTGTTCGATGATGTTCAGACTCTGGTACATCTCGTTGATGTGGACGAGGTAACGACCCATCGAGTCGCAGCAGCTTTCTGTGCACTGCTCCCACTGTACCTTGTCGTACATGTCGTAAGGATGGTTCTTGCGCACGTCGTTCTGCCAGCCAGAAGCACGTCCGGCAGGACCTGTAACGGCGTAGCTGACGCAATCCTCCAAACTCATAGGACCACACTGTTCCAGACGGTTATGGGTAATCACATTGTCGCCAAAGACGTCCATGTACTCCTTAATCATAGGACGCAGGTACTTCACCAGTGCTTTGACGTTCGATACGAAGTTAGGATCGATATCGTCCTGCAAACCACCAATGCGGTAGTAGTTCTGAATGAGTCGACCACCCGTGGTCTCCTCCATACAGTTCAGCACGTGTTCACGGTCACGCATGCCATACAGGAACGCTGTGAGAGCGCCTAAGTCCTGAGCAACACACGAGGTGTAAAGCAGGTGACTGTCAAGACGCTGCAGCTCGTCCATGATGGTACGGATATACTTGATGCGGTCGGTCAACTCGACCTCTAAAGCCTCCTCGATAACACCTACCAGTGCATGACGGTGCTGCATGGCACCCAGATAGTTCAGACGGTCGGTCAGAGCCAGTGTCTGAGGATAGGTCATACCCTCCCACATCTTCTCAATAGCACGGTGGATATAGCCCAGGTGTGGATAGATGCGCTTGACGGTCTCACCGTCGAGGACGGTCTGCAAGCGGAGCACGCCGTGGGTGGCAGGGTGCTGAGGACCGATGTTGATGACATAGTCATCGTTGGTAAACAGCTTGTTCTGCTTAGACTGCAGGACACCATCCTTGTCGAGGTAGTACTCCAAACCGTAGTCGGGCTCTACATCATCTTCGAGGGTGTACTTACCATCAGACTGCCAGTCCTTACGGAAGGGATGGCCCTTGAAGTCTGAACGCAGGAAGAGACGGCGCATGTCGGGATGCCCCAGGAACACGATGCCATAGAAGTCATACACCTCGCGCTCCAGCAAGTCGGCAACATGCCAGATATTAGAAACGGTGGGCAGATAAGGAGTGTCCTTCTGTGTCTTGGCAATCTGCTTCACTGAGCAGCGCTCGTGTGTCTTGGTATTCTCAAGGATATATACACAGCCAAGGCCTTCTTCACTACCGAAGTCCTCGCCGACGATGGTGACAAGATAGTCAAAGCCCTTCTTGTCCTTCAAGTTCTGCATCTCCTGTGCAAACTTGTCGAAATCAAATGATAAAAACTCTAACTTCATGCCTTCTCCTCCTCTTTATTAGCTGATGGCTGTTGGCTGTTAGCCTTCATCTCTTCAACAAACTCTTGGGGAACATCTGTTACCACGATGGGCTCACGGCGATGGTCGCCAAGCTTGGAGCGGAATGTCAGTTCCTCATTGGAAACACCCAGTGCAGCCTCTTCTTTGGTCTGCTTGTGGTTGGCCCCACCAAAGAATTTCTCAATCTTCACCTTACGCTGCAGCTGCATCATGCCATACATGATAGCCTCTGGACGTGGGGGGCAGCCAGGAATAAACACATCGACGGGGACAATCTCCTCGATACCCTTTACTACATGGTAGCTGGACTTGAAGGGACCACCGCTGATGGCACAGCCACCGACAGCAACCACATACTTAGGCTCAGCCATCTCGTCGTACAGACGCTTCAAGGCCGGAGCCATCTTGTGAGTGATGGTACCAGCACACATAATAAGGTCTGCCTGACGGGGTGAGTTACGTGTTACCTCGAAACCAAAGCGGGCAAAGTCGTAGCGGGAACAGCCACAGGCCATGAACTCGATACCACAGCAAGAGGTGGCAAAGGTCAGTGACCAGAGAGAGTTGGAACGTCCCCAGTTAATCAACTGGTCAAGCGAGCCTGTAATCACATTGACACCACCCTCATGGAGCTCGTCAATGATTTTCTCCAACGAGGCATTGTCCTTCCACTCCTCGTAAGGGATACTCTTGATGTGCGGCTTTCTTACTTCCATTCCAAGTCTCCTTTCCGCCAGGCATAAGCCAAGCCTAATACTAACACTACCAAGAAGAAGCCAATGCTCAGCAATGCTGCTGAACCGAACTCCTTCACTACTACCGCCCATGGATACAGAAACACCGTTTCTATATCAAACATGAGGAACAAGATGGCAAAGAGGTAGAATCCCACAGACACGGGCAACCAGGAGCTGCCTCTTGTGGGGATACCACTCTCATACGGCTCACCCTTCACCTTCGCGTAGGACCGTGGTCCTATCAGCTTGGCTATCACGTAAGCCGCTACCACCAATGTCAAAGCCGTCACCAAGACGGTGATTAACAAAGTAAAATTCATAAAAACTATATATTACAATATTGTATGCTTTCTAAGCGACTGCAAAGGTACAAAGAAAAAAACAGAAAGAAGAATGATGAATGAAGAATTTGAATAAAAAACGAAAAAAAATAAAAACCGCTACCACATTCGGGTAACGGCTTCGATTTATTTCTTCTTTGGGAAGGCTTCTTCGGAGAGTTCCTTAAAGAAGTCGTATTCCAAAATTTCACTTATCCTCATAAGCAATCGAACATCCACGCTCTTACGTTTAAAGATGTTGTAGACGTTTGTACGCTCGCAAGGAATCTGAGTTGCTAACCAGGCAGCTGACTTTCCCTGCTTTCTGAGAATCTCTTCAATGTGCTTACCGATATTCATATCCGCAGTCTCGATTTAGTTTCTATTCATTTGGCATTTTCTCGGCTGCAAAGGTATGAAATATATCTCAATATATCAGCACATTATTGTAGAATTCTTTTGCTCAAAAAGCATTATGTTGTAGAATTTTTTTCTCTGTCACGAACTTTTCCACCAAATTCACAAGTTTAGAAGGTCTTGTTTAACTTCTCAAACTCTTTCTTGGCATTTTTCATGTCGTCAAGAAATTCTTTACTGGAATGCAAACGTGCATAACAAGCAGCGGCAAGCATACGCGAAGCATCAACATCGCTTTGCCAGTGATAACCGGCAATGACGCGGCTCTGTCCCCATTCGTAACCCAGTTTGAAAAGCTCATTCTGGGCAGCAGGATTGATTTCGCATAGCAGAAGAGCCATACCCCACCCTCTTATAGTATGTCCGGAGGGATAAGACCCCGTCTTGCGCAGATTATCCTCATCAGAAGGAATCAGTGTAGGCTCATTGAAGTAGACGTATGGACGCTTGCGCAGATAGGTATTCTTAGGTTTCGACGCACTCAGTCTGATGGTTGTTACACCACGGTCAAGCACCTTAAAGATAGCTGGTGTCTTCTCAGGAGAGATTTCCATGCCAAAGACTTCGCTGAACAGGACAACCATGTCAGCAACTTCTGAGACAACCTCACGTATGGCCTTCTGTGCACGCAGTGAGTCCTGGCGTTGCTGCTTTCCCCAGAAGTACTGCGAGATGTCAGCGATAAACTGGGACGATCCTTGCTCAGGCGGTTTCGGCAACCAATAGACTGCATCGGGAACCTCGTCAGCAGTCAGATACACTTCAGCAGATTTCTGAGCAAATACGATGTTACTCGACAATAAGGTTGCTACTATGAGCAACAGGATATTTATTTTCTGCATAGGCAATAAAATTAATTCTGAAAAGACACAAAAGACGTTCGTTCTATTATCTCGAGACACATGCGACTGTTGTGGTAAGGACACTTCCAAAAGCCTGCATGGTCGTCACTGGTATTCAGCGTACCATCAGCATGGCGGCTCC
>Ga0310691_10004913_pt1 | contig 14846 bp, 9 predicted proteins | sample 176DNAGHGlowgp2_FD_203887 | JGI IMG/M metagenome (GOLD analysis project Ga0310691, IMG submission 203887) | Sheep rumen microbial communities from Palmerston North, Manawatu-Wanganui, New Zealand - 1766 DNA GHGlow gp2 (v2) (version 2) | ecosystem: Host-associated > Mammals > Digestive system >... | reverse complement strand
TTTTATTTTCATACTTTCCACATCCCGCACGGAGTACTCCCCCAGCCTCGCTTCGCTCGGCAGCCCCCTCTCGGAGGGGGCCGGCCGGGCAGCGGACGCCACAGGGGAACGTCGCCCGTCCCGCGCCCTCCGTCGCTCTCCCCGCGCCCTCCGTCGCCCACCCGTCCCGCGCCCGTCCCGCTTCGTCCGCATCGTCGTCTCGCGCGTTCCCTGCGAGGCCGGCGCCGACCTCGCGGCCTTCCTTGCGCGGTAGTCCCGCTCCCGTGCGCCGCGCCGGCGGCGGTCAGGGGCGCGTGTAGCGGAGGAGGTAGAAGGCGGCGGGCGCGTCGGAGGACGGAAGCGGCGCGGACATTTCCGGCGGGGACGGGGGAAGCGGTTCGGGGAGAACGGGCTCGAACGTCTCGAGCAGGTTGGTGGCGCCGAGGATCTCGTAGGAGCCCGCGAGGTTCGTGTAGGCCAGCCACGCGAGGCGCCAGGCGGTTTCGCCGGGCGCCGGCGGGATGATCGAGACGCGAAGCGGGGCGTCCGCCGCGTCGAGCGGGTCGGAGCCGAGGCGCGCCTCCTGCCAGGTGAGGAGCCCGTCGCGGTCGGGGTCGAGGAGGGCCTCCACCTCGGCAGGGCGGTTGGTGAGGCCGCGCTCGGCGAACCAGGCGGCGTCAGGAACGGCATCCGCGGGCGGGCGCGGGAGGAAGACGGCGTGGACGGCGCGGTTGCCGTCGAGCGGCAGCTCCGCCTGCGCGGGGGCGACGGCGCCGATCGGCGCGCCGGGCAGCGGCGCGCCGTCGAGAAGGGCGTCGAAGAGGAGCGCGCCTTCGTCGGGGACGAAGCCGAGCGTGGCGACGACGGGGCCGGGGTAGAGCGTCTCGCCGGCGGGCGTGGCGCGGCCCGGGCCTTCGGACGTGACGACGAGCCGCCGGGCGGGGTTCGCAACGGCGACGGGAACGGTCTGGACGGCAGGGTGGCGCGGGTCGTTCTGGCGGATGTCGAGGAGCAGGCGGTCCGACTCCATCGGGCCGAGCGTGGCGGGGTCTGCGGAAAGCGTGAAGACGGCGCTTTCGCCGGGGGCGAGCGAAAAGGCGTCGGTGGAGATCGACGCCCAGGCGGCGTTGCGCGTGCGGGGCGCGATCTCGACGTCGTCGATCCGCCATCCCGTGCAGACGGAGTAGAGGTCGGAGACGAAGCGGAAGCGGAAGCGCAGGGGATCGGCGGCGGCCGCGGCGTCCGGGACAAGGGCGGAGAGGTCGGCGGCGAGGGGCTCCCATCCGTCGGTGTTCGCAAGGCACGGCGTCCCGGCGGGCAGCGCGGCGGGCGAGTCGGAGCGGACGGCCGGGTAGCCGCCGTCGGGGACGAGCGGGGTCCAGTCGCCGTCGCCCGCGGCCGTTTCGAGGACGCCGGCGTCCCACATGAAAACGGTGCCGTCGGCGCCGATCCGGTCGAATTCGAAGTCCGCGAGGTGCCGGAGCGAGAGGCGCGGTGCCTCGCCGCCGGGCCCGTCGGCGGGCCAGACGCGGACGGGCGGCGCGGCGAGCGCGTCATCGGCCCCGCAGCGATAGGCGGGCGAGGCGTCGAACCGGGCGTTGCTCCAGGCGCTGGAGGGGCTGTGGAAGTCGACGGAGCCGAGGTGCCAGAGGCTTTCGCGGTCGGTGCCGCTCGCAGCGGTCCAGCCGCCGGGGCCGCCTTCCATGTCGTCGGCGAAGCCCACGGGGGCGAGGGCGAAGGAGAGCTCCAGCGGGATGCTGCCGGTGTTGGCGAACGAGAACAGGACGTTGGTCGTGGCGAAGGCGAGGATGGCGGCAGGGCCGCTCTGGACGAGGCCCGGCCAGCGTACCTCGAAGGTGCAATTGGTGGTTCGTGATTCGAGGCCGGCGGCGTCGAGCGCGGAAACGGCGTAGGTGAAGACGTCGCGGTCGGCGGCGGTGGCGGGCGTGTCGGCGCCCCAGACGCCGCCGCCTTCGTCCGCCATTTCGTAGGTGCGCTCGGCCCTGCCGTTGCGGCGCAGGTGGAGGCGCGCGGAGGCGATGCCGCCGCCGTCGGCGACGGCGGCACGGATGTGCACCGGCAGGAGGCGCGTCCACGGCGAGGGGACGGGCTCGACCTCGACGGACGGTGGTTCGGGCTCCGAGCCGGGGTCGAGCGGGTCGGTGCGGTCGGCGGCCTCGACGGCGTTCTCCCAGCCGTCGCCGTCGGGATCGTCGTCGCGTCCGGCGCCGCCCGCGGGGAAGAAGCGCTCCTCGAACCAGTCCGGGAGGCCGTCGCCGTCGGTGTCGAGCTCGGCGGGAAGGTAGCGGGCGACGAGCGTGCGCGGGGCGTCCATCGCGATCGGGCCCGCCGCGAGCGGGGCGGGGGAGGAGGCGTCGGGCCAGCGCGCGCCGTCGAGCGTCCAGCCCGCGAAGTCGAGGCGCGCGCCGTCCGCATCCGCGAGGCTCGCGGACGCGACGACGGACGTCGCCGCGCCAAGCGGCGTCCAGAGGACGCGCTCCGGTGCGAGCGCGGCGGGGGCGGTCGCGACGCGGAGAGCGGCCTGCTCCTGCCAGCGCCAGACGAGCGTGCTGTCCTCGGCGATGGCGAACGCCGTCTCGTTCGTCGCGCCGGCGGCGGGCGCCGATCCGGTGCCGCGCCAGCCCAGGCAGGCGGTGCGGAGGCCGTCCGGATCCGCCGCATCGGGGATCGCCGCCGGCGCCGCGACGCGCACGACGACGCCGGACGCGTAGCTCCAGGTCCCGTAGGCCGGATCGGAGGAGCCCGCCGTGGCGGGGTCGCCGGCGATCGAGAGCGTCGCGTCGGGCCGGACGCGGAACGACCACCAGGCGCCCGCCGCCGGCGCGGCGGAGGCGTTCCCGGCGGCGATCCGGTACTCGACGGTCGAGCCGAGCGGCGCGGCCGGGAGGTCCGCGCGGAACGTCGTGGCGGGGTACAGGGGATCGTCCGCGTCGACGGCCGTCATCGGGGCGGACTGCTCCGCGCCGCCGTCCACGCGCCAGTGCAGGCGCGCGGTGGCGGGGTCCCAGCGGCCCTCGGCGCGGATCGTCGCCTCGACGGGATAGGACGCCGCGGACGCCGGCTGGTCCGGAAGCGGCTCGTGCGCGATGGCGGGATCGGTGCGGACCGCGCCGCGCAGGTAGAGGGTCCACGGCTGCGGGCCGATGGGGACGGCGTGCGCGGAAACGACGACCTCCCAGCGGCCCGTCGGCGCGGACGCCAGATCGATGCGCTCGACGTTGTTCAGGCGGTCGGGCGCGGCGTTCGTTTCTCCGCCGGGCGCCACGAGGAGGAGGTCCAAGTCGTTCACGAGCGCCTTGCCGGTGCCGAGGAAGGCCGGCGCGTCGCTGTAGGCCAGCACGACCGCGAGCGGAAGCCCGGGCTCGTCGACCTCGAACGCGTAGCGCGCCTCGCCGCCGGTGGCGAGCGCCTCCGCCGCGCCTCCGTCGTGCAGCGCCGCAACCGAGCCGCCGCCGGGGCGGAGCGTCGCCTCCAGGTCCACGAGGCCGTGCCCCTCGGCGTTGTTCGGGCGGGCGTCCGGGATTTCGCGGTAGGCTTCCGTCCCGTACTGGCCGGGCGCGAGCGAGCGGGCGCCGCCGCACAGCGCGGCCTTGAGCGCCGCCGCGGAGGGCGATTCCAGCGCGAAGCGGCGCTGAACCCACTGCCGGACCAGGACCGCCGCGCCGGCGGCGAGCGGCACGGACATGCTCGTGCCGCCGCTGAACGTGTAGTTCGTGTTCGAGCCGAGGACGCCCCAGCCGACGCTGCTCCCCCGCCGCGAACGGATCGAAACGACGTCCGTGCCCGGCGCGACGACGTCGGGCTTGACGCGGCCGTCCGAGCACGGCCCGCGCGACGAGAACGCCGCCAGCCCCGGCGGGTTCCCCGCGGGCGGGGTGGAGACGAGGTCCGAAGCGATGGGGTCCGCGGGATAGTCGCTCCGCCAGACCTGCTTCCACGTGCGGGACGAATAGCCGCCGGAACCCGGCGCGCGCCCGCTTTCCGACGCGCCCACCGCGAGAACGTTCTTCGCGGTGGACGGGGAGGAGACCGACAGGGCGTCGATCACGCCGTCCCGGTTGGCGTCGACCCCGTCGTTGCCGGCCGCGGCGACCATCAGGAGGTCGGGGTGGTCCCAGACGAACTCGTCCGCGGTCTGCGCCGCGATGTCGTAGTCTCCGAAGTAGCCGCCGCCCCAGCTGTCGCTGTGGACGCGCGCCCCGGCGTCGTAGGCGTCGCCCAGCTGCGGATTGAGGTCGTCGTCGATCGCCAGGGCGAGCGTGCTGTCCTTCGCCGCCGACTGCATCACCAGGGTCGCCGCCGGCGCGAGCCCGCGGTAGCGCCCGTCCGACAGCGCGCCCGAGCCGAGCAGCGAGCCGGTCACGTGCGTGCCGTGACCGTGCAGGTCGCTCCAATCGTCGGGACGGCCGTAGGCGAAGGCCTTGATCACGCGTCCCCGGACGTCCGGATGCAGCGTGCCGGGGTCGCCCGAGTCGAGCCCCGTGTCCATCACCGCCGCGATCTGGCCCGCGCCGTCCAGGCCCAGCGTCTGCAGCGCCTCCGCCGCCAGATTCGCCGCGCCGCGCGCGACATCGTTGCAGAGCCTCTTCGGAAACGACTCCTCCATCCAGCACACCGTCGGCTCCGCCGCCAGCGCCGGGACCGTGCCCGCGGGCAGCGTCGCCGCGACGATTCCCCGGCGCGAATGCGAGCGCGCGTCCGGCGCCGCGCGCCGCGACGGGCGGAGATCCGTCGCCCCGAGCGCCGCGAGGCGCGCCGCCGCGCGGCCCTCGTCCTCCGGCGCGAACGTCTGCACGAGGATCCCGACCGGACGCTCCGGCTCCGCTCGCGCCCGTTCGAGCAGGCGCGGCGAAATCTTCCACGCCGGCCGGAACTCCTCCACCGCGACCACGCCACGGACCGCGCGGACGGCCGACAGCGCCGCGTCGGGGATCTCCGCGACGATCGCGTCGTCCGGGACGTACCCCGCCACGGCCGCGCCGGCGGCGCGCAGCTCCGCGGCGGTCTCCGTCCGGACGGGTCCGCCGAAGCGCACCACGCGCGGCCAACCGCGCGGCGTCGGGCGCTCGTGCGCCGCCGGCGCGCCCAGCGCCTCCGCCTCGGCGCGCCGGGCCTCGCCCGCCATCCGCAGCGGCGGAAGGGGCCTTCCATGATCGGCTTCCGCGGCGAGGGGAGAAGCGGGCTCCGGGGAGGCATCCGCCGCCGGCCGCCGGCACCCGCCGCGCCCGGTCGCGAAAGCGAGCAGGCCGAGCAGGACCGCGAGGGCCGGAAGGAAGACCCGTTCGGGGGAGGCTCTCTTCATGGGTTCCCACTCTACCACGTTCCGCGCCGCAAGTCACGAAGGAACGCGTCGCGGAGGAGCGGAAGGGTGCGGCCTGCCGATCCCGGTCAGGGGAGGACTCGGCGAAGCGCGAAGCGGAAGAATGCGCTTGCGGCGCGGACGGCGTGCGGGTAGAATCCCCCGCCATGAAAAGAAAACCATCCGCGGACGTCTCGGCGCTGGACGCCAATTTCAAGCCGGTCACGGTGGAGGGCCACGAGGTTGTCTGGCACGACGCCCTGCGCGGCGGCCCGTTCGTTCTGGAGGGCCTGCCGTTCCGCGCCGGCCCCGGCGCGCCGTTGCGGCGCCTTCCCGGCGACCATGCCGCGCCGTGGGTCGCGTCCGAAAGCGGCGACGCCCTGATGCGGCACACCGCCGGCGCGTGCGTCCGGTTCCGGAGCGCGTCGCCGTGGATCGCCGTGCGCGCGACGCTCGGCGACGGATGCGACATGAACCACATGCCCCGCGCGGGCAGCAAGGGGCTCGACCTCTACCGGGGCCGCGGCGCCGCCTCGCGCCATGTCGGGACGGCACAGCCGAACCCCGACGACCGGGTCCTGGAGCGCCTGCTGTACCGGCGCCAGCCGGACGACGCCGGCGACGAGACGTGGCAGGTCAACCTCCCGCTCTACGGAGGAATCGACGCGCTCGAGATCGGCCTCGCGCCCGGCGCCGCCGTGCGGAGGCCGCCCGCGCGCAGCCTCGGGCCGATCTGCTTCTACGGGTCCTCCATCACGCAGGGCGGATGCGCCTCGCGGCCCGGGAACGCCTACACGACGATGGTCTGCCGAGCGCTCGACGCGGAACAGATCAACCTCGGGTTCTCCGGCTCCGCCCGCGGCGAGCCGGAGATGGCGGAGCTCGTCGCCACGCTCGACGGCCTCGCGGCGCTCGTCCTCGACTACGACTACAACGCGCCGACGCCGGAGCACCTCGCGGCCACGCACGAGCCGTTCTTCCGGACCGTTCGCGCGGCCCGCCCCGATCTGCCGATCCTCGCGCTCTCGGCCCCTTCCGTCTGGTCCGACTCGTCCGACGCGATGCGCCGCCGCCGCGACATCGTGCGGGAGACCGTCCGCCGCGCCCGTGCGCGCGGAGACCGCCGCGTGGCGTTCCTCGACGGCGCGCGCCTCTTCGGCCGCACGAACCGCGACGACTGCACCGTCGACCGCGTCCACCCCAACGACCTCGGCTTCCGCCGCATGGCGGACGCCGTCCTCGCCGCCCTCCTCCGCCTCGGCCTGCCGCCCTCCCCCCGCGGGGCCCGCGCCGCGAACCGTTCCGGACAGGCATGAGAATCATCGTCGTCGGGGCCGGCTTCACCGGCATCCAGCTCTCCCGCGCGCTCGTTGCGGGCGGCGAGGAGGTCGTCCTCGTCGCCGGATTCCGGCGGAGCCGCCGTGGCGCCGGGGGCCGGGACCGGTCCGCGGGGGATTGACGGCCGGCGCGCCGGGCGGGGGCGGCGGCGATCAGAGCGGGGGCGGGGTCTCGTGCGGGGAGACGCAGACGGAGAAGCTCGTCGGGCCGGGGCCGTTCTCCAGGCGGACGAGGACGGAGTTGGCGCCCTTCTGCAGGTGGATGCGGCGGAAGCCCTCGTCGATCGTCCACACCTTGCGGTTGTTGCCGCTCGCCCAGACCTTCATGCCGTTCACCCACACGTCGGAGCGGTCGTCGGAGCCCGCCGCGAGCCACACGTCGCACTCGCGGTCGACGCGCAGGATCGTGTAGCCGTACCAGATCGCGAACTCGCGCCGGTTCGGCGGGATCACCTCGGAGCGGTGGCGGTTGGGCCTGCCGCTCGGGAAGGGCGTCCGCGCCTGCGAGAACTGCCACTTCACGAGCCCGCCCGCGCCCTCGTAGGCGGCGTCGAGGTCGATCACCGACTCGGGCGGGAACTTGCGCGTGATGTTGACGCGGTCCGGGTTGGGGAACGGCCCGAGGATCCACCAGCTCTCCAGGTACATCCACCCGCCCGGCATCCCGCGCGAGGCCTCGTCGAACGAAAGGACGTTGCCCGGCAGCAGGTCCGCGCCGGTGCCGGCCTCGCCGCGCGAGGTGGGCTGTCCGGCGTATTCGCCGGCGCGGCCGGCGACGCGGCGGTAGTCCTCGTCCTTCGTGCCGGCGCCGTTCTGCGCGGCGCCGCCGATCGTGACGCCGCGCAGGTCCTTGGCGCGCGCGCCGCGGTCCTCGGCGGCGAGGCGCTCGATCTGCATCGAGAGGCCCGCCAGCGCGTGGAAGCGCTCGGTGCGCGACGTCTCGCCGCGGCCGGCCAGCTCGCCGCGGCGGAGCCACCGCAGGCCGCGCGCGAGCCGCGAGTCGCCGCGGCGGAACTCGCCGTCCTCGCCGACGCCGGCGAGACGGAACGCCTCGTCCATCATCGCCATCGAGGCGTCGACCATGTTCTCCGTCTCGCGCACGGCGTTGTAGCGCGCCTCCTTCTGCGCGGCGAGCCGCTCCGCGGTGCGGGCGCGGCCGTCGAGAAGCTCCGCGTCGATGTCCTCGCGCACGGGCTTGGCGACGTCGGTGAGGCGCTCGGCCTCCTCGAGCGGGAGGTGCTGCTCGAGGGCGGTCGTCGCGGCGACGACCTCGCGGTAGGTCTCGGTGACGGCCTCCTCGATGTCGCGCGCCAGCTCGTAGGCCTCGGAGAGGGATAGGTCGGCGACGGCGCGCTGCGCCAGGACGCTGGGCTCCGGCGCCTCGGGGACGTGGCTCTTCGGGACGGCGACGTCGCTCTCGATCGCGGCGTCGAGCTTCGCCATCGCGTCGAGCACCTTCTGCTGCGCGTCGCGGGCGCGGGCCTGGCGCTGGCGCTGGGCATTGGCGTCGAGGGCCTGCGCGGCGGCGCGGAGCTCGTCCATCCGCCTCTGCGCGTCGGCGGCGCGCTTCTCCTGCTCCTTCGCGCGCTGCGCGGCCCCGCCCGCGCGGGTGCCCGCGTCCCGCTCCCGGTTCTCGGCGGCGCGGCGGTCGTTCTCGGCGCGGTCGCGCTCGGAGCGCGCCTGGTCCATGCGCCTTTGCGCGTCGCTACGCTCGCGCTCGGCGGTCGCGGCGCGTTCCTGCGCCTCCTTCGCCCGCTGGTCGGCCTGCTGCGCCTTCGCGCTCTCCTCGGCGACGGCGCGGTTCTGCTCGTCGCGGCGGCCGGCGGCCTGCTTCGCCTCGTTCTGCGCGCGCTCCTTGCGCTCGCGCGCCTGGCCCTCCTCGCGCTGGGCCTGCGCCTTGCGCTGCTCGGCTTGCGCCCGTTCGCGCTCGGCCTGGCCCCTGCGGTCCTGCGCCTGCCTTTCCTCGCGCTGGGCCTGCTCCTTCGCGCCCTTCGCGGCCTGCTCGGCCTTCTGGTCGCCGCGGTTCTTCGCCTCCTGCTGCTCGCGCCCTCTCTGCTCGGCCCTGTCGTGCGCCTGCCGGCGCTCCTGGTCGGCCTTCTCGGCCTTGGCCTGCGCGGCGGCGCGTTCGTTCTCGGCCTTCTGTCCGCGCTCCCTGGCGGCGTTCTCCTCGCGCTGCGCCTGCTGCTCGCGGGACTTGGCCTGGTTCTCCTCGTTCTGCGCGGCGCGGGCGCGGTTCTCGGCGTCGCGCTTGCGGTTTTCGGCCTGGCGCTTGTCGTTCTCGGCGGCGGACTTTTCGCGGTTGGCGTCGTTGCGGCGCTGCTCGGCCTGGCCGCGCTGCCCCTCGGCCTCGGCACGGCGCTGCTCGGCCTCGTTGCGCTTCTGCTCGGCCTGATTCCTCTCGGCCTCGGCCTTCTCCTTCCTCCCGCGCTCGGACGCCTCGGCCTTCCTCTCCTCGCCGGCCTTTTTCTCGGCCTCGGCCTTGTCCCTGGCGGCCTGCTCGAAGCCGGAGAGCCGCTCGGCGGGGGCGAGGATCTCCTTGGCCTCGTCGGCCTGCGTGCGGGCGGCGGCGATCTGGGCGTCGCGCAGCTCGGCGGCGGCCTTGGAGACCTTCTCGTAGCCGGCGAACTCGGCGGCCGTCTGGACGCGGTCGAGGGCGTTCTGGGCGTTGGCCTGCGCGGCGGCGACGTCCATGAAGTCGTTCCAGTAGAGCTCGTGGGCGGCCTGCTCGACCTGCTTCGAGGACTGCGCGAGGTCCCGCTTCTCGGCCTCGGCGAGCGCATCGACCTTCCGCTGCGTCTCGTCCTGCTCGGCGAGGGCCTCCTTCTGGCGCTCCTTCGCCTCCTCGGCGGCCTTCTTGAGCTCCTCCTTGGCGTCGTCGGCGAGGTCCTTCACGACGTCGTCGAAGTCCTGGCGGAGCTGGTCCCGGACGACCTCCATGTCGTTGAGGACGGTCTGCAGCGTCGTGAGGTCGCGCTGCAGCTCGCGGGAACGGGCCTCGGCGAGCTTCTCGTCGAGCTTCTCGAGCTTCTCCGCGGGCATCTGCTCGGCGGCCGGCGGCTCCGGTCCGCGCTCGGGGAAGATCAGCTTCCGGACGGGCGTGCAGAGCACCAGCGCCGCGAAGAGCGCCAGGTGCAGCAGGACGGAGAGCAGCTCCCAGCCCGGGTTGTGGCGGCGGATCTCAATCATGGTCGGGGAGACCCTCGGCCGTGTGGATGCCGGCGACCTCGAGGCCCTGCATCGCGCAGGCGTCGAGCGCCTGGACGACGGCGCGGAAGGGAGCGTGCACGTCGCCGTCGATCACGACGCGGCGGCCGGGCGCGGCGGCCTTCGCCTCGCGAAGGGCGTCCATGAGGCCGCCGGAACCGACCGCGCGGGCGTTCACGAAGAGGTTGCCGCGCGCGTTCACGCCGACGGAGATGATGTCGGGCGTCTGCTTGTAGGTCTTGACGACATGGGCGCTCGGAAGATCGACCTCGAGGCGCTTCTCGACCTTCTTGAGCTGGGACGAGACGAGGAAGAAGATGAGCAGCAGGAACACGCAGTCGATCAGCGGCGTGAGCTGGACCTCGACGGGCGCTTCGTCCTCTTGACGGATGGCCATGGCGGTTTCCCTCCCCTACGGCCGGCGGCGCGCGCCGAACGTGCGGCGGACGACGGTGGCGATCTCGTCCTCGAGGATCACGGAATAGAGCGAGAGGCGGTTGCGGATGATCTGGTGGACGAAGAGCGCGGGCATCGCGACGGCGAGGCCGGCGACGGTCGTGACGAGCGCCTTGCCGATCGAGTCGGCGAGGACCGAGGCGTCGCCCATCTCGCCCATCGCGGCGACGGTGCCGAACGCCTCCAGCAGGCCGAGCACCGTGCCGAAGAGGCCGAGCAGCGGGGCGAGCGTGGCGACGGTGGCGAGCATGTTCGCCTTGCGGCCCTCGAGCCGGAGCTCGCGCCCGGCCTTGTCCTCCGCGAACGCCTTGACCTCGAGCACGTCCGTCGAGTCCTTGTACTCCAGGAGCGTCTCGAAGACGCGCGCCAGCGCGCTGCGGCTCTTGGCGCAGCGGTAGCCGACCTCGTCGAACGACCCCTCGTTCCAGAGGCGGACCATCTCGCCGGAGAAGCCCTCCGGGACGATGCGGGAGCGGCGCAGGCAGAGCAGGCGCTCCAGCGCGCAGCCGAGGCCGAGGACGGACAGCAGGCCGATGAACCACATCGTCTTGCCGCCCTGGCGCAGGGTGCCCGTCCACCGCTCGAGCGCGGAGGGCTCCGCCCCCTCCGCGGCGGCGGCGGGATCGGCGGCGGCGGGATCGGCCGGAGCCTCGACGGCGGCGGGGGCCTCGGCCGTGGCGGGGTCCGCGGGGGCGGGGTCCTGCGCGGCGGCGGGAAGCGCGGCGGCGACGAGCAGAAGGGGAAGCAGCAGGCGAAGTTTCATGGCGGAGACGGGATGGGGTGGTGTGTGGGGGAAAAGGGGTTCGGAGGAGCCGACGGCATTCGACGAAGGGGTAGCAGACGGCGTGCCATGCGCTGCCCGGAGGAAAAAGGGGGCGGATTCCCCGCCGTTTCCGAACCGGAGTGCATCCTCGCGTATGCACCGGCCCGAACGGGGGTGCGCACGGCCGAACGCGCACGACGGAGGGCCATTCTACACGAGCGCGTCTCCCGTTGCAACGGGCGCTGGCATTTCCCCGCCGCATCGTCCAAAAGCGGGAATGGTCCGGGTTTGACGCCGGAGGCGGTCTCTGCTATCCTCCGCTCCATCCGTACGGCACTCCGCCGCGCGCCTCCGGAGAATTCCGCCGGCAGGCGGAAGACCAACCGTCCTGCCGGATCCGGAGAAAGGAAAGAGAACGATGAAAACACGCCTTGCCATGCTTTCGCTCCTCGCCGCGGCGCTGTTCGCGGCGGGGTGCCGCACTCCCGTTCCGGCGCAATCGCCGACCGTTCCGGTCCAGCCGCTGCCGCCCGCGACGTTCGTCGCGCCGCCCGTCCCCTCCGCCGTCTCCGGCGTCGAGGTATCCGTGGCGTCGTCGACGCCCGCCGCGAACAGGACCCGCGCGCTCCTCGTCGTCCAGAACCACGGCGGAACGGCCGAAACCGGGCTTTCGCTCCAGCAGCTCGGCGACTGGCTCGCCACGGCGCTCGGCGCGGACGCCTTCTCGGTCGTGAACCCGCACGACGTCATCGGCACGACGCAGAACATCGGCCCCTGGGGAGAGAAGATGCCCGAGGCCTCCGCGACCGAGCTCGCCGCGAAGGTCGGGACGCCCGTCCTGCTCACGGCCTCCGTCACGGATGCGCGCGTGCGGAACGTCTCCGGAACCGATCCCGGGGTCCAGGCCGTCCTCGAGTTCACGCTGTCCGCCAAGGCCGTTCCCGGCGGCGACCTGCTCGCCTCGGTGAACGCCACGGCCCGTTCCAAGAAGCGCTCCGGAAAAATCGCGTTCGAGGAGAATGCGGCGAGCGACTGGTCCGAGGTCGCCAAGAAGGGAGCCTTCGGCGCGGCGCCGGCGCTCTGCAAGGCGTGGAAGGAAGCCGGGGTCTGTCCTCCGCCCGCGGCCGCGCCCGTCCGCGCGCTCTTCGCCGCCAACGTCCCGGGCGCCAGCGTCCGGCTCGACGGCGTGAGCTACGGCACCGTCGGCGCCGAGCCGCTCGCCGTCTCCGTGACGCCCGGCATGCACAACCTCGAGATCGCCTATCCGGGCATGGTCCCCTTCAAGGATCTCGCGATGATCCAGGAGGGCTCGGCCTTCGTCACCGTCCTCAAGATGACCGACGCCGCGAGCGCCAAGGCCAAGGAGGACGCCTATTTCGCGGCGCTCCTCGAACGCGTGAACAAGAGCGGCCTCACCGACGACCTTGTGCGCGAAGCCGTCGCCAAGGGCTACGCGCAGTATCTCGCGCAGAGCCACGCGAAGATCGAGGGCATGCCGCAGACCGTCGGCGGCAACGCCCCCTCGCTCGGCCTCGACGCCGTCGCTCCCGCGAAGCCCGTCGAAACGCCCACCACCGCCGAACTGCTCCAGAAGGCCGCCTCGATGCTGCAGTAGAAAGGAACCCGCCCATGAAACGCCCGTCGCTCGTCGTTCGTCTCTCTTCCCTGGCCGCCTTCGCCGCCCTTGCGGCGACGACGGCCGGCTGCGTCCACTACGTCTCTCCGAACCAGACCAATCCCGGCGGCGGAAAGGGCGACTACACCCGCGCCGAATCGCTGCCCGCGGAGCAGCGCCTGGTGAACGCCCTGCTCGCCGACCCGGTCTTCGCGCAGCACTACGCCGCCAAGGTCGCGCAGAAGGGCGGCGCGGTCCCTGCGCTCCAGGTCGCGCACATCGACAACCTCACCACGCGGCGCGTCGATTCGCTCGGCGCGATCCGCCGCGATCTCGAAACCGCCCTGCGCTCGTCCGGCCGCTTCGTCCTCTCCGGCGACCCCGACGCCTGCGACTACATCCTCAAGGGCGAATACCGCGAGATGCGCGACGGCAGCCGCGTCACGCACCAGCTCGCGCTGCGCCTCCACGACACCGCCGCCGACCTCGACGTCTGGACCGGCTCCGACGAGATCGCGAAGGAGTAGCGCGGCTCTTTCCGAACTCTCGACACGCAGACCGCTCATACGGATAGAGAAACATGAAGAATCGTTTATTCATCGTCCTTCCGCTGCTCAGCATCGCAACCGTGATGATTGATTCTGGATGCATCGCGCCACCAGAATGGTACGGGCCTGCCGGTATTGTTCACATGGCCGGACGCGTTCCTCTCGATCAAGTCATGTCAGCCGCCCATTCAATCGGGGAAGAACTCATTGCCTCAAGGGAGCGAAGACCGCCCACTTATCCAAGGGATTCCTCCTTCCTCGTCGGAACATGGGAAGGAGTGGTGGAGATCCATAATTACGGCCGCGTTTACGGAGGAAACACAAGCAATACGGACACAAGCCATGTCCGCTATGAATTCCGCAAAGACGGAACCTATTCGTTCTCCGCCTCCAGAACCATCCAGTACCAGACGCCCGGCTTCTATGGAAACATGCCCTTGACACATTCCGGACACGGAACTTGGTCTTACTCCGACGGCCGACTGAAAAGAACACATTACCAAGACGGCGAATCGACAGGGACATCTGTCATCGAGTCATTGCTGTGGCATGGCGACGATGCGTTCGAATTCCGGACGACCCCCGAACAGGAGATGTCACTACAGACGGAATTCCTGAAAGACAAACTGCTAACCCAGGCCGTATCGATATCCGACAAGGGAGTTTCGGTTCTAGTGCAACAACTGAAAGTCGGACGTTCCTCCACATGGAATTGCGGCATCACTCTGCCACGTGTTTTGCAACGAGTTTCCGCGCCTTCCCATTCTTCGTCACAGCCGGCGAATCCTTCGCAAGCAAGCCAATTGTCTACTCTTTCCGCCCCTGACTACGATCTGATTGAGCACAAGAAGACAAATGGGAACGAATTTACATTTGCCTATATCATCAACAAGGAGTCCCTGTCTTCTCAAAAGGCGGACGAGATTCTTCGGAAAGGGGTGGTGGAGTATGCCGAGAACGATTTTCGGGCCAACCATCCGGGAATTGACGCGCTTACGATAACCTCTGCCGTAACCCTTGACGCCAGCTCTCGGTCGCCCGAGGGAAAACGAATCCTTGTCTATACCGTTTTGCCATACTCAACACAGCCAGTTTTCAAGAAGCTGTTTTATGACGAGGAGTCGCACAGAGGGTCAATTTCCCTTGAGGTTAATGCGTATGGCCGAACGCCGAATCTAACGCCTAGCGAGTGGGCGCATAAGTTCATTGGAGATGTCGTTCAGTTCAAGAACGTCGCACTCGAGGCGGGCCAGGCGCCGCCGCCCGGCGCGCAGTACCGCAGCCTCTCCGAATCGTTCGAGAACGGTGTCCTCACCGTCGAGTTCGAGGCGGTGCAGTAGAGATGGCGGGCAGAAAAGTGTTCCCAGTCCAGAGACGACAACCATGCGCAAGCATCCATCCAAGGCATCCAAGGTTTTCTGTCACGCCATTGCCGCCAGCCTTGCCATTTCCCTCTGCGGCTGCGCTTCGCTGTTCGGCGTCGTACGTTCGGTCGACGACGCCCGCGCCTGGGCGGAAAGCAAGGCCCGGAAACTGTCCTCAACCATCCAAGCCCGTACGCCTCTTCCGCCGCGGAGCCGTCCTTTTTTGGTCGGGACGTGGAAGACCACGACGAAGATCTGGT
>Ga0310691_10004912_pt1 | contig 14847 bp, 7 predicted proteins | sample 176DNAGHGlowgp2_FD_203887 | JGI IMG/M metagenome (GOLD analysis project Ga0310691, IMG submission 203887) | Sheep rumen microbial communities from Palmerston North, Manawatu-Wanganui, New Zealand - 1766 DNA GHGlow gp2 (v2) (version 2) | ecosystem: Host-associated > Mammals > Digestive system >... | reverse complement strand
GAAAAGTGAAAAACCTAAATTAAGTACAAAGGACAAATTTCAAAGCCAGTACATTGTCCTTTGTACTTAATTTAGGTTTTTCACTTTCAAGCCGGGTGACTACTCCCTCCCTCACAGGGAGGGTTGGGGAGGGTCTGCTTATCGAACAAAGTTCGTTCGGATGGGAGCCTCAGGCGAAGGATGACCGTCCTGCGCCACGTTCAGCTTCTTAATCATCCAAGCCATGTTTTTGCCCAGCGTGCGCATCGTTTGCATACCCTCCTCGTCGAGCATCGCCTGCCCAGGCGTTTGCCCATACACCATGTTCCAGTATTGCGACGACACCACAGGCATGTTCAGAATCGTGAAATACTTGTTCAGGCGGTCGAAAGCAGCCGAAGCACCACCGCGACGGCACACCACCACCGACGCAGCAGGCTTGAACTGCATGAAGCGGTTGAGCGAATAGCACACGCGGTCTAAGAGAGCGCAGAGCGAACCGTTCGGACCACCATAATACACAGGGCTGCCCACCACCACGCCGTCGATGCCATTGCGCATCTCGTCGAGAATCCTATCATACACACGGTCGCTGAACGTGCATTTACCCATCCGTCCGCACCATCCACAAGCAATGCAGCCCTGCATCGCCTGCTTGCCCAAGTCGATGATAACGCTGTCCACGCCTTCCTCAGCCAGCGCCTTAGCCACCTCCTTCAGAGCCAGTTTCGTGTTCCCATTCTCATGGGGACTACCATTAATCATTAATACCTTGCACATTTTTATTGTAGTAAGTTAGACCCTCCCCAACCCTCCCTGTGAGGGAGGGAGTAGTCACACAGATGGTTAGTTCTCTTCCCTCACAGGGGAGTTGGAGGGGTTTATACTCCCTCCCTCACAGGGAGGGTTGGGGAGGGTCTTTTCCATTTTTTTTGCAAAGATATGCAAAATCAGAATGTTTTTATTACCTTTGTCCCCAAAATCTATACACTATGTCCAAAAAATTAACACAAGCCCTCGTGCTCGCCACGCTTCTGACAGCGTGTACCCACAGCCCCAAGACCTACAAAGTGGGCGTGTCGCAATGCTCCGAAGGACACTGGCGCGAAAAAGTCAACCATGAGATGCTCGCATCGCAGCACCTCTACGAGCATCATGTCAAACTGTCCATTGCCGAGTCTTACGACGACACACAACTCCAGATCCGACAAATAGACAGTCTTGCCAATACAGGCATCGACCTCCTCGTCGTCGCACCCAACGAAGCCATACCACTCGGCGAAGCCATCCAGCGCGTGCAGCAGAAAGGCATACCCGTCATCTTCTTCGACCGCAAGGCAGCCACCGACCACTACACCGCATTCATCGGAGGCAACAACGTCGAAGCAGGACGCACCGTCGGGCACTACGCCACCGAGTTGCTCAGCACACTCCCTGCCAGCACAAGAAAACCCATTGTCATGGAAATCACAGCTGCCATGAGTACCACGCCAGCGCAAGAACGACATCAAGGCTTCGCACAAGCCATGCAGGGACACGACGAATGCCAATACATCTCAGTCAATGGCGACTGGACATCCGACAAAGCCTACACCATCATGAAGCAGAAGATGCAGGCAGGCATCGTGCCCGACATCGTTTTCTGCCACAACGACGGCATGGCAACCGGAGTCTATAAGGCAGTCGTAGAAGCACACGCCCAAGAGCGCGTCAAGATACTCGGCATCGACGGAATGCCAGGCGAAGGACTCGACTACGTGCAGCTCGGCCATCAAGTCGGCACCTACATCTATCCCACGCATGGCGAGCAAATCATCCGTTTGGCTTTGGACATCCTCACAGGCAAGCCCTACCAGCGCGAGAACGCACTCCAAGGCATCATGGTCACCCCAGAGAATGTCGATGTTGTAGCCGCCTCCAGCAAGGAACTGCTGAAGCAAAACGAACACCTCGTCGTCATTCAGAACAAGTTGGAAGAGTACTTTGGCCTTTACAACTGGCAGCACAAACTCATCATCGCAGCCCTCTGTGCCATCCTCCTCCTCCTGCTCGCAATGCTCCTCATCTGGCGCGCCGTAGTCCAGACGCGGAAAGCCAACCGACGCATCCAAGCCATGAACGACGAGCAGACCGCCTTCTACACCAACGCACGCCACCAGTTGCGCACACCTCTCACCCTGGTGGCAGGACCCGTGAAGCGACTCCTCGACAACGGACAGCTCAAGGGAGAACAGAAGGAGATGATGGACATCATCAGCAGAAACGTCACACAACTCGAAACCGTCATCTCCAGCGTGCTCAACTTCAAGTCAGGAGTCAACGACACCTTGGTAGATGACGACACCGCCGATGCCGCCTTGCAGCAGCATGGATACGTCGATGAACTCCAAGAAAGCCGACTCACACAGTTCAAGCAGGACGACACCGACGAACTCGCCACCGTGCTGATTGTGGACGACAATGCCGACATGCGACGCTATCTGCGCACCCTGCTTGCCGACAAGTTCTACGTCATCGATGCACCCGACGGGCAGGGAGGACTGAAGCTCGCCCGCGAGTGCGTGCCCGACATCGTCGTAAGCGACGTGATGATGCCCGTGATGGACGGATTGCAGTTCTGCTCGAAACTCAAGGACGACGCCATCACCAGCCACATCCCCGTCATCCTGCTCACCGCACGAAGCACCGACGCACAGCAGATGGAAGGCTATGAGCATGGAGCCGATGCCTACATCACCAAACCCTTCAACGCCAGTTTGCTCGTCGCCCGCATCTGCAACCTGCTGAAGAGCCGAAAGCAGTTGCGACACCTCGCCGACGGCAAGCAGGACGACGACGCGCCTGCACAGCTGAACACGCAGGACAAGCTCTTTGCCGACATGCTCAAAGAGGTGTTCCAGCGCAACATGTCGAACCCCGAACTGAAGATGGACGACCTGGGCGACGAACTCGGCATGAGCCGCGTGCAGCTCTACCGCAAGGTGAAGGCACTGACGGGCGTGTCGCCAGTAGAGCTCCTGCGAGAAATGCGTCTTCAGCGCGCATTCCATCTTATCCATTCCACCACGAAGAGCATCTCAGAAATAGCCTACGAGGTCGGGTTCAACACACCGAGCTACTTCTCCAATTGTTTCAAGAAGCAATTCGGAAAATATCCAACCGACCTGAGGAGTGAGTGATGAATGAAGAGTGAAAAATGAAGAATGAAAAACGAAGAATGAAGAATGTATTTTACCCCATGTAATTTACATTCTTCATTTTTTTATTCTACATTCTTCATTTTTTTATTCTTCACTAAACTTTTCCATCATTTTGGGATAGCGTAACTCTCTGACGCTGAAGGCGTCATCGCTCAGTAACCGTAGGTCGAAACGACCTGCGGTTGGAGTGTATTAGGGCAAGATGCACTCTGAAGGAGTGCCCCAACAGCCACAGATGGGCGACTCTTTCTGAGTCGATATAGCGGACACACAGCTATCCGGGGGTGCTTTGCACCCTCGGTTACTGAGCGGTGACGCTTTCAGCGTCTTCTGATACAATTATTCAAGGGATGGGAAAGTTTAATTCTTCATTCTTCATTTTCTCATTCTTCATTCTTCATTCATTCATCCATTGCTTTGCAAAGAGCCTTCGTTGCGATGGAAACGAGCCTTCGTTGCGATGGAAACGAGCGTTCGTTGTGGATGAAACGAACGCTCGCTGAACGTATAACGAACGTTCGTCGCTTTCCTTCCGTTCAATTCGTCCTTTTTCTTTCGTTCAATTCGCCTTTTTCTTCCGTTCAATTCGTCCTTTTTCTTTCGTTCAATTCGCCTTTTTCTTCCGTTCAATTCGTCCTTTTTCTTTCGTTCAATTCGTCTTTTTCTTCTTTTGTGATTTCTCCGCGTGGCAGGCCGAAACTGATAAACGAAATGGACTAAGGCGGCACGAAATGTTACCATGTATCATTTTTTTCACCCGTTGAAACATATTTTTTGTTTCCTAAGGAAAAACATGAGTAAACTTGCAGTCGAAATCATTCAACCTAATTAGTTTCTAACCTCTTAAACTACAAGAAAAATGGAGCAACTCAAAAGACTGTTACTCACTTTCTCGCTCTCGCTTGCGTGTGTGTTCCTATACGCGCAGACAGAGATTAGTGGTACTGTCATCGACTCGACGGGCGAGCCTGTGATGAGTGCCACGGTACTGGAGAAAGGCACCGGCAACGGTACGGTGACCGACCTCGACGGTAAGTTTACAATTCGTGTGGAGGCAGGCAAAACGCTTGTCATCTCCTTCATCGGTTTCCTCACGCAGGAGGTGCCAGCCAAGAACGGCATGACGGTGACGCTGCCCGACGATGCCCTCTCGATTGAGGAAGTCGTGGTCACTGGTTATACCACCCAGCGCAAGGCTGACCTCACGGGTGCCGTGTCGGTTGTCACTCCTTCCGACTTGGCTAAGCAGAACGAGAACAACCCCATCAAGGCCATGCAGGGACGTGTGCCAGGCATGAACATCTCTGCCGACGGTAATCCTTCGGGTGCTGCCACGGTGCGCATCCGTGGTATCGGTACGCTCAACAACAACGACCCTCTCTACATCATCGACGGTGTGCCAACGAAGGCTGGTATGCACGAGCTGAACGGCAACGACATCGAGAGCATCCAGGTGCTGAAGGATGCTGCTTCTGCCAGCATCTACGGTAGCCGCGCTGCCAATGGTGTGATTATCATCACCACGAAGCGAGGCAAGGAGGGCAAGGTGAAGATTGACTTCGACGGAAGCATCGCCTTGCAGACTTACGCTCACCGCATGGACGTGCTCAATGCTAAGGAATTCGGACAGGTGATGTGGCAGGGCTACGTGAACGATGGTCTCGACCCTAACAGCAACGGACTGGGCTACAAGTACGACTGGACGTACAACCCTCAGGGTGTTCCCGTGCTGAATGGTCTGACGATGAACAAGTATCTGGACGTGGCTGGCAAGACTCCTGCTGCCGACACCGACTGGTTCGACCAGACGACTCGCAGCGGTCTGGCTCAGCAGTACAATGTGAGCCTGAGCAATGGTTCGGAGCGAGGCACCTCGTTCTTCTCCTTGGGCTACTATAATAATAAAGGTATCATCAAGCACAGCGACTTCAAGCGCTATTCTGCCCGCATCAATAGCGACTACAAGTTGCTGAAGATTGGCGACCTCAACGTGCTGACCATCGGTGAGCACTTCACGCTCAACCGCACGAGCGAGGTGCAGGCTCCTGGTGGTTTCTTGGAGAATGTGCTCCAGTTCAACCCATCGCTGCCTGTTCGCACGACCGACGGCGAGTTTGCCGGTCCTGTGGGTGGCTATCCCGACCGTGAGAACCCTGTGGCTCGTTTGGAGCGCAATGCCGACAACCGCTACACTTATTGGCGCACTTTTGGCGATGTGTATCTGAACATCAATCCTATCAAGAACTTCAACGTGAAGACTACTTTCGGTCTGGACTACGCTCAGAAGCAGCAGCGCATCTTCACTTATCCTATTACGGAAGGAACGGTGGCAAACTCTACGAATGCTGTGGAGCCTAAGCAGGAGCACTGGACGAAGTGGATGTGGAACGCTATCGCTACCTACAACCTCGAAACGGGCAAGCACCGTGGTGATGCGATGGTGGGTATGGAGCTGAACCGCGAGGATGACTCCTGGCTCAGTGGCAAGGCTTACGACTTCGCTGTCCTCAAACCCGACTACATGTGGCCCAACGCTGCGGTGGGTGAGGCTGAAGCTTACGGTTCGGGCGAAGGCTACACGCTTGTGTCTTTCTTCGGCAAGGTGAACTACACTTACGACGACCGCTATCTCGTGAGCCTCACGATGCGTCGCGACGGTTCGAGCCGCTTCGGTAAGAACAACCGCTATGGTATCTTCCCTTCTGTCAGTGCAGGTTGGAGAATCAATCAGGAGAGTTTCCTCAGGGATGTGGAATGGCTTGACAACTTGAAAATCCGTGCATCTTGGGGACAGACAGGTAATCAGGAAATCTCAAACATCGCTCGCTACACGCTCTATGAGAGCAACTACGGTGAGGCTAACTTCGGTGGTCAGAGTTACGGAACGAGTTACGACATCGCTGGAACCAACGGTGGACAGACTCTCGCCAGCGGCTTCAAGCGCAACCAGTTGGGCAACGACGACCTGAAGTGGGAAACGACCACGCAGACCAACTTGGGTTTTGACTTCGGACTCTTCCGCAACGCTCTCTACGGTTCCTTCGAATGGTATTATAAGAAGACCAAGGACATCCTCGTGTATATGCCTGGCATCGCTGTGATGGGTGAAGGCTCGTCGCAGTGGATTAACGCTGGCGAGATGGAGAACAAGGGTATTGAATTCAACGTGGGTTATCGCGGTCATGTGGGCGACTTCCAGTACGACTTCTCGGGCAACATCGGCACGTATCGCAACAAGGTGACGAAGATTCCTGAGACGATTGCTGCCAACGGAACCTTTGGTGGTAACGGTGTGGAAAGCGTTGTGGGTCATGCTTTGGGTTCGCAAGTGGGTTACGTCTATGACGGCATCTTCAAGAGCCAGGACGAAATCGACAACCATGCTGTGCAGAATGGTGCTGGCTTGGGTCGCATCCGCTGGAAGGACTTGAACGAGGACGGTGTCATCAACGAGAAGGACCAGAAGTGGATTTACAACCCTGTGCCTGATTTCACTTGGGGCTTGAACATCTACTTGCAGTACAAGAACTTCGACCTCACCATGTTCTGGCAAGGTGTGCAGGGAGTGGATGTGATTAGCGACCTGAAGAAAGAGACTGACCTCTGGAGCGGTCTGAACATCTCGAACCTGAACAAGGGTCGCCGTCTGCTCGACGCATGGAGTCCTACGAACATGGACAGCAACATTCCGAGCATCAGCACGATGGACAACAACAACGAGAAGCGCGTGAGCAGCTATTTTGTTGAGAATGGCAGCTACGCCAAGTTGCGCACCATCCAGCTGGGCTACAACTTCCCTCAGAACCTGACGAAGAAACTCTTCATGGAGCGTCTGCGCTTGTACGTTTCGGCACAGAACCTGCTTACCATCAAGAGCAAGAAGTTCACGGGTGTTGACCCTGAGAATGCCAATTTCGGCTATCCTATCCCTCTGAATATCACATTCGGTCTTAATGTATCTTTCTAATCCCTAAACATACTGACAGCATTATGAAAACAAATATATTTCACGTCGGTTGCGCTGCACTCTTAGCTCTCGGTCTGACAGCTTGCTCCGACTTCCTCGAAGAGCACGTGCCTCAAGGCACACTCAGCGACGAACAGGTGAAGACACCCGAAAATGCAGAGGCAATGGTGGTGTCGGCTTACGCCATCTTCACCACAGCCGAGGACATCAACTCCAGCTTCTCCATGTGGAACTTCGATGTCCGCTCGGACGATGCCTACAAAGGCGGTAGCGGTACGAGCGATGGCGACGTGTTCCATCAGCTCGAAGTGCAGAAGGGTGTGCTGACCACCAACTGGAACATCAACGACATGTGGGTGCGCCTCTACAACAGCATTTCGCGTGTGAACACGGCAATCGCTTTGCTCAACTCCACGGATGAAAGCTCCTATCCGATGAAGACTCAGCGCATGGCTGAGATGAAGTTCCTGCGTGCTTACGCTCATTTCCTGCTGAAGCGTCTCTACAAGAACATTCCTTTCGTCATCAACGAAAACCTCACATACGACGAGTACAACGAACTTTCCAACACGGCTTACACCAACGACGAAGGTTGGCAGCTCATCATCAACGACTTGATGGAGGCTTACAACACGCTTCCTGAAACTCAAGCCGACAAGGGTCGCCCAACGAAGGCTTCAGCTGCTGCATTCCTTGCCAAGGTGTATCTCTACAAGGCTTATCATCAGGACGACGTGAAGAGCAACCAGGTGACCAGCATCAACAAGCAGGACTTGGAGAAGGTGATTGAATTCACGAATCCTGCGCTCTACACCAACTACGGACTTGAGGACGACTTGCACAACAACTTCCGCCCTGAAGAGCAGTACGAGAACGGCAAGGAAAGTCTTTGGGCCATCCAGTACTCTCGCAACGACGGTAGCACTTACGGCAACCTGAACTGGAGCTACGGACTCATTCCGCCAAACATTCCTGGTGCAACCGATGGTGGCTGTGACTTCTACAAGCCAAGTCAGAACCTCGTGAATGCTTATCGCACGGGTGACGACGGTCTGCCGCTCATCGACTCTTTCAACAGCAAGGACTACAACAAGAACGAGGACAATGCTGACCCACGCCTCTTCCTCACCGTTGGTATTCCTGGACTGCCATATATGTTCAACAAGAACTACATGATGGAGGAAACCAGCATCTGGAGCCGTTCGAACGGTCTCTATGGCTACAATGTTTCGCTGAAGCAGAACGTCGATCCTGCTCTCATCGACAGCTACCTTATCAAGGGTTCCTATTGGGCAAGCTCCATGAACCGCATCGTGTTCCGCTATGCTGACGTGTTGCTGGAGCGTGCTGAGGCTTACGCTCAACTGGGACAGACCGAGCAGGCCATCAATCTGGTGAACCAGGTTCGTACCCGTGCTGCCAAGAGTACGCAGATGATTGGCAACTATCCAAACACTTACAATGTGAAATTCCACATCTCCAACTACAAGGGTGCTTACTCACAGGAGCAGGCCATCAAGATTGTGAAGATGGAGCGTCGTCTGGAGTTGGGCATGGAGTGTGAGCGATTCTTCGACCTCGTTCGCTGGGGCGATGCTGCCACCGTGCTGAACAAATACTATGCTGAGGAGCGTGACAACTGTGCCATCTATGGCGAAGCTAGCTTCACTGCTAACAAGGACGAGTATCTGCCTATTCCGTTCAGCCAGATTTCTGCTTCGAACGGCCACTACACTCAGAACATCGGTAATTGGTAAAATTTCAACCATAACGATAACCATAACGATAACCGCCATTCGGATGGTAAGTTAAGGTTATGGTTAAGGTTAGGGTTAATCAAAAAATGAACAAGATGAAAACAAAGCTTTTAAACATAATATGCGTCATCTGCACCATTTGCGCGTTGGCAGCTTGCTCCGACGACCATGTCAGCGACCTTCAGCTGAGCGGTGACTGCATGGTTGAGACAATCAAGCTCGACAACTACGAAGGTATTATCGACCTCCCTTCGCGCAGCATCGTGGTTCGTCTGCCCGAAGTGTATGAAACTTCTGCCATGAAGGTGACGGCTCTCACGCTTTCCAACGGTGCCGTGTGCAACGTGCAGGAAGGTGAAACGCTCAATATGGATGCAGCCAAGGTGCTGCACGTGAAGAACGGCGACGTCAGTCTCGACTGGACACTGAGCGTGCTCCACGACGAAGCTCGCATCAAGCAGTTCGTGGTGAACGACATCTATCAGGGCACCATCGACCAGAACGCCAAGACCATCACGGTTTATGTGCCTGGTTCGGTTGACATCACCAACTTGGTTCCTACCATCACCATCAGTGCCAATGCTACGGTTACTCCTGGTTCGGGTGTGGCTCAAGACTTCTCGAAGCCTGTGCAATACACGGTGAAGAACAATTCGGCTGAGACGGTCTATACCGTGACTGTCATTGCCATTGAGAAGCCAGCAGCTCTCTTCGTTGGCTCTGCTTCTACGATGAACGACCTCGACATGGAGGCTAAGACTGCTTGCCAGTGGATGCTGGGCAACATCCCTAATTCCCTCTATGCTTCCTTCGCCGACCTCCGTACTGGAACGCTCGATCTCTCCGAGTGCAAGATTATCTGGTGGCACTACCACGTGGATGGCGGTGTGGATGGACACGACGTGTTCTTGGCAAAGGCTACTGATGCTATGGACACGAAGAACGAATTGCGCAACTTCTACGAGAATGGCGGTTCTTTCTTCCTCACTCGCTACGCTACGAACCTGCCTTCGTTCATCGGCGCAACTGGCGATGACGACTGGACTACGCCTAACAACTGTTGGGGTCAGAACGAAGATGCTGCCGAAGTCTGTGGTGGTCCTTGGACATTCCGCATCTTCGACGGACAGAACAATCACCCTGTTTGGCAGAACCTCATCCAGGGCGACAATGCCAACGAGGTTTATTGCACTGATGCTGGTTATCACATCACCAACTCTACAGCTCAGTATCACATCGGTACAGACTGGGGCGGTTACGACAACCACGCTGCATGGGAAGCACGCACTGGCGGCAAGATTCTCGGTGTGGGTGGCGACGGAGCAGTTGTGGCTTGGGAATATCCTGCTCACGACGGCAAGGGTGGCATCGTCTGCATCGGCTCTGGTTGCTTCGACTGGTACTCCTACACCTACGAAGCTGGCTACACGGAAAACTATCACCGCAACATTGCTATCATCACTCAAAATACGTTCAACTACTTAATGAAGTAATACCATTATGAAGAAGACTATGATATATTCCGCATTAGCACTCATGTTGTCAGCCTCTGTGCTGACAGCATGCAGCGACGACAAATATGGTCCTGACGCACCAAAGGACTGGGCTGGCACTTCCGCGTTCTTCACTCCGACTGACGAGCAGGGTTTCCAAACTTACTACACTCCTGCCATCGGTCGTGTGGGCGACCCAATGCCGTTCTACGACCAGAAGGCTGGCGATTTCAAGGTGCTCTACTTGCAGGAGTACGAGAACAACGCCACGTACAACTACCATCCTATCTGGGGCGTTGCCACAAGCGACGGAGCCAACTACGCTTCCTTGGGCGAAGTGCTGCCAACTGGCACTTCTTCGCTGGAACAGGATGCAGCTCTCGGTACGGGTTGCGCTGTCTATAACGAAAAGGACGGACTCTACTACATCTACTACACGGGCCACAACCCTCAGTGCAAGAATGTGGAGGCTGTGATGCGCGCCACTTCTCCCGACTTCAAGACTTGGACGAAGGACAATGCCTGGATGCTGAAAGGCGACGACTATGGCTATTCGTCTGTGGATTTCCGCGACCCTCAGGTGTTCAAGGCTGACGATGGGCTTTGGCACATGGTCATTTCCTCGAAGCTGAAGTTCGCTGAATTCACTTCTTCTGACCTCAAGACTTGGACCCACCTCGGTCAGTTCCCTATGATTTGGGACCGTATGTTGGAGTGCCCTGACATCTTCAAGATGGGCGATTGGTGGTACATGGTCTATAGCGAGGCTTATCGTGCTTCGTGGAGCCGCAAGGTGAAGTACATGATGGCTCGCTCGCTCGACGAGCTGAGGGCGTGCTTCAACGACCCTGGTGCCAACTGGCCAAAGGATGGACATGAAGGCGTTCTCGACAGCCGTGCCTTCTATGCAGGCAAAACTGCCAGCAACGGAACCGACCGTTACATCTGGGGCTGGTGTCCTTATCGCACGGGAGCAACCATCTTCGACAAGAACGTGAACGTAGGTGCAGGTGGTGAACCGAACTGGTCGGGCGCACTTGTCTGCCATCGCATCATCCAGCACGCTGACGGCACGCTCACGCTGGGTCAGGTGCCTGCCATTGCTGAAAAGTTCCAGAAGGCTCAAGACGTGAAGGTGATGGCATCCCACGGTGCAACTCTCACGGGCACTGGTGGCAAACTCTCGGGTGACGATGCTTACGTGCTCTACAGTCGTCTCGGCAGTTCTAACCACATTTCCTTCACTGTCACCACGAGCAACAACTGGGACAAGTTCGGCATTTCCTTCGTTCGTGGCACTGACTCTGAGAAGTACTACACTATGGTGGTGAATCCAGAGTGGGAGGATGGCCGCAAGGTGAACTTCGAGGAAGAAGGCAAGGCAGGCAAGGGCTTCATCGAAGGTATCGATGGCTACAACTTCCAGCGTCCTGCTGACAATGTCTATCACGTCAACATCTACACCGACAACTCTGTCCTCACTCTCTACATCAACGATGTTTGTGCTTACACCAACCGCATCTACGGCATCCAGAAGAACTGCTGGAGCATCAACAACTATGGTGGCAACATCACTGTTAGCGATGTAGTGGTTAGCGGAAAGTAAAAGTAGACCCTCCCCAACCCAAGACCCACCCCAACCCTCCCTGTGAGGGAGGGAGTGAAAAGTGAAAAATAAAACGTGAAGCGTGAAGTGTGAAGCGTGAAGCGATTCTGCCAGATGGCATTTTTCACTTTTCACTTTCAAGCTGGGTGACTACTCCCTCCCTCACAGGGAGGGTTGGGGAGGGTCTTTTTTCATTTTATTATTCTTCACTTTTCATTTTCTTTTCCTACCTTTGCCAAAAGAATTTTTGGTAGATATGGAGAAGACTGAGATTTTGATGTTAGGCACGGGTCATGCCACCGTGAGCCGATGCTATAACACATGCTTTGTGCTGCAACAGGGCGATGCACAACTGATGGTAGATGCAGGCGGTGGCAATGGCATTCTCAACCAGTTGGAAAAGGTGGGAAAGTCTATTGCCGACATTCATCATCTTTTCATCACCCATGCCCACACCGACCACCTTTTGGGCTGCGTGTGGGTGGTTCGCATGGTCATTCAGTACGTGCAGCGTGGTTGGTACGAAGGGCAGTTGCACGTGTATAGCCATCGCAAGTGCATCGACACACTCCGTTCCATTTGCGAGATGACGATGCACAAGATGCAAACGGAACATATCGGCAAGGAAGTGGTGCTTCACACGCTGACGGATGGAGAAGAATTCACCGTTCCTGCTGCTTCTCCGCTTCGTATCACTGCGTTCGACATTCACTCCAGAATGGAACCACAATTCGGTTTCCGCACTGAGTTGGCTGATGGACAGGTGCTCGTCTGTTTGGGCGATGAACCTTATCATCCTGAGTGCCGACGATGGGTGGAGGGTGCCGACTGGCTGATGTGCGAAGCCTTTTGCCTTTATCGCGACAGGGACGTGTTCTATCCCTACGAGAAATTCCACAGCACGGCAATGGATGCAGGACGTTTGGCTGAGGAGCTAAACGTCCTGCATCTGCTACTTTATCACACCGAAGACTCTCACCTCAATACACGTAAAAACGACTATTCCGCTGAAGCCAAACTGCATTTCAGCGGAATAGTCGTTGTTCCTGATGACTTGGAGACGATTATTTTAAGTGAAAAGTAGACCCTCCCCAGCCCTCCCTGTGAGGGAGGGAGTAGTCACTCGGCTTGAAAGTGAAAAGTTGAAAGTCAAAAATGCCGTCCGGCTCAATCGCTTCACGCTTCACTCTTCACGTTGAAACTTTTCACTTTTCACTCCCTCCCTCACAGGGAGGGCAGGGGTGGGTCTAGAAGCTTGCGCTGATGCCGCCCATCACGGTGCCGAGGGGCATAGGGTAGCCTGCTATGACTTCGTATTTCTGCCAGAAGAGGTTTTCGCCTTTCACGAAGAGGCGCAGCTGCGGGATGGGTTTGTAGGCGATGGCTGCACGGAGGAGGGGCACTTCCTCCTTGGCTGGGTTGTTGCCCACGGCGGTGTAGAGTGCCAAGTAGGTGAGGCCTGCGTTGAATGCCCAGTGCTTGCTGTCGTAGTTTCCACCCAAGTAGATTTTGTGTTCGGGCGCACCAGTCACTTTCACTTTGTTCATGTGGAGCGTGCTGTAGTTGGCATCTAATCGCCAGAAAGGATTGATGCGGTAGCCCGCTTCGAATTCCAATCCATAGTTTTCTGCTTCGCCTGTGTTGATGTTGAGCGGTTTGCCATCTATCATCGACGTGGCAATGAGGTTCTCTGCTTTGATGTAAAACACATTCAGTCCGAGGCGCAGGCGGTTGTCGAGCAGTCGCTGTGCGTATGCCAGTTCGTAGTTCATCATTCGTTCTGGCTTGAGCTCTGCATTGGCAGGACGGAACATATACATTTCGCGAAGGGTAGGGTTGCGGAAACCCTTGCTGACGAGTGCCTTGAGTTCAATCTGGTGGGGCAGACGGAAGGCGAGTCCTCCCTGCGGAACGAGTTCGGTGCCTGCCTGTGAGTGATGGTCCACGCGCAGACCTGCATCGAGTGTCACCCACGAGGCGAGGTCCTGTCGGAAGTCGATGTAGCCAGCCAGTTCGTCCTCGGTGGTATCGACATAGTCGGTGACGTGTTCGTGGGTGGCGATGCTGCGTGTGTATGCTTCGCCGCCGAAGTGCTGCCAGTCGAAGCCTATGGTGGTGACGTTTCCGTTCCAGAACGACATGCTCTCGTATGCACTCACGCCAGCGTTGAGGTCGTTGTGCAGGTAATGCACGGTCTGTGGTTTGCCACCTGGATGGTAGCCATCGTTGATTTTGTGATGGCCGAAGTCGTAGAATCCTCGGATGGCTCCCGATGTCTTTCCGTAGTGGTTGAGAATGCCGACAGAGGCGAATCCGCGCGTAATCCACTGGTCGTTTTCGAGGTAGGGATTGGTGGTCTCGCCTGGGTTCGTGCCTTCGAAGTGCGTGAGGTTGATGTTAGCAACGGCTTGCCAGTGCTTGCTGAAGTCGTAGCCGAACTTGGCGAATCCGCCATACTGGTTGAACTCGGAGTTTTTGCGGTGTCCGTCGGTGGTGTTGAAGTTCAAGCCGATGGACGAAGTGAATTTGCCCAATCGCAGTTGGTTGGTGGCGTGTGCCTCGATGGTTCCGTAGCTTCCGCCTTGCACTTGCACGTCGGTGCGCACTCCGTTGTTGTGCATCTGTCGGGTGACGATGTTCATCACGCCGCCCATGGCGTTCGAGCCATAATAGAGCGATGCAGGTCCGCGCACCACTTCCACGCGCTCTGCCATCGCAGTGGTGTAGAGGTCGGGAACGGGATGCCCGTAGAGTCCTGCGTACTGGGGCTGTCCGTCCACGAGTACGAGGAAATTCGCCATGGTGCCGATGCCTCGCACGCGGATGCCACCAGCGGCTCCTGTCG
>Ga0310691_10004911_pt1 | contig 14848 bp, 5 predicted proteins | sample 176DNAGHGlowgp2_FD_203887 | JGI IMG/M metagenome (GOLD analysis project Ga0310691, IMG submission 203887) | Sheep rumen microbial communities from Palmerston North, Manawatu-Wanganui, New Zealand - 1766 DNA GHGlow gp2 (v2) (version 2) | ecosystem: Host-associated > Mammals > Digestive system >... | reverse complement strand
GGCCTGAGTTGTAGTGCTCCATTTTCGAAGAGTCTCGCTGATCCAGTCCACATTCGGATAGAATTCCGGGGCGGCTCCGCTTGCATACGCTGCTATTTCATCCTTCGTGTAGGCAGGGGCAAGACCTTCCGACCTGCGGGCAAAATTGACGGCTGTGGCGTAGGTGGAAGCATCTGCCCAGTCTGGAAGGGCGGTGGGAGTCCCGATTCCGGATTTGAAAGAAACGTTTATCTTTTTTCCGGGGGTGCCTCTCTTTGTAGTGACAAGGATAAGCCCGCCGGAGGCCTTCATCCCGTAAAGAGCCTGGGCGGCAGCGTCTTTGAGTACAATTATCTTGTCGATTTCTTCGATGGACAGCTGGTCGAGAGAACGCTCGACCCCGTCTACCAGAATCAAACGTGAATTGCGTCCGCGGAGCACAAGAGAACTGGACTGATTGAAACCGCTTGCACATATTCCTGTGACTCCGGGAAGAAGCCCTCCGATTGCGTTGCTCGGACGCATAGAAGTAATCAGGGGAAGATCGTCTCCATCTACGCTGGCTATTGCGTGGCTATGTCCGTAACGGAGTCCCGTTGAATCCGGAACGAAACTCTCTGGATAAATGAGTTCCTGCGCATATATGTTCACGGACGCCATGGCGGCCGTAAAGAATAGCGATATTATAGATAATCTTTTCATCATTTTCTATTTTATTGACGGATCACCACCCGGGGTTCTGAACAAGACTGCCGTGCGATTTTCGCACCTCGTCGCTTGGGATGGCGCTGAGATACCATTTGGGTGAGAAGTTGTCTTGCCACTGACGGTAGCCGTTTGCGACTTCCTGCGTGAAATCGTATACATAGGTTCCCTTCGATTCCTGCGTCTTGGCATCTGTACGTTTGATGTCTACGCGATGTAGTTTCTTCCTGAAAATATCTTCGCGTTTGTATCTTACCATATCGAACCAGCGGCACTCTTCGAAAGCAAGCTCGCATACGCGCTCGTTCAGAATCTGGTTGATAAAATCAGCTCCGGGAACTATATGGCCGACACCCACTCTGTCGCGGAGGGCGTCTATATACTCGCAGGCTTCCGCCGTACCCCTTCCTGTCTGGTAAATGCATTCTGCCATACCCAGGTAGAGTTCGGGAAGACGCAGATATGGCCACGACACTTCCTTTCCGTCGAGCTCGGTAGGATCCCAGGCGTGGGCGGCCACTCCGTCCAGAAGGAACTTGCGAAGTCTGTAGCCGGTTTTCCAGTCGGCATATCCTCCGAAGGGGTCGTCCCAGTCTGTCTTGGCGTCCAATCCGACGCGAGGTCCTGTGATAGGATATACCCAAGCTGTGCGGTTGCAGTAGTCCGTGTCGTTGCAGACAACTGTTTCATACAGACGGGGATCCCTTTTGTCATAAGGTTTCTGGGGATCATAACCGGAAGCAGGATCCGTTATGCTGCGCCCGTTCTGCATAGGGAAGCAGTCAACCAGTTCCTGAGTAGGCCCTGCAATGCCATAATCTCCAGCCGCCTGTGCGAAAAAGTAAGACCTGTTCCACCAGTCGCCCTTGCTCTTGAATTTGATGAAACCGTTGTTCGGCCTGTGCGAAATAAGGGTTTCTCCATTCGCTCTTTCAAAATACCCTTTACGCCAGGCCTGGCGGACTGTCATAGAGCCGGAAGCCTGCACGAGACCGTATCCTCCGTTGGTTGAAAGTGCATCGAAGAAGTCCTTGTGTGCCTGATATGCTCTTTCCCAGAGCTCTTTATCGTATTTGCCGAACCAGGTAAGCAGATTGGTGGATGCTTCTCCATCCATATAGGGGGAATCGGAATTGAAGAGGGGACTTGCGGCGAATAGGAGAACCCTCGCCTTGAGGCCCATAGCCCCTGCGGCTGTCATACGGCCATCCTGCTCAAGAATCTGCACCTCGTCAAAGTTCCAGGGGAGATCTGGAATGGCTTCGTCCAAAAGTTTGACGATGAAGTTCAGAGTTTCCATCGCCGTGGAGCGGGGGATGGAAAGATTCTCGTTCGGGTCGAAAGAATGATCGATAATCTGTACACCTCCGAAATGGCGGAACAACTGTGTGTAGTGGATGGCGATAATCACCTTGGCTTCTGCCTTCAGGCGGGCTTTTTCAGCGTCGTCCATATTGGGAACGCGGTCTACGTTCTCGATGAAAAGCCAAGCCCTGCGAATACCTTTCCAGTTGTCTTCCCTGGTGTAGGAGTATTTTGTTGCGTTGGAAGTGTTCTCCAGATCGGCGGTGACGGAACCGTTGTAGTAAATTGTAGAACCGTTGTAAGCATATCCCAGATATGAATGGTTCAAGTCCGTGATGCATTCCAGAATATCGTTCGACATACAGGTTCCCTCGTTGCAGGGAACTCCGTAGGGGAGAGTCAGATATGCGGCCCATAGTGCCCTTCTTGCGTAGAAGGCATCGCTGTATACTGTATTGAGGTCGACTTCTACACCTGGCGCCTTGGACAGGAATTCGTCACCGAATTTCAAATCCTGGCAAGCCGGGAGGATGGCAAGCGCAAGCAGCGCAATACTTGATATACTCTTGATTCTCATAGTTTTCTGATTAGAAGGATAGATTGATGCCTCCGGTAATGGTGGTCTGAAGAGGATATGAACGGTTGGTGTTCTCCGGGTCGCTGATCTTGTAGTAATCGAGAGTCCAGAGATTCTCCGCCGTAACGTGGAAACGAACGCCTCTGATGGCGGCCTTCTTCAGCAGTTTGGAAGGAAGGGAGTAACTGAAGGTGACATTCCTCAGCCGGAGGTAGGATGCGTCACGGAGCCAGAGGGTGCTGTTCATTTCGAAGTTGTTCACCGCGGAACCTGTGCTGACTCTTGGCAGGGTGGCGGTGCCGGCAGTCTCCGGAGTCCACCTTCCTTCGTAAAGCCAGCGTTGCAGAGGATAGAGCTGGGTTTTGCCGAAGGGGATACGGAGGTCGTTGTTGATGTAGCGGGAAACCATTGCGGCTCCGTTCCAGAGCATACTGAAGTCCCAGCCCTTGAAGCCGAATCCCAGGGTCAAGCCTCCGTTGAGTTCGGGGTAGATGGAATAACCGACGGACTTCATATCGACGTCGGAGATGTTTCCGTCGCCGTTCAGATCTTTATATTTCGCATCACCTTCGTGAAGCTCGGTGTGGTGATCGGGGAGCGTCCCGGAATCAAGGTCTTCTTTGGTGACAAATCCGTCGAAAACGTAACCGAAGTTCTGCCCAACTGAACGTCCGGTGCGAACGAGCCAGTCGTACTCTCTGGGAACTTCGTCCATCTCGATGATAGTATTGTGGGCATATGAGACGTTTGCCTTGATCCTGTAGTTGAAGTTCTTCCCGATCTTGTCCTTCCATCCGAGTTCGATCTCGAAACCTCTGTTGTTCACTTTTCCGAGGTTCACGACGGGCAGGGAAACGGCCACGAAGACAGGCGTCGTATTGACGGTAGAGAGAATGTCGCGTCTCTTTTCACTGAATACGTCGAAGGAACCGCTGAGCCTGTTCTTGAAGAATCTGTAATCAACACCGACTGTCAGTTTGAGGGATTTCTCCCAGGTGACGTCGGGGTTGCCTATCTTCTTTTCCACCGCGCTGGGCAGCAATGTCGTGGTGCCTGTTCCAAAGTTGTATCCGGTGCCGTTTGCGTTGTACTCCGCGGGCATATAGAAGAAACGTTCTTTCCCGCTGACAATATCGTTTCCGACCAGGCCGACCGAAGCACGTACCTTGAGGAAACTGAGTGGCTTGATCGCTTTCATCCATTTTTCTTCGGAAAGAACCCATCCTGCGGAAACGGCAGGGAAGAGACCGTACCGCTTTCCGGGTGCAAAGTTCTCGGAACCGTTGTAGCCGACGTTGAAGTCGAGAAGATATTTGCTCTTGTAGTCGTATGTTACACGCCCGACAAGACCGACATAACCGCGCGGAATCGCCGGATATGTGTATCCTGCAGCACCGGGATATTGCTGTTTCCACTGATTGTAGAGGATCAGGCCGCCGATGTGATGTCCGCTGAAGGTCCTGTCGTAATTGAGGCTGGCTTCCAGATACCAGTCGCGTCCTTTCCCTGTGGATTCGGAATAGGACAGACTGGTCGCTTCGCGCTGCCTGCGGAAGAATAATTCGTCATCTTCGTCGAGGTGTGCTGTGTAGAACGGCTCTGTCTTGCTCCATTTTTTCGTCTGGGTGAAATAGCCGTTGTAAGAACCTTTTGCTGAAAAAGTCAGCCCTCTGGTGATGAAGTCCAGACGCTGTTTGAGGATAAGGTCGAGGTTGACCTCGTTCCTTGCAGTCCTCTGATATCCGCGTCCGTAGTACTGCTCGAATGCATCGCCGTTCTGCAGTGCTCCGGAAGTGAAGGGCAGATTGGCCTCTGCTCCCCTTATCCATTTCCCTTCATACAGCCCCGCACCTGCAAACGGAAGAGCGAAATACAACTGAGGATCGAATTTGCCGTTGTCTTTCGTGATAGGTATTCTGTTGTCTTCGATGCGGCCGCCCATATTGATGGACAGAGTAGTCGTCTTGGTAATGTCGATATCCAGGTTCGCCCTCCAATTGTAACGATTGTAACGTATGTTGGAGTCGTAGTCTGTATCGAACGATTTGTACAGACCGTCCTGATTCACTACGCCTATCGATGTGAAGAAACGGACGTTGTCGGTGCCGCCGGAAACCGAGATATTGTTCTTCATCTGGAATGCGGCGTCTTTCAGCAGGTAATCCTGCCAGTCGGTATCGGGGTAAATCAATGGCTGAGAATGATCCTTGAACGCCTGAAGCACGTGCTCCTTGAAAGGTAGTTCGTCCGGAGTCAGGGTGGGATCGTCGTTGAGACGGCTCTCGTTGTAGACCATTCCGTATTCGTAACTGTTGCAGTACTGATAAAGCCTGATCGGCTTCTGGAATCCCGCCTCCGAAGACATCGATACGGACATCTTGCCGGCCGCGCCCCGCTTGGTAGTTACCAGTATGACACCGTTCGCACCGCGCACACCGAATACCGCTGTGGCGGATGCATCTTTAAGCACGGTGATACTTTCCACTTCGTTGGGGTCCAGGCGGTAGAAAGACCTCTCCACGCCATCGACCATCATAAGCGGAGTAGCCCTTGCGGCATCCAGTGAACCTATTCCTCGCACGAAGATGGTAGGGTCGTCAGCACCGGGCTGACCGGACATCTGGATCGAGGAGAATCCGGAGATATTTCCTGCAAGGGCATTGGCAAGGTTGGTTCCTGCTGATTTGGCAAGATCCTCAGATTCTACCGAGGATACCGAGCCGGTGAGTGCTACTTTCTTCTGGGAGCCGTAACCGATGACTACTACCTCGTCCAGCACGTTGTTTTTCTCCTGGAACACAATCTTGAGTCCGGCAACGTTCCTGTTTCCGACTTTTTCCCTGATGGGCTCATATCCGATGAAGGAAAACTCCAACTCTGCACCGGGCTGCACGCTGAGGGTGAAATTGCCGTTCAAGTCGGAAATGGCTCCGTTCTTCGTCCCGACTTCGATGATTCCCGCACCCGGGAAGGGGAGACCCTCATCGTCCAGAACTGTTCCGCTCACTTTAATTTTCTGGGCGAACAAGTCTGCGCCGGACAGCAGGAAAACTGCCAAAAAGATAAAGGCTATACGTTTTAGGTTCATATCGATATTATTATACCGATACAAATTTACCAAACACGCGCTCGCTCTCTGGGCGTTTTATCGTATATTAAAGGGTGTTTTTGGTATTGAGACTTAAAACGTATTGCTTTGGAGTCAAGCCGGTTTTCCTACGGAAAAGTTCTCTGAAATTCTTCTCGTCCTTGAATCCGCATTTCTCGCAAACCGATGTTACGTTCGACTCTCCCTGACGGAACAGCAGTACGGCTCTGTGCAGTTTGTAATCATTCACGAAGCCGATAAGGGAAAGACCGGTGATGGCCTTGATCTTCTTGTACAGGGATGAATGGCTCATTGCCAGCTGGGCGGCCATCGTCTTCACGCTGAAGTCGTCTTCCGACAGATGCTGGTCGATTATCTCCTGGCATCGCATAAGGAACAGCTGGTCTTCTTTTAGGATGCCGGGAGCAACGGCAGTGCCGGAGGGGTCGTCAAGTTTGCCGGCTTCTTTTTCTTTAAGAAGTTTCTCCAGCCGAAGCTTGAGCTCTTTGAGCGAAACGGGTTTCAGCAGATAGGTATCCGCCCCTTCCTCCAGAGACTTCAAAAGGTCCTCTTCGGAATTGCTCCCGGTAAGTACAAGAACCTTTACTTGATTGTACTTCCTGTCCTGGCGCAGACGCGTAATGAATTCGTGCCCTCCCGTCCCCGGCATATCCAGGTCGCAAATGATAAGATCCGGCAGAGATTGGGCTACCAGTGTCAGACCGGTTTCCCCGTCGTGAGTTTTCAGAATTTTGTACGAACTCTCCAGGCATCTCTCCAGCAAGTCGGTTGTTTCGACATCGTCATCGATAATGAGGATACTGTGGGCAATTGCCGGATTAGGAGCGGAAATCTGAGTCGTGGCGCCCTCTCTGTCCTGCGTTCCATCGTCTTCTATGATCGGGGCGATGTTTTCTGTGCTGAGCCCGAAGGGAATAGTAAAGCTGAAAGAAGATCCTTCGTTGATTTTACTCTCTACCGATATCCTTCCTCCGTGTACTTCTACAAATGATTTGACCATAGCCAGGCCGATTCCGTCCCCGCTTCCGTGCGAACGGCTTCTTTCAGCCCTGTAGAAGTTGTCGAATATTTTGTCCCTGTCTTTGGCCGAAATGCCTATTCCCGTGTCGGAAACGCAGAAATAGACGCCGTTTTCTTTCTCTTCGACCAGAAGGGAGACCTTCCCTCCTTCGTCGGTGTATTTGAATGAATTTGAAATCAGGTTCCCAAGAATAGATTCTAGTTTCTCCGCGTCGTAGGAAAGAATGACGGGATGATCCGGGTGAGTGAAGGTGAAATCCAGATGTTTTTTTGAACAGAGGCTCCTGTAGTCTATGGCCAGATTCTCGCAGAATGCGATGACATCATTCTTCCTGAGTCTGAGGCCGAGATTCGCAGAGTCCAGCTTGCGGAAATCTATGATACGATTGATTAGATGCGTCAGCTTCCTGGAATTTCTCATCATCGAATCCAGATACGTCTTGGGGATGGAGACCTCTGGACTTCCTTTCTCGCTCAGCGATTCCAGTTGAGTATTAATCAGGAAAGAAGGCGTCCGGAGTTCGTGGGCGATTCTGGCGAAGAAGTCCATTTTCGCCTCATTGACTTCCTTCAGATTCTTGATGTTCTGCTGACGGATGCGCTGACGCACAAGTTGAGAAATGAGTGTAATCAGCAATAGCGCCAGCAGGGACTTTGCCCACCACGTCGCATACCAATAAGGCATCACCCTTATCTTGAGCACCGATGGCCGGCTCCAGCCTTCGTCCACGAAAGAATAACGGACTTCGAACTCGTAATCGCCGGCTTTCAGTCCAGTGTAACTCACGCTCCGTGCCCTCCCTACGTACCTCCAGTCTTTTTCCAGGCCGTTCATACGGCAGGAGAAACGGACGCTTTCCGGGAAGGTGTATTCAGGAACTGCATATGAAATGTCAAAGAAATTCTCCCCGGGCTGAAGACGTAAAGATGCAGGTGTGCTGCTGAACATCGTATATACCTTGTGCGAGCCGGATACTGTATTGACTCCGGTAAAAGTCACTCTCTCCGAAGCAGTCCCATTCTTTATCTTGCGCGTGTCGAGAAGTACCAGTCCGTCTGTGCTTCCAATGTAGAGAGTCCCGTCATCCGCCAGGCAGCTTGACGAAAACAGGTACTGATCCGGGACATGGGTTTCGTTCCTGAGATTCACGAAGTTGCCGGACGAGTAGGAATAATAGTACAGACCGTTCATCGTCCCCATCCAGAGGTTTCCCTTGCCATCTTCGCTTATCGTTGTGACGTATCGGTTGTACAGGCCGTCCTTTTCGCCATATCTGACTATCTCTTTAGAACTTTCATCAAGAGAATACAGCCCGTATGTCTGGGAATCGAACCACAACCTCGAATGAGAGTCCATATAAACATACCTGATGTCCTTTTCAGGGAAGCCTTCTACTGTACTTGGGTTGAACCTGTCCAGGATGTCAAGAGAATTGATGTCGATCTTGTAGATGCCGTTGTTACGGGTGGAAATGTATGCAAAGTCACCACTGAACGACAACGCGGAGACAAAGACGTTTTCGAACCCGGGGACTTTGATAAACTGCTGGCTGTCTCTTGCGAACAGAAATAGGCTGGGACCTCCGACCCATATTCTCTTCCTTGCGTCGTGCCTTACTATCCAGGTCTTGTTGTTGTCGACATACTGTCCGTCCTGTCCGTCCAGCGACCAGGTCTTGAATTTGCCGGTACTGATGTTGTATTCAACCAGTCCCCTGGTATATACGGCCATCCATATTTCGTTGTCCAGCAATGTCATAGAAACGATATTGTTTCCTGGAATGCCGCTGTTGGATGTATTCAGAATCTTAGTCCGGCCGTTTGATCTGTCGACAATGCCGAGGCCGTAACTGTCAGTTCCTGCATAAATTACCTCATCTTCCGGAATTATGGACGATACCATCTTGAGATCTTTGACCAGCGAGAACGAATCCATCGTCTTCTGGTTCATCATCAGGCCTCCTCTGTAAAGCCCGATCCACAGATCCCCCATATTGTCGAAACAAATTGCAGTGACCACATCGCTGGAAAGACCGTCATTGGCAGTCATTCTGGATACTCTGCCGTTTTCAATTGTATAGAGCCCGTTGCCGTTAGTTCCGAACAGAGTTTTGCCATCGATGTCACATACCGTGTGCAGATTGTCGGGTGCGTAGGAATGATCCTCCACCAGTTTTCCGTCCACGCATCGGAAAACTGCAGATTTTGTTCCTATGCTGTGACCGATATAGATTCTGTCGGCAACTTTGCTGTAGTAAACAAAACTATGGGAATAAGTGCTGGAAGGGGATGGGGCGAAGGATAGTACTTCGAAAGTGGACTTGTCCAGCAGATACAACCCTTCGTGGGTCACGGCCAGGAAACGTCCCTTGTCGTATTCGCACATTGAAAGAGGCACAAACCCGATGTCGACAGGGGAAAAAGATATGGATTTGTCCGTGGTGGAACAAAGAAAAACTTTAGAACCGGAGCAGCACAGAACCTTCCCTTCTATGATAGAAATTTCTTTAATTGAAATCCCCGGTATGGCGTGAAAGAAACTGCCGGAAACCGGGTCGAAATAATCCAGCCCCGCATTGGTCGCAACCCATATTCCACCTCTTTCGGAATCCGGGAGCAGTTTCCCGACATTGTTGTCTGCTATCGAACCGGGATCGGATGGGTCGTGTGCCATCAACTGGAAAGCGGCTCCGTCGTAACGCAGCAGACCTCCGTATGTGGAAATCCAAAGGAAGTTGTGACTGTCCTGTGCAATGTCGTTGATGGCCTGGTCCAGCAGCCACGCATAGTTCCCGCCGTCTACAGACCTGAACTTGAGTGCCCCCAGGCATTCCAGCCCGGTGGAAAACAGCATTGCAAAGAGTAGTATGCTTATATGCAGTTTCCTGCGCATATGGTCAGTTTTTCTTATGTTTAATCACCAGATAGTCGTTGGCATTGACAATCTGTCCCTCGTAGGGGAAAGGTTCGTCGGAATAATTGCAGACAATTTGCGTGCCATCCGAGAAAACGCTGCGGCATACATTTTCCGATAATTCTTCGTGAATATCAAGAGTTTCGTACTGAAGGTAAGCCAGTGGCCGGTACTCGTCGTATCCTTCCTTGATGACTCTGACAGAATGCTCAAGATCCTCCCTGTCTTTATAGGAAAGGTCTTCTTCTCCCATCCAGTTGTTGCCGTTGCTCATAAATTTCGAATAGAAATAGTATAGAGGCCGGCCGCCCGCTTCGATGAATTTCAACTTGTACTTAGGACTCTTGATGTTGTAGTTCACAGTTTCGGATGCAGGGTTGCTGAGGATGTATCCGTGGAAGACAATGTGCCAGACCGGAACGTGTGAGTCTATAATCGCCTTCTTTTCCGGGAAGGCCATCTTCATACTCGAGTACATTGCAAAGTCGACACTCCTTGCCGCGAAATAATGGCATCCTTCGGACTGGCTCCCTCCGAACAAGTCCCTTAGTCCGGAAAGCATTTTGTTGGCATAGTCTGCCGCCTGCCTGCGGTTGAGTGGGTGAGAAGGGTCATAGCATTCGTGAGGCGTCACCAACGCCATTACATCTACGAATTCGAGTCCGTGGAATCCCAGTTCTGCAACCTTGGGCTCGTCACGCAGGTAGAACTCGTACGAAGGAGCATAGCAGAGGTTGTACATCAGCCCGCCGCTGTAGCGCCACTTCTTCTGCAGGGATCCGTCCGGATTCTTGCATACCGGAGCGCCGTCGTTCCATTCCTTTGAAATGCTGTAGATATCCGTATGGTTGGTGTGACCTACCATCTGGTAGCCTTTCGCCTGACTCTTGCTTATCAGGTTTCGGAGCGCTGTCTCACCGCCCAGGGCCTCCTCCACGGGGAAGATGTCGGGATCACGGCCGTCATGCCCGCGGAGTTTCCATCCTACCAGACAGAACTCTGCCTTGTCAATCCCTTGGCGCTGGAATTCATCCACGATGTCCCCGACCTGCTCGAAGGTGAGCGCGGTATGCATGGGAGGCTCGGTTTCCAGGGTCTGGTGGGGGATTGGAGAAGGAGCGGGTTTCCAAGCTTGTCTTACTCGGATTTCGGGCGCTTCTATAGCATAGGCGATGGCCTCGTTTACACTGGCCCTCTCCTTGAGCGGCGCCGGCATCAGCCCTGCTGAAATCATATATTTCCGGAACTTCCTTGCCATTCCGGAATAGTTGGCATCCTTCCCTTCAAGCCGATAGAAATCAACGGTCAACGGCTCGTATAAGCCGCAGTCAACGATATTGTATTGGAGTGCGAAACGGTATTTCCCCTCCTCATAAGAAACGAGTTCCCTGCATTCCAGGTCCAGGCTTTTCAGGATTGCGACCCAGCAATCATCTCCGTGTTTGTAACCGGCGATGCCAACATCGTTGTATTCTGTTCTGTATGAACACGTTTCTTCTCTCGGAAGGTATTTTGTGATCAGGCCTTCGCTATTGAGGAAATAACCTTCGTCTCCTTCTTCCGCTTTACCGAAAGAGGGGACAATCTCCACCTTTGCGACATTGTCAAGGTCGCAATCCTTGAACTCCAGCCTGTAACAATCCTTTCCTTTGTCCACTCCGCTTGCAAAACGCTTCATTCCAACCGTCAGCGTAGTGTCGCTGCCGTCTTTGAATGTAAGCATCACATCAGCCACAGGCCCTTGTGAGCAGGATACTGTGACTGATGCAACATACAAAACACCAAGTATGGAAAACGTTTTCATTAATGGTCTGTTTTAAGTTTTTTCAACACCGGTTCCGAAACGGCCCGGATTCTTTTTATAGTGTTGTGGTTCAATTGCTCGAACACACGTATTTCATTCTTTCCTTTTTTCAGCCAGACACCGGGTACGTAAAGCGTTTGCTGAGGGCCGATGTTCCAGTACCTGCCAAGATTGTGCCCGTTTACGAAGACAATCCCTTTCCCGGCTCCGGACATATCCAGAAATGTGTCTCCGGTTTTCTTCAATTTGAAGGAGGCGGCATATACTGTCGGACAATCCTTTTTCTGGGCACCCCTCGTAAAGGCCCAGGACGTGGATTCATCCGGCATTTCAGACATTGGAAGTCCTCTCATTTCCCATCCGCCAAGTACTTCGCTGCCGTTGATGCTGACGTCGCCTGTGATTCCTTTGCGGTCGTCGAGGATTTTTTCTCCAAAATTGATTCTGCCCATATTCTCTACAAGGATGTCCAGCGTCGATCCAATCGGGATGTCAATCTCCATATCGTACTTGTTCTCGATTCTGTTGAGCGTCCCTGCAAATTCTCCGTCTATATAAACGGTGGCATAATCGTGCAGCCCCGGAATGCTCAGTGTCCCGTTTTCTGGCTGGTTGAAATGCCTGGAGTAAAGAATGTAACCATATCCCTGGCCGAGTTCTTCGAAATCCAGGGGACGGTCGGCGACAAGCGGCTTCATCGTTTTCAAATGTTCGATGACGTCGCAGCTCGAGTCAAGCCTGATTTCGGGAATTTCTATTACAGGATTGGCTTCCGGTGGCGCAGGCAGATTCTTTCCGAGGCTTTTCGAGATGGTCTCCCTCAGAATGTAGTACTTATCGGTGGGCCGCCCTGCTTCGTTTATCGGAGCATCGTAGTCGTAGCTGGTAAGGTCGGGCTGCAGATCTTTTCTTGAACTGTAGTTCGCACCGTTCCAGAATCCGAAATTGGTGCCTCCGTGCACCATAAAGAAACTGAAGTGTATACCGTCTTCGATATATCGTTTTACATACGCTGCGGTGACGTCGGCATCCACGGCAGGGAATTTCTCCGCCCAGTGCGCCAGCCATCCGGGATAAAACTCGGAAATGAAATAAGGGCCTCCGGGAGAGTAGAGGTCAATCGCCTCCCGCACCTTCTCCGGAACCTTCTCACCGTCTACGCAGGTCAGCGCTCCGGAAACTTTGCCTCCTCCGATTTTCTTGGCCCCGTCAGCCGTGTACAGGGGCACGTCGTAACCTATCTCCATCATCATCTCCTTGAGTTTGCTCATATAGGAATGATGGCTGTCGGACGGTATCTCGGGGCACTGAAGGTAGAAGGACCCGAATTCATTCTCGCATTGCACCATAACGATGGGTCCTCCATTTGTGGTCAGCAGGTCCTTTACCTCGACATAGAGCCTTTCAAGATACATCCTGACTCTTTGCAGATAGGCATCGTTATCCTGACGGAGTTCCAGACCCTCGATGGTGCGCAGCCACCAGGGCAGACCGCCGAAATCCCATTCCGCACAAACGTAGGGTCCGGGTCTCAGCAGAACCATAAGTCCCTCTTCGCCTGCTATGCGGATGAACTCCGCAACGTCATTCATTCCGCTGAAATCCCATTTTCCGGGTTCAGGCTCGTGGACATTCCAGAACACATAGGTGGATAAAGTGTTGATCCCCATAGCCTTGGCCATACGGATGCGATGCCTCCAGTATTCTCTTGGTATGCGCGGGTAATGCATCTCCCCTCCGATCAGATAAACCTCTTTCCCATTTTTCCAGAATTTGCCGTCCCGCACTTCGAAAGGGGATTCAGCAAAGGCAGAAGCGGCGAATAAAATCGCAGTCAGAAATGATATTAGTTTTACGGCGCGCATCATTGTATATAATTCCAAGGTAAAGTTAAGGTTAACCTTTTATACAATCGGGTCCGTTTTTCGTAAAGGAAAGGGCCAAATTCATATTATACGAAAAAAGCCGGCCGCAACTGGGCCGGCCGGCTTAAAGCTGTATGTTACTTCAGTATCTTCACAGGGCCCAGCAGGCCGGAAACGAGGAGCGGATCGCCGGCCTTGTAGAAAGGCCAGGTGGTGTAGGTGATGCGCTGCTTCACGCCGGGCTGTTCGTCGCCGATGAGTCGGTTGGGCCAGAGGTTGGTGACGGAAATCTCCAACTTGTTCAAGCCTGGTTTCAAGGCGTCCGTGACATCGACTTTGAACGGCGCCCTCCAAAGGGTGCGCAGCTTCGTGCCGTTGAGGGTGACTTCCGCGATGTTGCAGACTCCTCCAAGGTCGAGTTCGTAATGATGATCGCCGTCGGCCTCGAACTCGAATTCCTTGGTGTACTTCGCTGTGCCGGAGAAATACTTGATGCCTGAATCGGAAGATTCTGTCCAGGATGCGAGGCGCTCGAATACTGTGGATGCCGGTGCACCGCGGCCCTCCTGAAAAGATACGTTCCAGGGGCCTTCGAGAGTGCAGGCTTCCTTCATCTGAACAGTCTCTACGATGTGTGATTTCTCGCGAACCGGTTCTCCGAAAACTATGAAATATGCCTCACCCGGAGTGAACTCGAGAGGAACGGATGTTCTGCCGTCCGAAATGGTCCAGGACAGGTCGCGGATTTCTCCGGTTTCGGCATTCCAGAGTTCGGGCTTGCGTCCGCTGCAGCGGAAACTGACTTCGGTCTGCAGGGCTACGCCTGAGTTGTTGCAGAGCCAGTAGATTTCGGCGGAAGGCATGGTGCGGTGTGCGAACAGCAGGTCTGAAGCCCCGTCCGCCCGCACGTCGGGCTCAATCCCCGATACGGCTGCATGGCAGTCCCCGTTCTCGATCACCGGCACTCCGGCCGCCCTGATCTTCTCTATGCAGGCCTTCACTTCGTCCGACATCCTAAGCCCCTGCCCTCCGAGTACAAGCGCCGAATATTCCATTCCGCTTGCGGTGACGAGTTTGCGGTGCTTCACACTGATTTCCTTCTGCAACGCCTCCGCTCCTATGAAATCGAACCTGTATCCGAACGGCACGTCAAGTTCGCTGCGGCTGAACTGCGCGGTGACGTTCGTGTCTTCGCCGTAGTAGTACAGGAGATCCGCCACGAAGCGCCCCTGCTGGAGCATGGCGCAGCTTTTGGCAAGATAGGACGTCCACGCAGAGGCCTGCTTCGCCCATGTTTCGTGGCGGTGGAACCACTGCCCGTAGATATACATTCCCATCCCGGGCACTTTGTCGTCCAGGGGCTGGTGGGAGCTCTCGTGGATGACGAACCTGTTGACTCCGGCAAACAGTTCCATGTCGGCCGTCGGCTTTAGATTCTCCGGACAGTAGGTGTAGGCCTGACGGTTGACTCCGGATGCGGTAAGGGATTCGGCCGCAACGAGATTCTGGCCGTAGATATGAGCCGCAGAGGCGGATTCGAGGATGTCCGCACGGCCTTCGAAGCGCCTGG
>Ga0310691_10004910_pt1 | contig 14848 bp, 6 predicted proteins | sample 176DNAGHGlowgp2_FD_203887 | JGI IMG/M metagenome (GOLD analysis project Ga0310691, IMG submission 203887) | Sheep rumen microbial communities from Palmerston North, Manawatu-Wanganui, New Zealand - 1766 DNA GHGlow gp2 (v2) (version 2) | ecosystem: Host-associated > Mammals > Digestive system >... | reverse complement strand
GACCTCTATCTCAAGACGGTGCCGGAGGCCGACGGCTGGGTCGGCGACGTGCTTGCCGCCATCGCGGCGCGGCCGACATTCGCCGAGGAGGACTGGCTCATCGCCGTCACGGCGGACCACGGCGGCTGGGAGCGGACCCACGGCCAGCGCAGCACCGCGTGCTACACGATCCCTCTCATCATCGCCGGACGCCATGTCGCGCAGGGGCGGATGCCGGGCGTTCCCCGCAACTACGATATCGCGCCCACCGTGCTGACGCACTTTGGTGTCGATATCTCCGACATTGACTTCGACGGCCGCGTCCGCGGCAACGACGCGCCGGTCGTGTTCCCGAAGCGGCCCCTTTCCGACGGCCTCGCCGTCTATCTTCCCTTCGACGGCGACGCCGCCAACAAAGGGGCGGCCGATGTGACGGCGGAGCTTCGCGGCGCGGCGGCGATGATCGCCGACGGCGCTGCCGGCGGCGCCCTGCGCGTCTCGCCCTCGGCGGAGGCCCCGGGAAGCGTCCTCCTGAAGGGCTCGGAACGGCTGGCGTTTGAGAACGGCGGCGAGTTCACGTTTGCCGCCTGGGTGCGCGTCCCCGGCCCGCAGACGGGCAACCCCGTCGTTTTCGCGAACAAGGACTGGCGCGACGGAACCAATCCGGGCGTCGCCTTTGCCGCTTCGCAGGGCGTTGACATGTCGCGGGTCTATCCGGGCCACTACGACTACAAGAAACGCGGCAACCACAAGGACTTCATGTTCAACTGCGGCCGCGAGGGCGGGAAGCGCGAGGATCTAGGCGTTTACAAGCCGGTTCCGGGCGAGTGGGCCTTCTACGCCGCGGTGCGCGGCCCCGACGGCGTGGCACGCTTCTACCAGGGTCATCCTGACGGCAACCTCTACTGCGTCGGCGACGACCTCTCCGACATCGCCATCCAGACGGGACTCCCCATCTACATTGGACAGGACGGCACAGGGGCATTCCCCGACGCTTTCGTCGGCGACATCGACGAGTTCGCCATCTGGACCCGCGCCCTCGACCACGACGACGTGCGCCGGCTCTTCAAAAACGGAATGCCGCAGGACTGACAATGCGTTTTCCTTTCGTCTTTCGCCTTTTGTCTTTCGCCCTTGCCGTGGCGTCCGCACAGGCTGCGACAATGGGCCATGACACGCTGATTCCCCACAAGGGCGAGTCGGGCGAGGCCCCTGAAAACACGATGGCATCCTTCCGCCTCGCGGTAGAACGCGGCTTTGGGTTTGAGTGCGACGTTGCCCTCTCGAAGGATGGCCGTGTCTTCATGTTCCACGACAGGGACTTTACCCGCGCCACCGATGGTGTCGTCACGAATGCGTGCGGCGAGCTGACCTGGGATGAAATTTCGCAGATCGACATCGGCGGGTATGGCAGGTGGAAAGGGTCGAAATACGCGGGAACGCCTCCACCTCTGCTAGAGGAAGTGCTGGAACTCGCACACGATGGCCGCATGATCTATGTCGATACCGGCGGTCCCGAAATCGTGCCATACGTGCGGGATGTTTTTGTCAGGCAGAGCCGCGCCACGCCTGCCAACACGCTATTCTTGGCTGGCAACGCAGATACATGCCGCGCCTTCCGGCGCGAGCTGCCGGGGTTCAAGGTGCTTTTGATCTCGCCGAGTCGCCATTGGGGCAAGCAGGGCTTTCCTCCTGTCACTGCCGAAGAGATGCTTGCCGCAATCCGCGAGGCCGGTGCCGACGGAGTGGACTGCCACTACGATTCGGAAACCGTCACGGCCGAGGCTGTAGCCGCCGTCCATGCCGCCGGCTACAGTTTCCACGTTTGGACAGTGGACAAGCTTGAGGACGCAGAAGAGGCGTTCCGCCGAGGCGTTGACACCCTGACGACAAACTACGCCTGCAAACTCCTCGCCATGCACAACGCCGCCATTGGCCTTAAATAGATGAAGCACCCATTCGTCATCCGGAATTTGCTTCTTGCCGTTGCGGCTGCGCTGGACGCCGCCAGCGCAGCCGCGATGGACGCCACGCTTTCTCCTGGCGGAGTGGTGCGCCTTGCCACCGGCAACCGTGAATACCGTATCGAGCCGCTGATACTTCTGAAGGACTGGACGGCCGCGAAGACGCTGGGCGGCCACGAGGTCGCGCCAACCGGGACGGTTGAAATGGCCATGGCCGCCGATGGCCGCCCTGTCATGGACGCCGCCATCACACTTCGGCAACTCGACGGCGGCGCGGCGGAATTGGATTGCCGCTATAGCGCCCGCGAGGATGTCTCGCTGCAGTCGCTTGGTTTCGTGTCGAAACTGGACGCCGCCGAGGCCAATGGCCACGCATGGCGAATAGGTGATACGCGCGGCGTGTTCGCGCACGCCGCCGCCGATGGAGTCCATCTTGCGGAAGGCGCGGCCACCTCCTTCGCCTTTGACCTCGGTGCCGCCGGCGAGACACTGCTGGTTTTTCCGTCGCCGTCCCCGGCGACTACGGCCGACTGCCTTGTGCAGGACAACCGGAATTGGAGCGACGAATACCACGTGCGCCTCGGTGTACTCGCCCCCCGCAGCCTCTTGAAAGGCGAAACCATCTCCTTCTCGTTCAACATCTCGCTCGACTCCGGCGAACCGCTCGCCGTAAAGACCGCCAGGCCTTTTGTCATTGCCGCCGGCGAGGACTGGATTCCTCTCGATAACCGCCGCGACATCGTGGCCGGTAGCGCCCTCGACTTCTCGCCAATGGGCTTCGCCGACGCACCGGCTGGAAAGCATGGCTGGCTGCGGAACTCCGGTGGACATTTCGAATTTGAGGCTCTTCCCGGCAAGCCGCAGCGCTTTTGCGGAGCGAATCTCTGCCTTACGGCCAACTACCCCGACCACGCCACCGCCGACGCCCTCGCCACGCGCCTTCGCCGCCTCGGCTACAACGCCGTCCGCATCCACCACCACGACGGCGCGTGGGCGGCTTCCCGCGACCGCCTCGACTACCTCCTCGCCAAGTGTTTTGAGAATGGCATCTACGCCACTACCGACCTCTACGTTTCGCGGCCAGTCGCTTGGCGTGACATCGGCGTGGACCAGGACGGGGAAGTCGACATCCACGTCTTCAAGATGCTGTGCGCCCTCTACGAGCCGGCCTTTGAGAACTGGGCGAAGTTCGCCGAAGACTTCCTGCTTCACGAAAACCCCTACACGGGCCGCCGCTACATCGACGAACCGGGGATGCCATTGATTTCGCTCGTCAACGAGGGAGGCTTCTTCGTAGGGTGGAACAGCGGCGGCCGCGACGATCCGCGAGTGGCTGCCGCATGGCGCGAGTGGATGATTGCCCGTCGCGCCGCCGATCCCGCCTTCGCGCCCGATCTGACGCCCGACGAGACTCCCCGCGTCTTCTGGTGGCTTGACGTCCATCCGGCAATCGCGCAGTGGACGGGTGAACTCGAAGCGAAGATGGTCGCCAGGATGAAGGCGCACCTGCGTTCGCTGGGATGCAGGGCGCTGCTCACCAACGACAACTGCGGCCCGCACTACGCCGCGCTCCAACGGGCGACAACAGACCTCGACTACATCGACGACCACTTCTACATCGACCACCCGCGCTTCCCGGAGACGCCGTGGAAATTGCCATCGACCTGCCAGAACACGAACCCGCTTCTTGGCTCAGAGCCTCTGCGCCCAAGCGAGCAGGCCTTCACGCGCATGCTCGGAAAGCCCTTCACCATCAGCGAGTGGAATTTCGCCGCGCCATCGCGCTTCCGCGGCATGGGCGGACTTCTCGCCGGAGCGATGGCCGCTTTGCAGGACTGGGACGGCCTCTGGCGGTTCGACTACTCGTATCTGGATTCCGAACTCGGCGACCGCGGGACGCGCGGGCCACATTATTTTGACCTTGCCACCGACCCAATCGGCCAAGCCGCCGAACGCGCCGTGCTTTGTCTCTTCATGCGCGGCGACCTTGCGCCACTCACCAACGGAGTGGCGCTCTGGGATACACTCGAAAGCGCGATCCTGTCCGACAAGACCCTCTGGGGCTATCCGCCATGGTGCGACGAGGCGTGGCAATTGCGCGTGGGATCCTGCCTCTCGCCGGACGGGGCAGGGGGGCTCAGATTGATTCGCCGCGAAGAGGCGGAGGCGGATTTCGCAAATCATAGTCGCCGTGCGCGACAGCAAGCGGACGACAGCAAGATTGCCATTGACCGCGAGCGCGGCGCATTCTGCGTCGTGACACCGCGCACCTGCGGTGGCTTTGCCGAAAGCGGCCGCATAGACGCCGGCGCTCTCTCTTTTACCGTTCTGCCTTCCATAGACGAAAGCAAACCGGTGCCTACCACCCTCTGGGCCAGTTCCCTCGATGGAGAGCCGCTGGAACGATCCTCCCGCATCCTCCTGACCCATCTCACCGACGTGCAGGGCGAGGGTGCGAAATTCGCCGACGACACAATGACAACCCTCCTAGCCCTTGGCGGCCGTCCCCTTGTCCGGCGCGGCACGGCCCGCGTGGAATTGCGTCTCGCGCCCAGCGGTGATTGGCACGCCTTCGCTCTTGATACGGCAGGACGCCGCATGTCCGAAATCCAGACGTCGTGTGATTCCGCCTCGGGAAATCTCGTTTTCATTGCCGATACGGTCGGTGATAAGGATTCCGCCACACTACTCTACGAAATCGTCCGTACTAGCCCATGACGACATCCCGTCGTCGGAGTCCGTCCCCTGCTCCACATTGTCATTTGTGTCACTTGTGGTCATTTGACGTTTGTGTCATTGACAAAGACTCCCAATGATCACCAGTGCCACAAACAACAATGTCAATTTTCCCCCGTTTGCACCCCATCGGGGCATCTGCTATGATCGGGGCCATGTTCCAGGGGCGGCGCGACCTCTTCGAGGGGCTCGCCATCATGGACACCGACTGGGACTGGGAGAGGGAGCGGCGCCCCGTCATCCACCTCAACATGGGCAAGTGCGCCGCGGCGGACTACGAAACGTTCACGATGAATCTTCCGGGCGTGGTCTCGGATGCGCTCGCCGAGGCGGTGAAGTAGCGCCTCGTCCGACCAGCCGCGAGGTCCGTCGCACCTGACTTACAGCGTCTCGGAAGGGCGGCAAGGCTCCGTCGGCGCGCTCCGCGCGCAAGCACGAAAGCCATGCTTATGCCTCCCCTACGCAACGGAAACCATCCGCATTGCGTTGTCAGGGGAGGTTCGTTGCATTTCTATGGGATGGTAGTGAAGCAAAAGGCCGGTATCCGCGTTTCTTATGGTAGAAGCGTCTCTTTTTCGGAATATGGACATTGTCGAGGAACTCAGGCAAAACCGCGACAGCGGGGCTAAACGGCTTGTTGGCGAATACAAGGCCGGACTCATGTCGCTTGCCCGCCGTTTCTGCGTAAACGAAACGGATGCCGAAGAACTTGTGAACGCCACGTTTGCGAAAGTGGTGGCGAGCATTGACGATTACCTGGAGCAATCGGCCTTTTTCGCCTGGATGTGCCAGATCCTGACAAACCTCCACAGGGATGGCACGAGGCGAAAGTCAAACCAGATGGAGACCTTTCCGGGAGACGTTCCGGAACGGGCGGACGAATCGGCGCAGGAGGAGATCTTTCGCAATCTGGACCATTCGATCCTGCGCGACGCCATCAGGCAACTCCCGGATGATCAACGGGAACTGCTGCTGCTGCACTATTTCATGGACATACCGGTGGCGAAAATCGCAAAATTCCTGTCGATTCCAAACGGCACCGTTTTCAGTCGTCTGCACTACGCCCGCAAGGCCCTCGCCGCCAAGCTCGGCGCCGCCGCGAAAAAGCCCGGCGGCAAGGCGCTGCTGCTCGCCATTGCGCTCTGCGCCTTTACGGCGGCAGGTGCCGCTGGCATCGCAAGGTGGAGCGAGCTCTCCGAGCGAGCCGCAGCAATCTTTGGGAGCATAGGCGTCGCCCCCCGCGCGGCAGCAAATGACGAGACCAGCGGGACTGGCGGGTCATCGCCAGTCGCTGCCACCCCCACGCCCGTCCCGCCAGTCCCAGATGTCCCATTCGTCCCAGATGTCCCATCATCCATTTCTTCAAAGGAACCCACCATGAACGCAACAACCCGCACGGCGGCGCTGGGCGCCGCAACCGTGCTCGCCACGACCGCCGCATCCGGTGGCATCAAATACTGGAACAACCCCGACTTCAGGGCCTTCGACGTGGGCGATTACGTCCAAAACGGCCTCATCGCCAACTACGACGGCATCCGCAACGCCGGCCCGGACGTGCCGCACACCGAATCCCCAGCACAGTGGCTCAACTGCGCCGACACGAACAGATGGCCGCTTCTCTGGTGTTCCTACCTCTGGAACGAATCCACCTCAAAATACGAGTGGAAGAAGTCCAACACATCGCAGGGCAGGTGGGCCGATGACGGCTTCGAGTTCGATGGCCTCGCATACTGGGCGAAGTGGGCTGACGGCAACCCCGTGGCGCTTTCGGGCAACTGGACGTACCAGTTCGGCTCCGACGGCACAATCCCCTCACAGAAGGGTAACACGCAGTATTACCTCGTCCCCTCGTCCGGTTGGCCCAAGGGCAGCATCGGACTACGCAAGAACGCCGGCGGCGGGACGAGCGACAACAGCGTCTATGGCGTCGATTCGGAGCTGAACACCACCCGCCCCTACTTCACGGCGCCCGGCGGCGTTCTTGGCTACGTGAACTACATCGTCGATTGGAGCAATGCCAAAAAAGCCTGCATCACCGACGGCGTCGAGCGCCCGTCCGCATCCGGCGCCTCGGTCTCCCTCTCCGCGTCCCCATCCAAGAGCTACACGTGGTTCTCGCTCGGCGGATACCACGGCTACAACGACCAGACGTCCATCGGCGGGCTCGAATGCTTTACCGGCACGATCCACTTCTTCCGCATCTACGACCGGGCGCTGACGGACGAGGAGCTCGCCTGGAACCGCGTGGTCGATGAAGCGCGCTACCACGGCCGCGTCGCTCCGCTGCCCGTGGTCAACGCCGTGATAGCCTCCAACAAGGCCGGCGTCGGTGGCATGGAGCCCGCCGGCGAATATGCAGTCGCCCCGGAGGGCCACGCCTTCACCGCGCCCGCCACGACAACCGTTGGCGGCAACACCTACGCCTGCACCGGCTGCACGGTGGAGACATGGGATGGAACCGCCGGCGCGTGGGGGGCGGTAGTCCTGCAGGACGGCGTTCTCTCCGTCTCCGTTGCCGCTTCCGAGAAGAAGCGCATCACATGGCAGTTCTCCCTCGTCTCCGGACTTGTCCAATACACCCCCGCAGATTACGTGCAGGACGGACTTCTCCTGCACTACGACGGCGAACGCAACGCCGGACTCGACCGGCCCCACGCCACCGGCGCGGCGACATGGGCCAACCTCGCCTCCGCCGGCGGAAACGACCTTTCGCTCGAGGTGGCCTTCGGCCAGGACGCCGGCGAGTGGCGCGCCGACGGCTACCGCTTCGAGCGCGGCTCTCTCTTCCGCTCCTACGAAGCCGTGACGCTGCCTTCGAACCAGACGGTCCAGATCGCGCTCGACGGCAACGCACTCGACCAGGACGCCCGCGTCATCGGCACCTGGGTCAACGAACCCTATCTCTACCACGCGGCGGGAATCGATTTCAACAAGGGCGCGGCGATTTCCCTGCGCCGCGACAACAACAACTCCGCGACCGGCGGCAACAACTGGTTTGACTGGCCGGTCCACGGATACGGCAACAACGCGCGCCCGGACGTGTGCGTCGTTCCGGGAATGCCCGTCCAGTACGTGACGGCCGTCCTCGCCGACACGTTTGGCGCTGTGTTCCTGGGCACTTCCGTGCCCACGGCGCAGACGGACCGATGGAAAGCCGACGCCTCGCGCCGCGACTTCACCGCCGGCCCGCCGACCGCGCAGGCGGCATCTGGGTTGGCCATTGGCGGCGAACCGTCCGGCAGCCTTTCCAGGTTCAGGGGCGTCATCAAGAATTTCAGGCTCTACGGCCGGGTCCTCTCCGACGCCGAGCTTGCGTACAACCGCGAGATAGACGACGCCCGTTTCTGGGGGATCCTGCCCGTCACGAACGTCGTGGTCTGCACCTCGCACTCCGCGTTTTCCGGCAACGAGCGCAACTTCAACTACCGGGTGAAGGGCTCCTACTCCTTCACAGCTCCCGCCGGGAACCAGACCGATTCGCACGGCGTCGAATACGCTTTTGACGGCTACACGCTCGAAACATGGGACGCAGCGAGGCAGTGCTGGGGCGCGCCTGAACGCTTCGAGGGCGCGTCCTGCACGTGGAGCGAGTCGTCCTCGCCCGCCAAGGTGCGCCTCACCTGGCAGTGGAGGCCCGTGCGCGGCCTCCGCACCGCCGCCGACTACGACCTCTCCGACATCGTCGAGTCCGGCCTCGTCCTGCACTACGACGGCAAGCAGAACATCGGCCGGGAATCGGCCGACGTCTCCAACCCGACGTCCGCTTGGTCGCGAGTCTGGGCGAACATCGCCGATCCGCGCGTTTTCAACCTCACGCGCTGGAACGCCAGCGCCGGCGCGGCAGGCACCTGGACCGACGACGGCTTCGCGTTCGCGAACACCACGACGGCGATCTCGACGTTCTGGCACAGCGGCACGTTCCTGTATCCGGCGTCGTTCACCGCGCAGGTCCTCGTCGATGGCTCGTCTGAAGACCAGGTGGACGACACGTGCGGCTATGTGTTCCAGGGACAGCAGTGGAACGCGAGCGCCATCGCCCTCCGCAGGAATTCCGACTACAACTACGCCTTCTACTACTGCGCAGACCTGTCGTTCGGCGGGACCGCCGTCAGGCCGCGCTTCTCCCATGCCTCCAAGCGCTACTCCTTCGGCACGGCGGTTGTAAGCGGGAGGAAGGCGATGTTCTTCGAGGGGACGAGCCTGCCGACATCCGGCACGGAAGTCCAGACCGCGAACAGCGACGCCGCTGCGTTCACGACGGGCCACATCGACATGGGCGGCAACGGCAGCAAACAGGATTTCACCGGCACAGTGAAGAGCTACCGCTTCTACGACCGCATCCTCTCCGACGCGGAACTCGAGCGCAACCGCAACGTCGATGCCGCGCGCTATTTCGGCGTGCTGGGCGTCACAAACGTCCTCGTCGCGGTGCGCGAAGAAGATCCCGTGACTCCTTCGCCGGCCGTCGGCGCATACTACGCGGAAGGCTCCTACACCTTCACGGCGGAGAACGCCACCGGATGCCGCCTCTACGCCCGCGACGCCGCAGGCGAGTGGGTGCCGGCCGGCGAACAACGCGGCGGCACGTTCGAGTGGAGCGCAGCCGCGGCCCCCGCCGGATGCGTCATGATCGAGTGGCGCAAAGCGCACCCGTTCGTAATGACCGTGAGGTAGGGCGATGCCGGTTCCAGGGCGTTTTCCCGCCATCGCCGCTGCGATGGCCGTTTTGCCCGCGCTTGCGTTCTTCCCGCCGGAGGACTCGCGCGACGGCGTGACCGTGCGGCTCATCGGCTTCGACGAGGGGCGCGGTTTGCCTCGCCTCGAGGCTGCGGAACGCGATGGCGCTGCGCCGTTCGAGTTCGACGTGTCCGTCGAAAACGCCACTGGAGCCGCCATCGACGCCCCGCTCTCCGTCTGGTTGAACGACGACTGGGAGGTGGCCGCCGGAAGCGCGGCCCCTAGTCCTGAAGCGCAGACTATGCCCTGCGCGGCCTCCCCCCACTCCACCAACGTCCTGCATTTCTCCGCCATCCCGCGCGAGGGGCGCGTCCTGCCAGCCCTCTACCCCATCCACGCCTCGCTGGCGCTTCCCGGCGGCGACCCGATCCACCCGGTGGCGGTCTTCCGGGCGACCGGCGGCACCCAGGCCGGCCCCGTCTTCGTTCAGGTCGGCGACGGCCCGGCCCGCCCCGTCGCGGAATGCCCCGAAACAGGGGCGTTCTTCGACGAGGGGTGGCAATCTGCTTCTGGGGACGTCCGCTTCGGCTACTACGCGCAGCCGCCGTGGATAACCGGCGCGGGATGCGTCTGGCGCGACATCCCGGTGCGGCTTCCGGCGGGGACGACGCTCCGCCTCCTATTCTCGATGGCGCTGAAATCGCCGAGCAGGGACTCCGATGGCCGCAGCGACGGCGCGGACTATAAGGTGTTCGTCGTGGAGGATGGCGGCGGCGCTACCGAAATCCATTCGGGCCTCGTCAAGTCCTACGAGTGGGCCAATTGCTCCGCCGACCTCTCGCCGTGGGCCGGGAAAGACGTGACGGTCCGCCTCTGGAACGGCTCCGGCTCCGCCGGCGACGTCAACTACGACCGCTGTCTTTGGGGCGGCGTGGGGGTCGCGGATGGCGAGGACCCTTCAAATGATCTTGCACCCGGTGCTCCCGCGGCTGGTCGCGCAAACTTGCTCGAAATGCCGCTGAATGTCCGCGGCGAAGCATGGACTGCCGCCTTAACCCCCGGTCCTTGCGGACTCATCGACGGCACAATCTCCTTCACCGACGGCGAGCATTCCGTTTCCTTCTCCGGCTTCACATGCGCCATCGACAACGTCTTGGTAGGCGCCGGCCCCCTCGATGCCCTATGCACGGGTTGGGAGGCGGAGTCATCCGGGGGCGCGGGGGCGCAGCACCCGTCCTGCGCAATCATCCACCGCATTGCGCTCCCCGACGGCCGCGCCGTCGCGGCGCGCGCCACGTTTTTCGCCGACGGCCCGGCATTGCGCATTCGCTGGGACATGCCGGGGACCGTCCGCTCCACGCGCGGCACGCCGCGCTTCACGCGCCTCGGCCTTGGCCCTGGCTCGGTGCCCGCCGCGCGCGCCTACATGAGCTTCGGCAACGTTCTTGAGAACCCGCGCGACTTTGAACTCACCGCCGGCAACTTCCGCAACCTCGCGCGCCACGCCGGCGCCGACTACCACGGCGGAGCGTCGCTCTGTCAGGCCGTGGACGTCTATCCAGACCGCGTCGTGTCCCGCCGCGAATCGAACGTCTTCGCCGTTGAGACCTCGCACGACGCCACGTTTTCCTTCGTGCCCTCGGCGTGCGGCGCGTTCGCCGCCGCGCGCGCCTTCCGGGACGTTTGCGGCTACAAGCGCAGCCCGTCATGGCGCGAAGCCGCCACGCGCACTTGTCTCGACCAGTGGGGCGGCGGCTACGCCACGGCCGTGGCCGGAATCGAAGAGGCGGCGAAATACGGCGTAACCAACGCCGTTTTCGTCCGCCACGGATGGCAGCGCTGGGGCTTCGACTACCGGTTGCCGGAGATATGGCCCGCCGGCGGCCGCGTCGATGGCTTCCACGCTATGGCTGCCGCCGCGAAGCGCTTCGGAATGCTCTTCGCCGCGCATGACAACTATATCGACTACTACCCAGATGCACCTGGTTTCTCCTACGATGACATCGCCTTTGACGCCGGCGGCGCCCCCTGCGAGGCCTGGTTTAACGGGCGCGAGAAGGCGCAGAGTTACCGTTTCGCGCCTGGCGCGTTCGTGCCGTGGCTTCGGCGAAACGCCGCCGCACTGCGCGACGCCGTCGCTCCGGACGCCTGCTTCATCGACGTCTTCGGGAACCTCGCGCCGTGGGACTGGTTCGACCGCTCCGGCCGCTTCCACGAGCGCACCGAAACCGCGGCCGAGTGGGGCGAGGCCTTTGACGAATACCGTCGCGTTCTCGGCTCGTCCGCCGGCGTCATGCTCTCCGAAGCCGGCCACGACGCTCTCGTCGGCCACCTCGACGCCGGGCAGCCCGACCACTTCACAGCCGCGGCGTGGATGTCGTCGGGGGAATACGACGACGCGGAGCGCGTTCCGTGGCAGGACATCGTCACGCACGGTTCGTTCGTCCTCTACGGCGGCGGCCTCGGATGGCGTTACTCCTCCAACAGCCACGCCCGGAATGGCAGTGTGCCGGAAACCGGCTCCGGGAGCGACAGTTACATGTGCACGACCGTCATCGGCGGCCGCTCGCCGTCGTGCGACATGGAACCCTTCGACGTTCGCATTGTCTCCACGGAATGGCTCCTCGCCGCCGTCTGCCGCGACCTAGCGCTCTCTGATTTCCAGTCGTTCGGGTTCGAAGGCTCCATCCACCGCCAGCGCGCGGTGTTTGCCGACGGCGAGGGCGGTGGCGGCCAGGTGTGGGTGAACAGGAAAGGCGACTGGCGCCTGCAGAACGGCCTTTCCCTGCCACCCGACGGCTTCTACGCCGAAACGCGCGCAGCCCGCGCCGGAATCGTCGAAATCGGCGGCCGCCGCTGCGCCTTCGCCGAATCGCCCTCCGCGCTCTACCTCGACGGCCGACCCGACCGCCGCGACGGCGCCGGCCGGCCAGACACCGCCCGCGCCGCAGACATGGCCGATTTCGCCCCGGTCCTCCATCCTGATGCGCGGGCTTCCCATTCTGATGCGCTGGCTCTGCCATGCGCAGTCAAGACCGACGGCGCCTTCCGCCTGGAGCGCGAGCCTGACGGCTCGCTCCTTATCACGCACCTGCCGGACCAGACCGGCTTCTTCGATGTCGAAATCGACCTCGCGGATATCGCCCGTCCTGGCGCGACCCCCACGCGGGGTTGCGCGCCCGCGCCCGTTGTGATCGCCGTCGAACCTGTCGGGCCTCAGCTCCCGTCCGCCTGGCCGGGATGGAGGCAGACCGGCTCCCGGCTCTCCCTTCATCTCGACACTCGGGCCTTCGCCGCCCGCGTCCGCTTCTCGCCGTAAATCGATGCCAATCCGCCCAGACTATGGTAAAACCCACTCCATGAAAAACGCCACCCTCCTTTCAGTTACGGCGACCGTCGTCGCCGCATTGGCATTTTCCGCTTCGAAGGCGATCGCCGCTGAAGCTCCGCTCCTCCACGCGGGCGTTGTTTCGGACATCCACGTGAAGGGCGACAGGAACAATGACCTGCGGTTTTTCCGCAAGGTGCTCGAACGCTTCCGCGACGAACGCGTCGATGTGGTCGTAATCCCCGGAGACCTCGTGGACGACGGGCAGGACGAGCAGCTGGAGATGGTCGCCGCAGCTTGGCGCGAGGTATTCCCCGGCGACGCCCTCCCCGACGGCACTCACGTGGAGCCTTTCTTCATCTACGGCAACCACGACTCCTCGTCGCTCTCGTACGGCATCGCGCAACGCAACCTCAAGACGGCGGCCGCGCGCTGGGGGAGTGATGCGGAGGGCCGCAGGCATCTCGCCGCATACGACGAGGCCGGCGTCTGGAAGCGCGTTTTCGGGGAGGACTGGGCGCCCGTTTTCGCCAAGACGATCAAGGGCTTCACGTTTGTCGGCTGCCACTGGGGCCACGAAAAGGATACCGGACCATGGCTCGAAGCCCACGCGGAAGAACTTGGTCTGCGCAATCAGTCCGGCAAGCCGTTCTTCTACGTCCAGCACCCGCACCCCGGCGGCACCGTCCAGACCGCGCACGGCGAGTTTTCGTGGGGCAACGATGGCGGCGTCGCAACCCGCGCCCTCGCGGGCTACCCCAACGCCATCGCACTTTCCGGACACTCGCACTACCCGCTCACCGACATGCAGTCCATCTGGCAGGGCGAATTCACCTCCGTCAACTGCTCCTCCAGCGCCTACATCGGACTACGTAACGCCCGCGACAACGGCTGCTGGGACGGCCCCGGCCGCCACGGCGGGCTGATCGGCCCGGTTCCCGTCACGCCGTCCTTTTGGATTGGCCGACACTACATGGTCATGGACGTCTTCGCCGACCGCGTCGTCTTCCGCCGCCTCGACCTCGTGAGGGACGAGGCGCTCGGACCCGACTGGACCGTCCCGCTTCCTGCGTGCGTCGATGACGCCTCGCGCCCCTACTCCTTCGCCGCGACAGAGGCGCGCTCGGCCGCGCCGCAGTTCCCGGAAGGGGCCAGGGCGACCGTCTCCATGCGCCGCGGCAAGGACCGCTCCGGCGCGGAGTGCAACATCGTCGCCGTATCCTTCGACGCCGCTCGCTCGCGCGGACCTGACGGCCGCATCTTTGAATACGAGGTCACGGCGGAGAACACCGCCTACGGCATCGTCCGCATCTGCTGCCAGAAGCGCATCGAATCCAGAGCCATCGCCCACGCCGCCGACTCCGAGGAAACCGGCGTCGTCGAGTGCCACTTCCGCCTCGACGAACTTCCGCTGGAAACGCCCGTCCGTTTTACCATCCGGCCGCTCAACTGCTTTGGCCTCTCCGGCCGCCCGATTTCCACCGTCCCCGCCCGCCTTCCGCTCGAATAACGTCTGCTCCCGATTGTGGAAGCCATGTCGCCCATCGCACATTCCAGCTGGTGGCGGAACTTGACTATTCTGGCGAGACGCCGCGAGTCAGCTACCTTGCCGGGTTTTCCACGCTAAACCGGCTCCGCGATTCAAACGGACATGCGAATTGCAAGTGTAATGGCGCACCCTGCCGAGTCCTTGCAATGCGTTTTCCGCCTGCTCCCGCACATTGACCGTGAAATGGGGCCGCCCGGCGGCCAGGTTGCCTTGAGTAGGGGGCGCCTGCGGCGCCCCCTGCCCGCTTCGGGGTCGCTCCGCTCGCCCCCGAGCCGTCTCCCCGCCCACGCCCTTCGGGCGGCGCGGGTCCCCTCGGCTCGAATGTGCGCCCCCTGCGCTTCTCCGGTGTGCAGGCGACCGTCGCGGTGGACAGCGGGTCCGCCGCGTAGAGGGGCTGACGAGGGGGCGGCCTCCCGCCGCAGATCAGGCCACGCCGCGCAGCTCCCGGTCCTTCCTGTCCGCCGTGACCCCTCCAAGCACCTTCCGGTGCATGGAGTTGATGTAGCGCTCGACCTTGCGAAGCTGACGTATGGCGTGTATGCGCTTGGAGGAGAGAAGCCTGGCAATGGCACGCAGGACGCTGACCTGGTCTATGGCCGGCAGGATCTCCAGCCA
>Ga0310691_10004908_pt1 | contig 14860 bp, 6 predicted proteins | sample 176DNAGHGlowgp2_FD_203887 | JGI IMG/M metagenome (GOLD analysis project Ga0310691, IMG submission 203887) | Sheep rumen microbial communities from Palmerston North, Manawatu-Wanganui, New Zealand - 1766 DNA GHGlow gp2 (v2) (version 2) | ecosystem: Host-associated > Mammals > Digestive system >... | reverse complement strand
AGCCGTTCTGTATATTTGGCATCGTTTCGCTCTCTGGTGGCATCAATGCGAAAATCGGAAACATGCCAATCCTCAATTATTCTTCGAAGAGAGGAAATAGTTTCAAAATTTTTAAATTGACCAAGTTCTTTGATGGCAAGAATATCAGGAGACTCTAATTGTAGTTCTTTCACTTGTACGAGTTTGATGTCTTCATATTGATTGAGTTCTCCTGAAACTGCAAATCCTGCACCGCGAAAAAATTTAATACCTTCAGTGGCGTCGCTTTTTTACAATGCTGTAAACGTACAACTTCATTATGTACTACGGCAACATTGTTTTTATTTAATCCAATTGATAGTTCATATGTAATTATATGCTTATTTTGAGATTGTCTAAATGTTATCACAAATCGAATATCTTCTCCGTCATATCCCCGTGAAATGACTTCGCGGTATCCACCTCTTTTTGCCAGGGATGATTTGACATTTCCTATCAAACAATCATGAAGAAAATGAAAAATATCAAAAAAAGAAGATTTTCCACTTCCATTTTTTCCAATAAAAACAGCTAAATCAGGAATATTTGCAATTTTAACATCTTGAAAAGTCTTAAAATTATGAATTTCGATAGAATTTATCTTCATAATTAATCCTATCTAATTTAATTTTACACATTTTAGCGATTTTTATAGTACGTTTAAATTTTATAAAATTTTTTAGTATAATGCTATCAATATTGCAATTCAATCTCATGTAGTGTGAAATGAAGGAATTACTTCATAGTCGCATACGGTGGAAACGCGGCGCATTTGTCGCCTTCGGCATCGTCGTCTGCGTGCGGGAAGCATATCCCGGGGCATTGCAGCAGCACGCTGTCTGCCCCACATCGGCTTGTCGAGGGGCGCTGCCGGCATGGCAGGACAAGACGGCCCTGCGCCGGAAACCGGTGCAGGGCCGCTGCGGTCAGATGGGGAAGCTGGCTTCCCTGCCTGCTAGAGCTTGTGCTCCAGCAGCTTGCGGAAGCGGTGGAAGAAGTTGCGCGTGTCGTTGGGGCCGGCCGCGGCCTCGGGGTGGAACTGCACGCTCATGACGGGAAGCTTCAGGGAGCGCAGGCCCTCGAGGGTGCCGTCGTTGAGGTTCACGTGGGTGGCCTCCACGTCCGGCACGCCCTCGATGTCCACGCAGAAGCCGTGGTTCTGGGAGCTGATCTCAACGTGGCCGTTGAACTTGTCCAGCACCGGGTGGTTGCAGCCGTGGTGCCCGAACTTGAGCTTGCGGGTGGTGCAGCCGAGGGCCCGGCCGATGAGCTGGTGGCCCAGGCAGATGCCGACCACGGGCATGTGCTGCATGAGCTCCCTGACGGTGGCGGTCTCTTCCGTCAGCGTGGCGGGGTCGCCGGGGCCGTTGGAAAGGAAGACCGCCTGGGCGCCGCTGTTCAGCACTTCCTGGACGGAGAACTGCGGGGGCACCATGACGGGCGCGAAGCCCTCGCGCTTGAGCAGGCGGACGATGTTCCACTTGATGCCGAAGTCGTAGACCACGATGGGCGTGCCGCCGTCCGGGAAGGGAAGCTGGCCGCCGGGGGCAGAGACGACGTCCCTGCGGCTGTCGCCCTCGAGCACCCAGGGGGCCTTGGCGCAGACGAAGGGCACGAGGTTCTGCCCCTCCATGGTGGGCAGGGCCTTGGCCTTCCTGACAAGGCTTTCCCTGTCGAGGTCTTTGGTCGAGATCATGCCGCGCATGGCGCCGTTGCGGCGCACCTCGATGGCGAGAGCGCGGGTGTCGAGGCCTTCCATGCCGGGAACGCCGTGCCGCTGCATGAACTCGGGCAGGCTCATGATGGAGCGCCAGTTGGAGGGCTCCTTGCAGCACTCCTTGACCAGGAGGGCGCGCATGTGGATGCCCTCGGACTCGTTGTCGCCCTCGGCGATGCCGTAGTTGCCTATCTGGGGGTAGGTGAGGCAGACGAGCTGGCCGCAGTAGGAGGGATCGGTGAGGAGCTCCTGGTAGCCGCACATCCCCGTGTTGAAGATGACCTCGCCGCCGGTTTCGAATTCGCCCGTGAAGGAGGATCCTTCCAGGGTGAAGCCGTTTTCAAGAGCAAGCAGTGCCTTCATTAGTTGCCCTCCCTCTTGTAGTATTCCTGCAGGCTTTCAACGCGGATCTTTCTGCCCTTGGCCGCGCCGATGGCCTTGGCCGTGGCGCGGGCGCCCTGGATGGTCGTGCAGCAGGGGATGCCGTAGACGAGGGTGGTGCGGCGTATGGCCTTGCCGGCGTTGGCCGTGCCCGAGCCGGAAGCCGTGTTCACCACGAGGGCGATTTCGTGGTTGATGAGCAGGTCCACGATGTTGGGACGGCCTTCCTGCACCTTGTTGACGACGCGCACGGGAAGGCCGGCGGCCTCGAGGGTCTTGGCCGTGCCGCGCGTGGCGGTGAGCTCGAAGCCGAGCTCGTGGAAGAGGCGCCCGATTTCGGGGATGTCCTCCTTGTCCCTGTCGTTGACCGAGAGGAAGACGCTGCCCTGTTCGGGGAGCTTCGTGCCCGCGCCGAGCTGGCTCTTGAGGAAGGCTTCGGGGAAGGTGGCGCCCATGCCCATGACCTCGCCCGTGGAGTGCATTTCAGGGCCGAGGATGATGTCCACGCCGGGGAAGCGGTTGAAGGGCATGACGGCTTCCTTGACGCAGGTGAAGCCGCCCTTCTTCATGCTCCAGGGGTCGAGCTCCTCGAGGGTCTTGCCGAGCATGACCTGGGTGGCCAGGTAGGCCAGCGGCACGCCCGTGGCCTTGGAGACGAAGGGCACGGTGCGCGAGGCGCGGGGGTTGACCTCTATGATGTAGAGATCGTCGCCCCTGAGGGCGAACTGGATGTTCATGAGGCCGACGACGTGGAGCTCGCGGGCCAGGGCTTCGGCCTGCACCGCGATATGGGCCACGTGGTCGTAGGAGAGGGAGTAGGGCGGGATGACGCAGGCGGAGTCGCCGGAGTGGATGCCCGCCTCCTCGATGTGCTCCATGATGCCGGCAACGTAGACGTCGCTGCCGTCGGAGAGGACGTCCACGTCCACTTCGGTGGCGTGCTGGAGGAACTTGTCGATGAGGATGGGATGCTCGGGGCGCTCGGGCACCTGCTCGTGGAAGTACTCGATGAGCTCGTCGCGGTCGTAGACGGCGGCCATGGCGCGGCCGCCGAGCACGTAGCTCGGGCGGACCATGACGGGGTAGCCTATCTTGTCGGCCACGGCCACGGCATCGTCGAGGCTCATGGCGGTGCCGTTCTCGGCCTGCAGGAGGCCGAGCTTGTCGATGAGGGCCTGGAAGCGCTCGCGGTCCTCGGCGCGGTCGATGGCGTCGGGCGAGGTGCCGAGAATCTTGACGCCGGCGCGCATGAGCGGAACCGCCAGGTTGAGCGGGGTCTGGCCGCCGAACTGCACGATGATGCCCTCGGGCTTCTCCTTCTCGATGATGTTCATCACGTCTTCGAAGGTGAGCGGCTCGAAGAAGAGCCTGTCCGAGGTGTCGTAGTCCGTGGACACGGTCTCGGGGTTGCAGTTGACCATGATGGCCGTGATGCCTTCGTCGCGCAGGGCGAAGGAGGCGTGGCAGCAGCAGTAGTCGAACTCGATGCCCTGGCCTATGCGGTTGGGGCCGCCGCCCAGGATGACGACCTTGCGCCTGTTCGAGACCGGCATTTCGTCGCCGGTTTCGTAGGTGGAGTAGTAGTAGGGCGTGTAGGCTTCGAACTCGCCGGCGCAGGTGTCGACCAGGTAGTAGGTCGGCCTGATGCCGAGCTCGAGGCGCAGGCGCCTGACGTCGGCCTCGGGGCGCTTCCACATCTCGGCGAGCTGGCGGTCGGAGAAGCCGTACTCCTTGGCCCGGCGGATGAGGCCGGGCAGCTCCCTGTTCCAGGGAGTCATGTCGTTGGCGAGGCCGAAGTCGCGGATCTCGTTCTCCATGTCCACGATGTCGCGGATCTGGCGCAGGAACCAGGGGTCGATCTTGGTCTCCTTGTAGATGGTCTCGACGCTGAGGCCCGCCAGCATGGCCTGGCGTATGGAGAAGATCTGCTTGGAATTGGGATTGCGCAGGGAGGCGACGATATCCTCCAGGGGCGGCAGATCCTTGCGGAAGTTGAAGCCGAGGCCCGTGGCGCCGATTTCCATGGCGCGCAGGCCCTTCTGGAGGGCTTCCTTGAAGGTGCGGCCTATGCTCATGGCCTCGCCCACGCTCTTCATGGACGTGGTGATCTCGTCCTTGGCGCCCGGGAACTTCTCGAAGGTGAAGCGGGGCACCTTGACCACGCAGTAGTCGATGGTGGGCTCGAAGCAGGCCGCCGTTTCGCGGGTGATGTCGTTGCGCAGCTCGTCGAGCGTGTAGCCCACGGCGAGCTTGGCCGCTATCTTGGCGATGGGGAAGCCCGTGGCCTTGGAGGCCAGCGCCGAGGAGCGGGAGACGCGGGGGTTCATCTCGATGACCACCATGTCGCCGTTCTCGGGGTTGATGCCGAACTGGACGTTGGATCCGCCCGTCTCGACGCCCACTTCGCGCATGATGGCGATGGTGGCGTCGCGCATGACCTGGTATTCCTTGTCGGTCATGGTCTGCACGGGGGCGACGGTGATGGAGTCGCCCGTGTGGATGCCCATGGGGTCGAAGTTCTCGATGGAGCAGACGATGACGACGTTGTCCTTCTTGTCGCGCATCACCTCCATCTCCATTTCCTTCCAGCCGAGCACGCTCTGCTCGAGCATGACCTCGGAGGTCGGGGAGGCGGAGAGGCCGCGCTGGGCGAAGACCTCGAGGTCCTCCATGTTGTAGGCAACGCCGCCGCCGGTGCCGCCCAGGGTGAAGGCGGGCCGCACGATGAGCGGGAAGGGAAGCTCCCTGCCGAGCCGGCGCACCTCCTCCATGTTCCTGGCGATGCCGCTCTTGGGCACCTTGAGGCCGATGCGCTCCATGGCCGCGCGGAAGTGCTCGCGGCTCTCGGCCTTTTCGATGACCTGGGCGTTGGCGCCGATGAGCTCGACGCCGTACTTGTCGAGCACGCCCCGGCGGTGCAGCTCGAGGGCCGCGTTGAGGCCGGTCTGGCCGCCGAGGGTCGGCAGGATGGCGTCCGGCCGCTCCTTCTCGATGACTGCCGTCAGGGTGTCCGCCTCGATGGGCTCGACGTAGGTGGCGTCGGCCATGTGCGGGTCGGTCATGATGGTGGCCGGGTTGGAGTTGATGAGGACGACGGTGTAGCCTTCCTCTTTCAGGGCCTTGATGGCCTGGGAGCCGGAATAGTCGAATTCGCAGCCCTGGCCGATGACGATGGGCCCTGCGCCGATGACAAGGATTTTATGCAGATCTGTACGCTTAGGCATGAGAAATCCTTAGGTTTGAGCGCGTGCCTCCGCCTGGTTCCCAGCCCGGGCCGCAATCCGGACAGGGGCGGAAGGACGAGCTCTATGGTTCGTTGGTCAAACGATTAATTATTGCCGCAAAACCAAGCCAAGTCAATGTCTTTTTGGTCTTTTCCTCCACTCTGGCGCCGCCGGGGGGATGCGGCAGGAAATCGTGCAAAAAAAGGGGGAGACGGCCCAAGGACCTCTCCCCCGCTGGGTTCAGATTCGGCATGCGGGCCCGCCTGGGCGCGGCATGTTCAGATCCGTCCTGATGCCCTTCATTCGGCTACTTGCCTTCTTCCAGCTGCTTTTTGACTCTGGCGTACTGCACGAGCCTGAGGCCGTGCAGGCGGATGAAGCCGGCGGCGTCGTGGTGGTCGTAGGAGCTGGCCTCGAAGGTGGCCAGTTCCGGGCTGAAGAGGGAGTAGGGGGAGGTGCGGCACAGGGGCCAGACGCCGCCCTTGTAGAGCTTGGCCTTGACCTGGCCGGTGACGGTCTCCTGGGCCTTGTCCATGAAGGCCTGCATGGCCTCGCGCTCGGGGGAGAACCAGTAGCCGTTGTAGACGGCTTCGGCGTAGCGCACGGCGAGCTGGTCGCGGATGGAGAGCAGCTCCTTGTCGAGGCACAGGCCCTCGAGGTCCTGGTGCAGGCAGTAGAGTATGGTGCCTGCGGGGTTCTCGTACACGCCGCGGCACTTCATGCCCACGTAGCGGTTTTCGACGATGTCGCTGCGGCCGATGCCGTGGCGTCCGCCGGCAAGCTCGAGAGCGTGGATGAGCTCATAGGGCGAGAGGCGCTTGCCGTTGAAGGCCACGGGATTGCCCTTCTCGAAGTCGACCGTGATGATCTCGGGCTCGCTGGGCGCCTCCTCCACGGGCACGCAGCGCTCGTGGCAGACCGGATCGGGCGCCAGGGCCGGATCCTCGAGCTCGGAGCCCTCGAAGCTCGTGTGGAGCATGTTGGCGTCCATGCTGTAGCGCTTGGCGCCCTTGGAGATCGGGATGCCGTTGGCTTCGGCGAAGGCATTGAGGGCCGTGCGGCTCATGAGGTCCCACTCGCGCCAGGGCGCGATGCACTGGATGGCGGGGTCGAGGGCCTTGGCGGAGAGCTCGAAGCGCACCTGGTCGTTGCCCTTGCCCGTGGCGCCGTGGGCGATGGCGTCGGCGCCCTCCTTGTGGGCCACGTCGACCAGCGCCTTGGTGATGATGGGGCGGGCGATGGAGGTGCCGAGCAGGTAGCGGTTCTCGTAGCTGGCCGCCGAGCGCACCATGGGGAAGACGAAGTCCCTGGCCATCTCCTCGCGCAGGTCGAGGACGTAGGCCTTGGAGGCGCCGGTCTTGTAGGCCTTCTCCTCCACGCCGGAGAGATCTTCGGGCTGGCCGAGGTTGGCGGTCATGGTGACGACGTCGCACTGGTAGGTGTTGATCAGCCATTTCAGGATGACGGAGGTGTCGAGGCCGCCGGAGTAGGCGAGAACGACTTTCTTGACTTTGCTCATGGGAGGGGTTCCTTCTGCGGGGCTTGGCCGGCTCCGGCGCTGGGCGGGAGCGGCCGCTGTGGTGGAGGTGCGCCTGCTTTTCAGGGAGATCAGCACCAGAAAATCTTCACGAGGTTGGTGCCGCGCGGCGTGGCCGAGGAGCCGCGGATCTGGCCGGCGGTGATGACGGCGCTCTGGCCCTTCTTGAAGATGCCGGAGTCCATGATGAAGTTCTCGGCGCGCGAGAGGTGGCTCGGCTCGGCTGCCGGATTCTTCACCAGCACGGGCGTGATGCCGCGCGAGTAGTTGAGGTACTTCACGGACACCGGATCGGGGGTGAGGGCGTAGATGGGCTGGGGAGGCCTGCAGGTGGCCACCTGCCTGGCCGAGTCGCCGGAAATGCTGTGCACCACGATGGCGTCCACCTTGGCCTTGTCGGCGAGCAGGCAGGCCGAGTAGGCGAGGTACTCGCCAATGCCCTTGTCCGCCGGCGGCTCCTCCAGCCTGTGGCCCTCCTCGATGAGGGCCTCGGCCTCCTTGGTGATCTTGCGCATGTACTGCACCGTCTCCACGGGATGGTCGCCCATGGCGGTCTCTTCGGAGAGCATGACGCAGTCGGCGCCGTCCAGCACCGCATTGGCCACGTCCGTGGTCTCGGCGCGGGTGGGCTGGGGGGAGTGCATCATGGAGAGCAGCATCTGCGTGGCCACGATGACGGGCTTGGCGGCCTTGTTGCAGGCCTTGATGATGTGCTTCTGGATGGAGGGCAGCTTGGCCAGCGGGCACTCCACGCCGAGATCGCCGCGGGCCACCATGACGATGTCCGCCTCGGCCAGGATCTCGGCGAGGTTGTTCACCGCGTTCTGGCGCTCCATCTTCACGCACACCGGCACGTGCTTGCCGCAGGCGTGGATGAGCTCCTTGGTCTCGCGCACGTCGTCGGCCGTCTGCACGTAGGAGATGGCCACGGCGTCGATGCCGAGACGCATGCCGTCCTTGAGGTCGCGCTTGTCCTTGTCCGTGAGGGCGCGCACGCGCGTGGCCTTGCCGGGCAGGGCCAGGCCCTTGCGGGAGGTCACGATGCCGGAATTGGACGCCTCCAGCACGACGAGGCCGTCGTCGCGGATCTTGGCAACGTTGAACTGCACGCCGCCGTCGGCGAGCACGAGCCTGTCGCCCGGCACCAGCGAGGCGAGTATCTCCTTGTGGTCGAAGGGCATGTAGGGCATCTCGTGGCAGTACTGCTCCGTGGGGCCGAGCAGGAGTCCCATGCCCTCGCTGATCTGGATGCTCGATTCCCGGATGTCGCCGAGGCGTATCTTCGGTCCCGAGAGATCCTGCATGATGGTCAGGGGGATGCCGAGTTCCAGCTCCACGTTCCTGAGGTCCTCGATGATGCGGATGAAGTCCTTGGCCGAGCCGTGGGAGAAGTTCAGCCTGAAGATGCTCACGCCGGCCTCGGCCAGGGCGCGCATCTTTTCCTTAGTGTTGGAGGCAGGGCCTATGGTGGCCACGATTTTCGTCTTGCTCATTGCAGGAAGTCTCGCTTTTGTTGGGGGCGGGGGCTTGCCGCCGCAACCGCCGGGGTGTGCCTTGCGGGGCAGGAGAATATGCCTTTTCCGCCACTTTGGCTATCTTTATGCGGGCCTGCGGCCCGGGCGCTGAACCTGCACGGTCCTGCGGGCGCAGCCCCGGGGCCCGCGGGCGCTCCGCCGTCTTGAATGCGCCGCGGCTTTTTGCTAGCCAAGAAGTGAAGCCGAAGGGCCATTCCGGCCGCGCGGCGCGTAACCTATAGGGAGAATGGCAATGTCCCTGCTTGATATTCTGAACTCGAAGGATCTTGGCAACGTGCTCGGCACCATCCTCGGCGGCGGCCAGATGCCCGGCGCAGGCCAGATGCCCGGCGGTCCGCAGGGCGCAAGCCCCTACGGCCAGTACGGCAACGCCGGCCGCGGCGGACGCGACGCCGGCCTTGGCGGCGCAGACGGGCCCCTTGGCGGCCTTGGCGGCCTTGACCTCGGCAAGCTCACCCAGGGTGGCCTTGGCGGCGGCCTTGGCATGCTGCTCGGCACCCTCCTTGGCGCCGGCATGGGCGCAGGCGCCAGGAGCGGCGTCGGCGGCATGGCGAAAAACGCCGCCCTCGTGGGCGCCGGCCTGGCTGCCTGGAGCTTCTTCAAGAAATGGTCGGCCCAGCGCCAGCAGCAGGGCGCCTACGCCGGCGCCAGCGCCGATCCCTTCAGCGCCGACTTCCAGGCGTCCGCAGCCGATCCCACGGCCCAGATCGTCGTGCGCTCCATGGTGTACGCGGCCCGCGCCGACGGCCATATCGACGAAGCCGAGCAGGCCCGCATCGTCGATGCCATGAAGCAGCTCTTCCCCGGCCAGGACCTGAGCCAGCTCGTCAACTCCCTCCTGCGCGAGCCCGTGGATGCGGGCATGCTGGCCAGCCAGGTCAATTCCATGGAAGAGGCCGAAGACGTCTACATGATGTCCTGCATGGCCGTCGACGTCGACCATCCCGCCGAGCGCGCCTACCTCAACGAGCTGGCGGAAAGCTTCGGCATGCCCCGCAACCGCCAGGAGGCCATCGAGCGCGAGGCCTTCGAGGCCAAGAGCCGCGTGGCCAGCGCAGGCTTCTAAGGCGCTGGCTCTGCCTTCCTGGGAGCGCTGCGCGAAGGCGCTTTCTGCAGGCAGGGCAAACGCATGTGCCGGCATCCCCGGCTCCCCTCGGGCAGGGCGCCTGGCGGGAGCCGGGGCTTTTCGTGCCATTCGCAGGCAGGGGACTGCGCAGCCCCTTCGGCCCTGCCGGCACGGACAGTGCCGCCTGCCCCGCTGGCGCGGCGGCCTGCGGGGCGCCGCCTGCCGGCGTGCCGGAGAGGCGGCGGAATGGACGCAGGAAGAAAGGCCCGCTGGACGGGGATGCCGTGCATGGCATGATCCTCCTTCGCAGCGTTTTCTCCTCAAAGGCCGTTTTCGGCGCGGAAAATATCTGGCTGGTTCATGCCGGGAGCATGTCGGAACGGGCAGGGCTTGTTCAGCATTCAGGCCAGCAGTTTCCAATGGGCGGAGGCCAGGGCATGGCAGGGCGGGCGCCGCGTCCGAAAAGGGAGGGATGAACGCCAGCCGGGGGACAAGGTGCGAAGCACCTGTGCGGCGCAGGCCCCGCGCGTCCGGAACAGGGAGGCGAAAGAGCGCTTGGAAAGCGTCGCATTCTGAGGTAGGACAGCCCCATTTGCCGTGCATCATTACTGCGCCGCCCTTTTGCCGCCTGCAACATCGAGCCTGCCGGAGTTCTCCTGTGCCAGTCCCGCCTGCCGTCCCCGAAGCCGATTCCTCCCAAGCCGAATTTCCCGAAGCCGTCCGCAAGGCCCTTGCCGTCGTGGATGCCCTCGACCGCAACAGGCGCCTTTTTATCCTGGTTGACGCGCTCGCCTGCGCCGGAAACTCCTCCACCACCGATGCCCTGCTGACGGGCATGCTCGTCGAGCTGAGCGCAGCCGGCAAGCTGATGACGTACTACAACCGGGTGGAGACCCAGCGCCGGGAACTCGCCGCGATGGGCGCAGGCTACCTCGGCACGCAGTTCTGGTGCAACATGCCGCCTGCGCTGCGCTTCGAACTCTGCCGCAGGGCTGTCAAGGATCCGGAGATCGTCGACATCCTCAGAGATCTGGGGCCCGGGAACCCGCGGGTGCGCGGGAACGAGGACTGGCTCGCCCTGGCGCAGGTGGCCGCCATATACGCCAACGACGAGCCCCTCTTCGTCCAGCTCTACCGCCTCAAGCCGGCGCTGGCCCAGCGCCGCATCCAGCTCAGGCTGACTGCGCCGACAGCGGCGTGGCTCGAGTCGCGCCGGGGGGTGGTGAGGCGGGTTGTCTGCGACGACGCCGTGAAGAGCTTCCTCTTCGACGGCGCCCTCAGCCCGGCGCTCGGCTGGACCAGCCAGCGCCAGCTCGAAGGCGGCGATCCTGCCATCGAGGCTTTCCACCCCGTCTCCAAGGCGGGCCTGCACCTGTGGTCGGGGCGCTGGCAGGAGGCGGAGGCGGAACTGGAGGCGCTGGAGGAGGCCGACGCGTACTGGCAGACGCACTACCTGCGGGGAATGGCCTTGCTTCTGCACGGCAAGGCGGAGAGCCTTGCCTGCATCAAGCGCTGCTTCGAGCTCCACGGCGAAGCGCACCCCGAACCCTTTTCCTCGCTGCCCAGCGTCCCCCGCTTCGCCAGGCAGCTGGCCATCTTCCTCTTCGGTTCGTCTTCGGAACAGGAGCAGCTCGTCAGGGAGGCGCCCTACGCGTCAGACAAGATCTACCGCCTTGAGCAGCGCTGGAACGGCGTCAGGGGCCTCCGCGCCCTGCAGGCGCTCGCCTCCCTGCGCCAGGGCGAAGCCGGCAAGGGGCGCTTCCTGCTCTACCGCAATCAGGGGCAGGAGCCGAATTTTCTGGCTGCCATGGTCTACTTCGGCGCCCTTCAGCGCCTTGGCCTGCTGCGGCAGGACGAGTGGCGCGGCGCCGTCGAGGCCCTCGAGGCCTGGCACGCCGGCCTCGCCGGGGTGCCGGCTGCCCAGGGCATAGCCGGGGGCATCCTCGCCAAGGCGCTTGCGCCTGAGCGCGCAGCCGCCTTTGCGCCCGATCCCGTCTGCCGGAACATGCTCGACTTCTCCCTCCTCGTCGAGGAGAAATCCTTCTGGCAGGTCCGCCTGGGCGCCCTGGAGCAGGTCGCCAGGAACGAGGAGGCGCCCAGGGAGGACCAGACGGAGGAAAAGCGCCTGTTCTGGGCCGTGGACAAGGACATGCGCCTCGTCGAGGCCAGGGAGCAGACCAGAACGGCGCGGGGCTGGGGTGCCCCCAGGGTGGCTGCCATCAAGCGCCTGCGGGACAGGCAGGACGAGTACGGCTGGCTTACGCCGGCGGACCGGCGCATCCTTGCCTGCGCCGAGTCGCGCGACCACTGGGGCAACTCGCCGCTGATCCTGCGCCTTGAGAACTGCTGCGAGGCCCTGGAGGGGCTCGGCAACGTCTGCCGCATGACAAACGCAGGCCTCGAGCCCGTGCATGTGCGGCGAGGCGCCCTCAAGCTGAAGCTCACCAGCCATGGCGACGCCTGCCGGCTCGCCATCGACGGCTTCGACCTGAGCAAGGCCGACCTCGAGGGCGGGGACAGGACTTTCCTCTACCAGGACGGCACCATCTACTACTTCATGCTCTCCATGCGCGAGCGCAGGATAGCGGCCATCGTCGGCGCAGGCATCGACTTTCCCAAAAGCGCCATCCAGCGCGTGCTCGATCTCTCCCTGCAGGATGCAGGCGTCCCTCTGAAGGCCGAGATCGAGGCCGAGGAGATCGAGGCCGACCCCACGCCCGTGCTGCAGCTTGAACAGGACGGGGTCGGGGGCTTTTTCGCCCTGGTCGGCGTGCGTCCCTTCGGGTTGCCGGGTACGCCCTTCTACCCCACGGGAGAGGGGGCGTCCAACCCCCTGGCTGCCGTTGCGCGCCCTGCGCCTGCAGCCCCTGTCGCGCCGGAGGAGCCTGGGGCGTCCGGCGAAGCCGAGGCAGTCTCTGCCGCGCCAGCCAGGGCCGGGGAGTCTGGCGAAGCCGAGGCTGCGCCTGCCGCGCCAGCGGAGTCTGCGGAGTCTGGGGAGACCGGGGAGACTGCGGAGATCGGGAAGTCCGTCGAAGCCGAGGCTGCGCCTGTCGCGCCTGCGGAATCTGGGGAGACTGCGGAGGACGGGAAGTCTGGCGAAGCCGAGACAGCGCCTGTCGCGCCCGCGGAGTCTGGGGAGACCGGGGAGACCGTTGAAGCCGAGACATCCTCTGCCGCGCCAGCCGCGGCCGGAGGGCCTGGGGTGCCCGCCCCGTCTGGCGCCGCCGAGACTGTCCCCATGCGCGCCAGGCGCGACTTCGAAGCTGAGAAGGCTGCGCTGGCGGCCCTGGCCGCGGCCTGCCCCTGTCTTGACAACGGACTCGACGGCCAGAGCTGGCACAGCCAGAAGCCCGATGAGGTGCTCGAGCTTCTGGAAGAGCTCAAGAGAGCCGAGCAGCCCTCGCGCGTGGAGTGGCCCCGGGGCCATGCCGTGCGCCTTGCCGGCACGCTCAAGCCTGCCAGCGTTAAGCTTTCCGTGTCCCGCGGGCCCGGCAGGGACTGGTTCTCCCTTTCGGGCGAGGCGAGCATCGACGAGGGGCGGGTGGTCACGGTGGAGGCTCTGCTGCAGTCGCTGGAGGGCAGCCGCTTCGTGTCGCTCGGCGAGGGCGAGTACCTGGCCCTCACCGACGAGCTGCGCCGCAAGCTTTCCGGCCTGAAGGCCATGATGGAGGGCAAGGCGCGCGGAGGCGAGATGCAGTTCAGCGGCCTGGCGGCCCCTGCCGTGGAGCAGATTGCCCAGGGCATGGACATCCAGGCGGACGCGGCCTTCGATGCCTCGCTTGAGCGCATGCACAAGGCATTCGCCGAGACGCCGGCCAAGCCGGACGGACTCATGGCGGATCTGCGCGACTACCAGCGCGAGGGCTACGAGTGGCTGCAGCGCCTGGCCGTCTGGGGCGTGGGCGCCTGCCTGGCCGACGACATGGGCCTCGGCAAGACCGTGCAGACCATTGCCGTCATGCTCAACCAGGCGCCCAAGGGACCCTGCCTCGTGGTGGCGCCGACCACCGTGTGCGCCAACTGGGAGCGCGAGATAGCCCGCTTTGCGCCCAGGCTCGAGACCAAGCGCCTGGGGATGGCCGGGCGGGACGAAGCCGTGAAGGCCATGGCCAGGGGCGAAGTGCTGGTGGTGGGCTACGGGCTCCTGCCCAACGTCGCGGCGGAGCTCGCCTCCATACAGTGGGCCATGGCGGTCTTCGACGAGGCCCAGGCCCTCAAGAATCCCCTCACCAAGCGCGCGGCCGCGGCCAGGGGCGTCAAGGCGGACTTCCGCCTCGCCCTCACGGGCACGCCCATCGAAAACCGCCTCGACGACCTCTGGAGCATCTTCGCCATCATCAATCCCGGCTTGCTTGGCAGCTTCGAGCGCTTCAAGAGGCGTTTCGGCCAAGCCTCTCCGGGCTCGCCCCAGGGCAAGGCCCTGCGCCAGCTGACCCGCCCCTTCCTGCTCCGCCGCCTCAAGAGCGCAGTGCTCGACGAGCTGCCCGAGAGAACGGAGCAGAACATTGTCATCGACCCCACGGACGACGAGAAGGCCTTCTACGAGATCATGCGTCGCAAGGCCGTGGAGAGCATCGAGCAGGCCGAACCCAAGCAGCGGCGCTTCCTCATCCTTGCCTGGCTTACCCGCATGCGCCTAGCCTGCTGCAGCCCCTCGCTCGCCAGCGAGGACATCAAGGCCGGCGCCAGGCGGGGCGGCCTCAAGTTCGGCAGCAAGATAGACCGCCTGCGGGAGACCCTGGAGGAGCTCATAGCCGGCGGGCACAAGGCCCTTGTCTTCAGCCAGTTCACAAGCTTCCTCGCGCTTGTGCAGCAGGCCTTGAAAAAGGCCGGCATAGCCTTCCTCTACCTCGACGGCCAGACGCCGGAGAAGGAGCGCCGCCGGCTCGTGGACGACTTCCAGAACGGCGCCTGCTCCGTCTTCCTGCTCTCCCTCAAGGCTGGCGGCACCGGCATCAACCTCACGGCCGCCGACTATGTCGTGCACCTTGATCCCTGGTGGAATCCCGCGGCCGAGGACCAGGCTTCGGACCGCGCCCACCGCATCGGCCAGCTCCGGCCCGTCACCATCTACCGCTTCATCATGGGAGGCACCGTCGAGGAGAAGATTCTTGCCATGCACCGGGAGAAGCGGGACCTGGCAGCCGGCTTCCTCGAGGGCACCGAGCAGGCCGTCAAGCGCATCACCGATGAGGAGCTCCTCGAGCTTTTGCGCTGATCCGGTCATCTGCCGGCCATCTGTCGCCCATCTGCCGACCATCTGTCGCCCATCCGCCTGCGCCGGCCTGCCGGGACAGGGCGTTCCGGGCGTCCGAAGGCAGGGGTCGGCTTAGTCCATGCCTTCCTTGCCAGTGGCAGGAGCGGATGCCGGCAGGGGCTGCA
>Ga0310691_10004907_pt1 | contig 14860 bp, 9 predicted proteins | sample 176DNAGHGlowgp2_FD_203887 | JGI IMG/M metagenome (GOLD analysis project Ga0310691, IMG submission 203887) | Sheep rumen microbial communities from Palmerston North, Manawatu-Wanganui, New Zealand - 1766 DNA GHGlow gp2 (v2) (version 2) | ecosystem: Host-associated > Mammals > Digestive system >... | reverse complement strand
GGCGAGGTGGGCAGCAGTGCCATGCCTCACAAGGTGAACCCCATCGACTTCGAGAACTCGGAGGGCAACCTGGGCGTGGCCAATGCCATATTGGACCACCTGGCGCAGAAACTGCCCGTCAGCCGTCTGCAGCGCGACCTGACCGACTCTACCGTGCTGCGCAACATCGGTGTGCCCATGGGCCACATGCTCATCTCCATACAGAGCACACTGAAGGGACTGCGCAAACTGGTGCTGAACGAGGATGCCCTGCGCCGCGACCTGGACAACCAGTGGGCCGTGTGCGCCGAGGCCATACAGACCATACTGCGCCGCGAGGGCTATCCCAAGCCCTACGAGACACTGAAGGCCTTGACCCGTACGGGCAAAGGTATCAGCAAGGAAACCATTAAAGAATTTATAGAAACATTAAACGTAAGCGAAAAAGTAAAAGAAGAACTGAGACGCCTGTCGCCTCAAAATTATGTGGGAATTTAGGATTACCTGGGAAATCCTAGGATACCCTAGGACACCATAGGATTAATAAAAAAAAACAAAAGAAAGACTATGATTAACGAAGACAACCGTTGGAAAGAACAGTTTTCCGACGAGAGGGGAGAAGGCCGGGAGGGCTATCGTCCCTACAACAGCGAAGAATCATCAAAGGGTTTTAACGGCGAGGGACGTGCAAAGCGTCCGCGCATTCATCGCAGCGAACAGGTTCGTCCCCAGGGTGCGGGCTACGGTCAGCACCGCGAGGGTGGCTATCAGTCATACCATCGCGAAGGTGGCTACAATCGCGAGGGTGGCTACAATCGCGAGGGTGGCTACAACCGTGAAGGCGGCTACAACCGCGAGGGCGGCTACCAGCGTCGTGAAGGCGGCAACGGTCAGCAACGTTCCTACCATCGTGAGGGCGGTTACCAGCGCGAAGGCGGATATGGCCAGCAGCGTCCCCATCGCGAAGGCGGCTATCAGGGCGGTGGCTATGGTCAGCGTCGCGAGGGCGGCTATCAGCGTCGCGAGGGCGGTTACGGCCAGCAGCGTGGTGGCTACCGTCAGCGCACGGCCGACTACAATCCGCATGCCAAGTACAGCATGAAGAAGCAGATTGAGTACAAGGAGAAGCACTACGACCCCAATGAACCTATCCGTCTGAACAAGTTTCTGGCCAACTCCGGTGTTTGCAGCCGTCGCGAGGCCGACGACTTCATCCAGGCCGGTGTGGTACGTGTGAACGGACAGGTGGTGACGGAACTGGGCACGAAGGTGATGCGCACCGACTCTGTGCTCTTCCACGACCAGCTCATCACACCCGAACGCAAGGTTTACGTGCTGCTGAACAAGCCCAAGGACACCGTGACGACGAGCGACGACCCCCAGAACCGCAAGACGGTGATGGACCTGGTGAAGGGTTGCTGCCGCGAGCGCATCTATCCCGTGGGCCGTCTGGACCGCAACACTACGGGCGTGCTGCTGCTCACCAACGATGGCGAACTGGCCAGCAAGCTCACCCATCCCAAGTATCTGAAGAAGAAGGTCTACCACGTTCATCTCGACAAGAACGTGAGCGTGGAGGACATGCACCGCATTCTCGACGGCATCGAACTGGAGGACGGCCCTGTGAAGGCCGACGCCATAGAGTACGCCGACGAGAAGGACAAGAAGCAGGTGGGCATTGAGATTCACTCGGGCCGCAACCGCATCGTGCGCCGCATCTTCGAGCACCTGGGCTACAGGGTGGTGAAGTTGGACCGTGTATACTTTGCCGGTCTGACAAAGAAGAACGTACGCCGCGGCGACTGGCGCTTCCTGACCGAGGCCGAGGTGAACATGCTGTATACGGGAATGTTTGAGTAAGTTGAAAGCTGAAAATTGAAAGTTGAAATGAAGCGAACAAAAGTCATTGACGCGCTGAAGCGGACAGACTTCGGCAGCGAGATAACAGTGATGGGATGGGTGCGCTCCAAGCGTGGCTCGAAGGGCATCTTCTTCATCGCTCTGAACGACGGAAGTACGATTAAGAACGTGCAGATAGTCGGCGAGGATGAGAAATTCCCCGAAGACACCGTCAAGTTAATTACCACGGGTGCCTGCCTCCGTGTCGTGGGCACACTCGTAGAGAGCCCCGCCGCTGGTCAGGCCAGCGAGGTGCAGGCCAAGGAGATAGAGGTGCTGGGCGCATGCGACAACACCTATCCCCTGCAGAAGAAGGGTGCCTCGTGGGAATATCTGCGCACCGTGGCCCACATGCGTCCCAGGACGAACACCTTCGGTGCCATCCTGCGCATTCGCCACAACATGGCCATGGCCATCCATACCTATTTCCACGAGCATGGGTTCTACTACTTCCACACGCCGCTCATCACGGCCTCGGACTGCGAGGGAGCCGGCAACATGTTCCAGGTGACAACGAAGAACCTGTACGACCTCAAGAAGGACGAACAGGGCAAGATAGACTACAGCGACGACTTCTTCGGCCAGCAGGTGGCCCTGACGGTGAGCGGACAGCTGGAGGGCGAACTGGGTGCTACGGCACTGGGTCAGATCTATACCTTCGGTCCGACGTTCCGCGCCGAGAACTCCAACACGCCGCGCCACTTGGCCGAGTTCTGGATGATAGAGCCCGAGATGGCTTTCTACGACAAACAGGACCTGATGGACCTGGAAGAGGACTTCATCAAGTACTGCGTGCGCTGGGCCTTGGACAACTGCCGCGACGACCTCGAGTTCCTGAACAAGATGGTCGACAAGACCCTCATCGAGCGCCTGGAAGGTGTGCTGAAGGAGACGTTCGTGCGTCTGCCCTACACCGAAGGTATCGAAATCCTGCAGGAAGCCATTCGGAACGGCAAGAAGTTTGAGTTCCCCTGCCAGTGGGGCGACGACCTGGCCTCGGAGCATGAGCGCTACCTGGTGGAAGAGCACTTCCGCAAGCCCGTCATCATGACCGACTATCCGAAGGAAATCAAGGCCTTCTACATGAAGCTGAACGAGGACGGCAAGACGATGCAGGGCACCGACGTGTTGTTCCCCCAGATCGGTGAAATCATCGGTGGTTCGGTGCGTGAGGAGAGTTACGACAAACTGATGGCCGAGATCAACCGCCGCGGCATGGAGACCGAGAAGCTGGAATGGTATCTCGACACCCGCCGCTGGGGCTCGTGTCCCCACGCAGGCTTCGGCCTGGGCTTCGAGCGCCTGATACTCTTCGTGACAGGTATGCAGAACATCCGCGACGTCATCCCCTTCCCCCGCACTCCTAAGAATTGTGAGTTTTAGGAAATACCAGTGAGTAATTAAACTAATATGAGCGTCTTGTGTCTATTCAGACATGAGACGCTTGTTTTTTATCCTTTTATATATATTCCCCCTGTTGCTTTCTGCACAGACGGTACAGAGGGCTCAGCAGGAACCACGACTGACCGTCAGGGGTGTGGTGCGTGAAAATCAGACTTACGACCCACTGGAGGGAGCACAGGTCAGGCTCTTTCGCGACAGTACCCAGGTGGTTGGCGTGCTAGTGCAGAAGAACGGTATGTTCACGATGCCCAACATCGTGCCGGGGAAGTACACGCTGAGCGTATCGTTCATCGGATACAAGGAGCAGCGCTTTGCGGTGACCCTGCCCAACCGGTCGGGCAACTTCCGTGTGCAGGACATCCTGATGCGCGAGGATGCCAAGGTCATGGCCGAGGCCGTCGTGGAGGGCAAGCTGGCCGAGATGACGGTGGTGGACGACACCGTGATGTACAATGCCGACGCCTTCAAGCTGCAGGACGGCGCACTGGTGGAGGAACTGGTGAAGAAACTGCCGGGCATCGTGGTCAACGACGACGGCTCGTACACCTGGAACGGCAAGCGTATAGAGCAGTTCCTGGTGGATGGCAAGGAATTCTATGGCACCGACGGTAACGTCATACTGAAGAACCTGCCTGCCGAAATCGTGGACAAGGTGAAGGCCTACGAGCGAAAGAGCGACTTTGCCCGTGTGACCGGTGTGGACGACGGTAACGAGCGCACCGTGCTGGACCTGAGCATCAAGAAGAATCGCAAGCGCGGATGGTTTGGCAACATCAGCGGCGGATACGGAACACATGACCGATACACCGGCCGACTGATGGTGAACCGCTTCATCGGCGACCAGAAGTTCTCGTTCTACGGCAATGCCAACAACACCAACGGCAATGGCATGACCGACAACCAGTCGGGCGGAGCCACAATGAACTATGTCGTCAAGGGCAGTCAGGACGGGGCGCGGAGCCGTAGGGACCCGCTGTTGGAACTGAACGGAAGCATCAACACGAACTTCTCGCAGGGAGGCAGCCAGTCGTGGAACAACTCGCAGAGCTTCGAGAACCGCAATGCTGCCTACAGCAACTCGTGGAACCGCAACTCGAACGACAACAAGGGCCTTTCGTTCAACTATCGCGTAGAGTGGCGTCCCGACTCGATGACGAACATCATGCTGAGGCCCAATCTCTCGTGGGGACAGTCGGGCAGCAGTTCGCAGAACGAAAGCGCAGCCTTCAACGCCGACCCCTATCAGCTGAGCGCCGACCCACTGCGCGACTACCGCCTGCTGAGCGACTCCATCGGCGTGAACCACCGCATGGGAGCCAACCACAGCAGTTCGCACAACCTGAACGGAAGCGTATCGGTGCAGGCCAACCGCCGACTGGCCAAGCCCGGGCGCAACGTGACACTGAATGCCGATGCCAGTTGGGGCAAGTCGCAGAGCGAGGGACAAAACTACAGTCAGACCGACTACTACCAGCTGCTGGCCGTCGGCGGCGAGGACTCGGTGTACCACAAGATTCAGTACAACGAGGCCCCGTCGAAGAACCGCAACGTATCGACGCGCCTGACCTACATCGAACCCATCGGGCGGCAGATGTTCCTGCAGATGTCGTACCAGTACAACTATCGCTTCAGCGACCGCGACCGCAACGTGAGCAGTATCTTCGACTACATGAAAGACGCCGACGGCAATCTCTTTAATCCCTATACCTTACATAATATAGGCATCGACAACTATCGGCAGTGGGTCTACCTGGCCGCACCCGACATCGACCAGTGCAACTACACCACCAATGTCTACCAGAACCACGACATCCGTCTGCAGTTGCGCATGAACCGTACGCTCTACCGCCTGACCGTCGGTGCCAACCTGCAGCCGCAGGTCAACCGCGTCGACTACACCAAGGGAACGAAGCACTACGATGTGCGCCGCTCCGTCTTCAACGCGTCGCCGACCATCAACTTCCGCTACATGTTCAGTCGCACCGAACAACTGGACTTCCGATACAACGGCAACACCGGACAGCCTGGCATTACCGACCTCATACCCGATACGCTCTCGAACGCCGACCCCCTGAACATACGCCTCGGAAACCCCGAACTGAAGCCCTCGTTCACCCACAACATGTCGGCCAACTACAACCGTTCGGTCAACGAAAAACAACGCTCGTTCTCCATCAACGGACAGTTCCGTACGACGCAGAATTCCACCACCAACCGCACCGAATATAACGACGTCACAGGCGGACGCATATCGAAGCCCGTGAACATCAACGGCAACTGGAACACTTCGGCCTCGTTCAACTTCAATACGGCAATGGGCCCCGAGAAGTATTGGCGCATCAATGCCAACACCAACGGGTCGATGACGAATGCCGTCTCCTACGTCTATCAGAGCAAGACGCAGGAGACCGTGAGGAACCGCACCCGAGGCAAGAACATCCGCCAGAGCCTGCGACTGTCGTACCGTCGCGACTGGGAGACCATGTACAACCTGGAGGTCAGCACCAACGGCAACATAGGCTACAACCACAGCCGTTCGACCAACTCTTCGGCATCGAACCTCGACACCTACAACTTCTCGTACGGTGGTTCACTGAACCTGCAGTTCCCCTGGGGCATGAGCATCTGGACGGACATCTCCGAGCAGAGCCGTCGCGGATATGCCGATGCATCGATGAACACCAACAAAGTCATCTGGAACGCCAGCATCAGCCAGCGACTGCTCCGGCAGAAGAACCTGACCCTCAGCGTCCGTGCCTACGACCTGCTGCGCCAACGCGACAACATCAACCGCAACATTTCGGCTACGGCGCGTACCGATTCGCGCCACGAGGCCGTCAACTCGTACGTCCTCTTCACCGCCGAATTCCGCTTCGGCAAGTTTGGCGGACGTTCTCAGCGTAATCGTGGCGAAGGTATGGGTGAACGTCCCGAAGGTGGCCGTCCCGAAAGGGAGAGTAGGGGTAACCAAGGTGGCGAAGGGGGTGGCCGCAATGGTGGTGGCCGCAACGGCGGCGGTGGCAATCGCGGTGGCGGAGGCCCAGGTGGCGGTCCTGGCGGCGGCGGTGGCCGTTTCTGATGCCTCTCAGCGTGTCCTTACCGACGGGTCTGAAAAACTTGATAGAGTGAAAAACATCTATCACATCTATCACATCTGTCACTAAGCCCCTGTTTATCGGCATTCGCGCAATGATAGATGGTGTGATAGATGTGATAGATAAAGGCCGAAAAACGCATTTTACGTGCATTTTTCGGTTTTTTCGTACTTCCCTTACGGTAAAATTCCTGGTTACCGCAACTTTTTTGTACGAGACCTTTCCCCTTTTTCGTGTATTGGTTCCAGTTTCGGCCTCGTATGGTTTTGGATTCGGCCTCCTGTCGCTAACATCCTTACATTATTTATGTAAAGCCTTAACCTCGCCGTGTAAAAGTTTTACGCCATTTGTGTAAAACTTTTACATAGTAGATATAAAAATCGTGTAATAGTTGAGGAGGGGAAACTATGGTCTATCGTCCGAAGCGGTACGAGGCTATGCTCATCACCCAGCGGTCCGACTCCCGAGTCTCGATGTCGTAGTCGTCTTGGGCGAGAATGTACTTGAAGTCGTCGCGGATGCCCGTACCCAGGAGCTTTGCTACGGCTTCCTTCTGTGTCCACAGGCGGAGGAATGTCCGGTCCGACTCATTGCTGCCGTCGGGCAGCGACCCGGCCTCTTCGATTTGGCGCTGCTCCTCCTCGTTCATGCTGTAGCGGACGATGCCGTCGCCCACCTTGCGCCCCGTGTTCTCGATGTCGATGCCTACGGGCCTGTCCGATATGGCGCAGCAGACGGCCTCGCGGCAGTGGGACAGGGAGAAGTGGGGGAGTGGGGGCTGAAGCCTGGGCTTCCCATGCTCGCCATACTCGAAGGTGGGCAGTTCCGTGATGCCGTACCCCTCGCGCAGACCTTGACAAAGCAGACGATAGGCCAGGAGCGACTGGCGGCGGCCCAGGTCGAACTTGTAGGCAAGGGCCTGGCGGCGTCTCCATTCGGGCAGTTCGTCCATCCAGTGGGCAATTTGCTCGGGCGTGTAGTCGTGGATATGGTCGTCGATGAGAATCATGGCGCAAAATTACGAATTAAAGCTTAATAATTGAAAAATATTCGCTATCTTTGTGTCCGAAATCCGAATTTTATGGAAGTAGGCATGGATGATATTGAGCGATTGCGCAGGGCCGTGGAGCAGAAAGCCGACAGACAAATGACGGTGCATGGCGACTATGAGTACCTCTCCGGACTCATATTCGATACCTTGCACCTTCAGATCAGTCCGACGACGCTGAAGCGACTGTGGGGGAAACTGGACGAGACCGTCGTGCCGCGCCGTTCTACGCTCGACATCCTGGCCCAATTCGTAGGAGAAAAGGATTGGGCGGACTTCCAGAACAAACGTTGCAGCGACATCCCCGTCGAACAGCCATTGGAGCAGCTCGTTACGGACGAAGAAACATCCGCAACGCCCAAGAAGAAGGGTCGCGTATGGCCGGTTGTGGTGGGATGCCTGGGCATGGCGCTGTTGGCCGTCGTGGTGTGGTTGTTCTATCCGAGGGGGAGTGCAGCCGAGACGGACGACGACCGCTACATCCTGCGCAAGGGACAGACGTTCGACTCGTATGCCGATTATCTGCGCCTCTTTGGCATAACCTCTGACTTCAGGGCTTGGGGCCAACAGGTGCCCCACTACCCGTACCTCCACCTGTGGGGGCCGCAGTACAACCATCCCGAATGGCACAATGCGGGCAACCCCGACAGCCTGATGCCCACTATCGCGGAGTATTGGGTACCGATCAACATCCAGGGCAACGAACAGGCGCAAAAGGTGGTGCAGCACATGAACAGCGATGCCTACTACGTCGCCCTGCGACTCAACGAGGTGCGGCTGACCTTCATGAAGGGCCTGCCTTCCGATTCGGCCCACTTCGTATTCCTCGGGGTCTACCGCATGTCGCTCTCGCTGTCCGATACGACGCGAATCGTCTGGGAACGCGTGGCCGACGAGGTGGATTTGCAACATTTGGACTATTTGGAACAATTCCGCAACTAATTGAACCCTTTTCCCGAATGTTCAAAAAAAACGCCCATTTCATCGAATAGTTGGAAATGGACAACAAATGGACAACACAAGGGCAGCCGTGGACAATGGAGTCTGCGGCTGTTTTTGTTACCTTTGCACTAAGAAAACGAAATAGCAGCATCAGTTGGTTAATAATTTGGCGCCACTGATTAGTTAATTAAAATAGTTGTTTGCCCATCTTGTACTGTGAAGCACGAGATGGGTTTTTGTATGCCTGCGGATGAATTTATTTTGCGTTTCACTTTCCTCTTTTCACTTTATTCTGTAACTTTGTCCTCACAAACCTTAACGAATCGTGAATTATGAGTGCTGAATTAGACTTCAAGGCGCTGGCTGCGCAGTACAAGAGTGAGTTGTTAGACAGGGTGATGCCCTTCTGGATGGAGAAGAGCATCGACCATGAATGTGGTGGCTACTTTACGTGCATCGAGCGCGACGGCGAGGTGTACGACACCGATAAGTTCATTTGGCTCCAGGGCCGCGAGGTGTGGATGCTTTCCACATTATATAATAAGGTACCGCAGGGCGAGGTGAGCGAGGAGACGCGCAAGGCGTGGCTGGATGCGGCCATACAGGGTGCCGAGTTTCTGAAGAAATACGGTCACGACGGCAACCTCAACTGGTACTTCTCGCTGGACCGTGAGGGACATCCCCTGGTGGAGCCCTACAACATATTCTCCTACACGTTTGCCGTCATTGCCTTCGGCCAGTTGTACAAGGCTACGGGCAATGCTGAATATGCCGACATCGCCAAGCGCACGTTCGACATCGTGCTCGAGAAGCGCAACAACCCGAAAGGCCGCTGGAGCAAGGCTGCACCGGGAGCCCGCGCGCTGAAGGACTTTGCCCTGCCCATGATTCTGTGCAACGTGGCGCTGGAGATTGAGGATCTGCTGGAACCTGCCTTCCTGCAGCAGACCATCGACATCTGTCTGCACGAGGTGCTGGACGTGTTCTATCGTCCGGAGCTGGACATGATAGTGGAAAACGTGTCGAAGGACGGAGAACTCGTCGACTGCCACGAAGGACGACTGCAGAATCCCGGCCACGCCATCGAGGCCATGTGGTTCATCATGGACCTGGGCCGTCGACTGGGCCGTCAGGACCTCATCGAGAAGGCCGTGCACATCGCCCTGCGCGAGGCTGAGTACGGATGGGACAAGCAGTTCGGAGGCATCTTCTACTTCATGGATCGTCTGGGCCGTCCCTTGCAGCAGTTGGAGTGGGACCAGAAACTTTGGTGGGTGCACATCGAGACCCTCATCACCATGATTAAGGGTTACGAACTGACGGGCAACGAGCAGTGTCTGGAGTGGTTCAAGCGTGTGCACGACTACGTCTGGAGCCATTTCGTCGACCCCGAGTATCCCGAATGGTTCGGTTACCTGAACCGTCGCGGCGAGGTGCTGCTCACCCTGAAGGGCGGCAAGTGGAAGGGTTGCTTCCACGTTCCCCGTGGTCTCTTCCAGGTTTGGCAGACGCTGGAGAGGATTGCGGAGAATGAGAAATTGAGAAAATGAGAAAATGAGAAAATAAAAAAAAGCGAAAGGCTGTGTCGGGTGACACAGCCTTTCGCTTTTTTTTTATGTTTTGCTTCTTATATCTTCCGGGCGGGAGCCTTGTTGCCAAGCGACAGGAGCCAGCCGACGACCACACTGACGAGCATCGACACGAAACCGAACAGCAGGAAGTTGGCCTGCGTGAAGAAGTTCATGTACATGACCGTAGCCGTGCCACAGATGAAACCTGTGATGGCAGCGCCCGAACCGATGCGCGGGAAGAAGATGCCCATGAGGAACAGGCCGCCGATGGCACCGCTGAGCAGGCCGAGTATGGTGTTGAAGTAGTCGAGCAGCGACTGAATGTCGACCGTAGCCATGAGCCAGGCAATGCCCATGCCCAACACACCGGCAATGATGCCGGCGATGCGGGCTGTCTTGACGGAGACTGCCTTGCCGTCGCCCTTGATCTTGCTCCAGAGGTCGACGGTGAAGGCCGTCGATACGGAGTTGATGTTGGAGGCAATGGTACTCATGGTGGCTGCGAAGATGGCAGCAATCAGCAGACCGGCCACGCCCTGCGGCATCTGGCTCATCATGAAGAAGGGGAAGATGGCATCGCCCTTGGCCATGGTGAAGTCGAGTTCTGCGGGATGCGTCTTGAAGAAGGTGTACAGACCTGTGCCGATGGTGAAGAAGGCGATGGTCACGACGACGGACATGAGGCCGTTGGTCAGGATGCCGCGTGCCGCACTCTTCTCGTCGCTGGTGGTCAGGTAGCGTTGGATGACCGTCTGGTCGGAGGTGTAGGAGATGAGGTTGTTGGCCAGTCCGCCCAGGATGACCACCCACCAGGTGGCATTGACGTAGTCGAAGGGATGTTCGGCATCGAAGAGGAATACGCGCAGTTTGTCGTTGTCCGTTGCTATCTGCCAGAAGTCGGAAGCCCCGTTCTCACCGGTATTGACAATGAGGTAGATGGCTGCGAAGATGGCTCCGCCAACCAGTATGATGCCCTGTATGACGTCGCCCCACACCACAGCCTCTACGCCGCCCATCGTGCAATATACAATGGTGATGAGGGCCATGAGGGCGATGCAGATGTAGATGTCGATGCCGGTGACGGCGGTCATTGCCAGCGACGGCAGGAAGAGGACGAGGGCCGTGCGTGCCACCATGAACACGATGAACAGGATGGAGGCCATGATGCGTGTGGCCGCATTGAAGCGCACCTCAAGGTACTCGTAGGCCGTGGTCACGTTCAGTCGGCGGAAGAAGGGCAGGTAGTACTTGATGACGGGGAACGAGACTATCAGGATGCATATCTGCATGGGATAGTACGTCCAGTCGGTGGCATAGGCCTTGGCGGGGATGGCCATATAGGTGATGGCCGAGAGCATGGTGGCAAAGATGCTGATGCCCGCTGCCCACCAGGGTATGCGGCCGCCGCCCTTGAAGAAGTCCTCGGTGGAGTTGGAGGCCCGCTGCATGAAATACACGCCCAGCCCCAGCATAGACACGAGATAGATGATGAGTACCAGCCAGTTGAGCCAACCGAAGCTGACTTCGTGGTTGAACTTTACCTTCATGATTTCTGTCACCCGTATGCCCGGTTTGCTCTCGCCGTCGGTCAGTATGTAGCTGCCGCCCTTCTCTATCAGTCCGGCGCCGGCACGCGCCAGGAGTGAACTGCCGGGAATGGCGTGCCACGAGTCGGTGATGGTGTGGTAGACGAGGATGTCGGGGTTGAACTGGTACCACGGAGCCGGATGTTTGAGGTAGTCGTCGCCAAACTCGCCGCGTACGGCCTTCTCGAAGATCGTCTTGTTGACGCCGCCGAAAAAGAGCACGTGGCTGTAGCCCGACTTGACAGCCGCCATGCCCACCGTGGCCCGACTGCCGGGCATAGCTTTCCAGACATTCGTTTTCAGGTTCAGTACCTGCACCTCGTCGGCTACCTTGCCGGTCTCGGGGTCGTAGCCACCGAAGACGTAGAGCCCCATGTCCAGCCCGTTGCTCTGCACCACGGCGCAGGGTTGCAGGCGGGCCTGTCCGGGCAACGTGGCAAAGGCTTCCCAGGTGGACGATGCCGTTGCGTCAGCCGTAGTGCGATAGATGGTCATCTGGGGAACGCCGTCGGTCTGACCGCCCACCAGATAGATGAACTTGCCGTCGGTGGCTGCAGCGGCATTGTCGATGCCCACGGGCAGGGGCGAGAGGGTTTCACGCTTCTTGTCCGTCAGTCGGTAGACATCCGTCAGACTGTGGTTGCCGTCAGTACCGCCGATGCAGATGATGCCCTTGGTGCCGGGTATGGCCACGCTGGCCCCGTAGGCTGTGGGGTGGGGCAGGGTGAACGTCTGGCGATACCATTTGTCCTTGCCCAGATACCATACGGAGTCGTAGAACTTCTTTTGTCCGCCTTGGGCCGCTGGAGTGCCGGGGAAGTTGCATCCTCCGGCGATGAAGAGCGTGCCGTCGGCCTGCCCGGAGAAGGCGGCGGCCACACCCTGTCCGCCCAGCATGTTGTGGGAGGGGAGAGCCTCAATCTCCATTTTGTTTTGTTGTGCACTGGCCCACAGCGGCAGGCATAGGAATAGGAAAGTGATGAGTTGTCTCATGAGGTGAAGGATTTAAGGTTTCAGTACCCTAAGGGCCTTAAGGGCTTTAAGGTCCTTAGGGTTCTTAGGGTCTTAGAGTTGGTTGCAGTGGTTCCAGAAGTCGATGGCGTCGAGTTCGGCCTTCAGGCGCTTCTCTTCCTCGTCGGTAATGTTCTGGAACGGGGTGCGGTTGGGGCCGAGGTCCAGTCCCATGAGTTTCATGATGCGCTTGCCGCCCACGATGTTGCCGCGGAAGTGGCTGATGACGTTGATGACCTCCTGTGCATAGTTCTGCAGGGCACGGGCCTTCTCCAGGTCGCCTTTCTTCCAAGCCTCGATGATGCCTGTGAGGCAACGTCCGTTGTAGTTCGTGGTGCCACCGATGCCGCCGCGTGCGCCGCCCATGGCCAGCGAGGGCAGTATGGTCTCGTCCTGTCCGTGCAGCATGTCGAACTTGCCGTCGCCGTACAGTCGGCACTGGTTATACTCGTAGATGCTCTCGAAGGTATACTTGATGCCGGCAAAGTTGGGGATGCGGCCGTCGACAGCCTTCAGCAGTTCCACCATGGGCAGGAAGGCACCGTTGAAGGCCGGGATGTGGTAGAAGTAGAAGGGCAGTTCGGGAGCTCCGCAAGCTATCTCCTCGCAGTACTTCACCAGTTCCTCTATGCGGTTCACCTTGGGGAATGGAGGTGCCATGGCACCGATGCCCCATGCTCCGATGGCCTGGGCATGTTCGGCCAGTCGGCGACTCTCGCGCACACAGCAACTGCCCACGTGTACAATCACCTTGAATCCTGCCGGGGCGGCCTTGAACTTCGTTCGAGCCTGCTCACGCTCGGGATTGCTCAAACAAGTTTGGCACTCCAATTGCTCAGTCGCGGCCTTCATCCATGCCTCGGCTATCTGCATGCGCTCCTCGCTCGTCAGCATGTAGCCTTCGCCTGACGAACCATTGATGAACACACCCTGCAGGCCGTTCTTAGCCAGCATCTGTGCGTAGGCCGGGATGGGTTCCAAATTTACATCGCCATTCTGCTTGAACGGCGTGAACGGGGCATCGATGAGGCCCACAATCTTTTCAAACTGTTTCATAGTTTTTATATTTTTCGTTTAAGGTACTTTTGTGCATGATATTGGAACAGGAACAATACCCAGAACATGCTGAAGAAGCAGACGCCCGTCACGGCATTGTCTATCCCCAGAGGGGCAAAGGGCACGGTGAGCAGGGCGAAGATGCAGCACAGGGCCAGCACATAGTGGCGGCGGACTATGTAGCGGAGCACGCGCCGACCCTCTTTCCGCGAGGCCAGATATGCCGAAAGGATGATGGAAAGGACGAAGATTTTCGTCTCCCAGAGCGTCTTCAGGGCAATGTTTGTCACCGAGGTCATCACCTCCAGGTCGGTGGCCAGGTTGAGACTGTCGTGGCGTTTCTGCCAGATGCTCAGTCCTGTGCCGATGATGACGCCCACCACCATGGGCCAGCAGGCCTGGCGGAAGAAGCGTTCGCTGCGCTGGAAGGCCAGCCACACGAAGGTGCAGCACAGGGGTATGGTGATGCCGTTGTGGGTGTAGCTACAGAATATGCCCATCAGGAGCATGAGCAGATACCAGCGATGGAAGTCCTTCTGACTGACTCGTGTGTACTGTCCGATGAAGAAAGGCACGATGCACTGCGACGACAGTTCGAGCAGGGACTCGAGGTCGCGGCCGAAGAAGGCCTCTTCGCCCGGACAGAAGAAGATGATGAAGACAGCGGTGGCAATGATGCCCCAAACGGTCTGGTTGGTGCGGGCCAGGTGCGCCGTGAGGTAGACCAGCAGGGTGAATAAAGCCGTCGTGCTGATGTTGATGACCCATGGGTCCCAGACGTATCCGCCCGCAGGCTCATACGCTGCCAGCCCCATCCAAACTCCGAAGAATATGATGGCATAGCCGAGAAATTGTAACCCTGGATTGTCTATCTTCATGGTTTATAAGTAGCCTATTGGGAGCAAAGATACAAAAAAAGCCCCGACGAACAAAACGTCGGGGCCTTTTTTATTTCGAATTGTCAATTGTACATTGTCAATTGTACATTGTCAATTGTGCATTGGCGATTGTTTACATCATTCCGCCCATGCCACCCATGCCGGGGTTGCCCATCGGCATTTCGGGCTTCTCCTCCTTGGCTTCGCAGATGACGCACTCGGTGGTCAGGAACATGCCGGCGATGCTGGCGGCGTTCTCCAGAGCCACACGGGTAACCTTGGCGGGGTCGATGATGCCCGAAGCCTTCAAGTTCTCGTACTTGTCAGCGCGAGCATTGTAGCCGTAGTCGCCCTGACCGTTGCGAACCTCGTTCACTACGACGCTGCCTTC
>Ga0310691_10004905_pt1 | contig 14861 bp, 8 predicted proteins | sample 176DNAGHGlowgp2_FD_203887 | JGI IMG/M metagenome (GOLD analysis project Ga0310691, IMG submission 203887) | Sheep rumen microbial communities from Palmerston North, Manawatu-Wanganui, New Zealand - 1766 DNA GHGlow gp2 (v2) (version 2) | ecosystem: Host-associated > Mammals > Digestive system >... | reverse complement strand
ATGTCTTTGCAGCATATATGTTCTGGTGGGGACATTGGCAACTATCTTTACCTCTATTTCCTAGTGCTATATTGTCCGTACTACTAACCATGCTTCTCAGTTTGATTACAGAGTGGTTAGTTTACAGACCTCTTAAAACAAGAGAAGCATCGTTGAACTTGATGATGATAGCATCCATTGGCATAATGACCATTGTAGTTAATGCAATAGCATTACTTTTTGGGCACGAAGCTAAATTTGTAAATACAGCCATACAGGACACCTATCATTTTGGAAGTGCCATTATTACAACACCTCAGATGTGGCAATTGATAATTGGCTTGTTGTTATTAGTTTTTTGCATCACTGTACTCAAGTACACAAGCATTGGCCGTCGAATAAGGGCAATCAGTGAGGACGAAACTCTTTATAGCACCTTAGGCTATAATATCAACAAGACACGTAACTCCGTATTTGTTGCAAGTGGTTTCTTTATTGCTACAGCAAGTTGCCTCAGTGCTTACGACGTTGGAATGGGGCCTGATATTGGAATGAATTTCCTGATTAATGCAATGGTTGCAATGATGATAGGTGGCATGGGACGTATCTCCCCTTGTATTATAGGCGGGCTTCTGCTGGGTATCTTGCAATCTATAACAGTATCCCAAATCGCTGCCAGTTGGCAAAATGCTGTTACTTTCGCTGTTTTACTTATCTTGCTGTTTGTCAGACCACAAGGCATTGCAGGTTACAAAAAAAGAGTCGTTTAATATGGAATATTCTCTTCACGTAATATATCTCCTATGCATTTATATTATGCTGGTGCTCAGCGCTAATCTGACTACTGGCATGGCTAACTTGTTGACCATGTGCCAAGCTGCTTTTTATGGGATTGGGGCTTATGTGGGTACTTACTTCTTATTCCAATATAATTTCTCTTTCATCATAATTGCCCTTGTAGTCATGTTCGTCACAGGTCTATCGAGTCTTATAGTGTCCTATGCTTCCGTCAAATTGAAAGGAGACTACTTCGTACTAGCCACTATGGGATTCCAGTTAATTGTTTATACAATACTATATAATTGGACAGAAGTAACCAATGGTACATACGGAATAGCAGGAATTCCTGGTTTTAATTTATTTGGCGGACTTATAACTTTAGAGGGAATTTATTGGAATCTATGTTTTGTAATCATTGTAACTGTATGTGTAGTTTTGTTTTTATACAAATTGAAAAATTCTCCCTATGGTAGATTGTTGAAAGCTATCCGTACGGACGATATAACTGTTGAATCTTTCGGAAGAAACACAGCAGGAGTCAAAATCTGGGCTTTTGCTATATCTTCTGCCATTGCGGGACTTGCAGGAGTATTGTATGCTTCTTACGTTGGCTATATAGACCCAACCAGTTTTCCTCTAAAAGAAAGTATATTCATTCTTTGTGCATTATTCATTGGTGGTATAGGTAATATAGAAGGCCCCATTTATGGTGCAGCCTTTGTTATCCTCCTCCCAGAAGCATTGCGTTGGATTGGATTACCTGATTCCATTGCTGCTGAAGTTCGTCAGATTATTTATGGCCTGGCTCTCGTATTAATCATGATTTTCCACCCTCAGGGAATCAAAGGTAAAATAGTAATGAGATGATGGAAAAGGAGATTCTACACATCAATAATATCAGAGTCAGCTTTAATAATGCTGGCAAAGAGAAGCTAAACCTCCTCAATGGGGTTTCTCTGAACATTACCCGAGGAAAGGTTACGGCCTTGATTGGAGGAAATGGCACAGGTAAGACTACTCTTTTCAACATTATCTCTGGCTTTCAAAAAGATTATGAGGGCACCATCATTATTGACGGAATTGATATCAGCAGATTGCCTGCCCACCAAGTTTCTTTAAAAGGTATTGGCCGTCTGTTCCAAGGAGGACAATTATTAGGGGATCTCACATTGATGGAGAATATGAAGATTGCTTCTGAAGATATGACAGGTGAATCACCTTTTACCTCTATCTTACATCCCCATCAAGTGAAAGAGCAAGAACGACAAAAAGAAGAAAGAGCACGCGAGATTATACGTAAGCTCATTAGCGAAAAGTATGTTGATAAGATGGATAAGCTTGGTTCTGAGTTCTCTTATGGAGAGCAACGCTTATTGTCAATCGCAAGGCTGTTAATGGGGGAAGATAAACTCTTGCTATTGGACGAACCCACCTCTGGAGTAAATCCACATTATATAGCACTCATAGGTCAAATCATCCGAAAAATGGTTGACGAGAGGAATCTCACCGTTCTCATGATTGAACATAATATGCACTTTGTTAGAAACGTTGCTGATTATTGTGCTTTTTTGAGTGATGGTATTATTGCTAAATACGGTAGTACCGATGATGTTTTAAATGATTCAAATGTACGAAGCAGTTATTTAGGGTTATGATATTAGAAGTTAAAAATATAAAAGGAGGTTACAAAAAGGATGTTGATATCTTACGAGGTATTAACTTATCCATTAAGAACGGCGAGGCTGTAGGCATCATCGGTCTTAATGGATCAGGGAAATCCACGTTAGGGAAGTCCTTAATGAACATGCTTCCGTACCAGAAAGGCGAGATGTTATTTGATGGCACTAACATATCAACTCTTCCAACTAGCGAAATCTCGCGTAAAGGTATCTCTATCATGTTGCAAGGAGGAAAAGTCTTTGAGAACCTGACGGTAGACGAGAACCTAAAACTTTCAGGAAAGGCTGATAATGAAATAAAGGGCATCATTCCAATATTAAGTTCCAATTTAGGCAATAGAATGGCTGATCGGCTAAGTGGTGGGCAACGTCATCAACTCGCCCTTGCTATGGCCTTACTATCTCGTCCAAAACTTGTCATATTAGACGAACCCAGCGCAGGTCTCTCGCCAAAGGCTATAGAAGAAATGTATGACATACTTTCAAAGGTCAAATCAAAACTTGGAATAACTATTTTATTAATTGAGCAAAACATCTCAAAGGCAATTTCTTTCTGTGACAGGAGCCTTTTAATTGCTCAGGGACAGATAGAACAGGAGTTCCAGAATCAAGATATTAAAGAAGTAGAAAATAAAATGTTTAATAGTATAAAAACAGAAGAATTATGAAAAAGTTACTGATTATTTTTTCAATCGTCGCATTTGCGTTCTGCGGATGCAAAAACGAATCAAACGATGCAATCAAAGTTGCCTGCAACCTGCCAATGACCGGCTACATCGGCTATTATGGAGAATGGATTCAGCATGGCTTGGAAATGGGCAGAGCTGACATTCAAGCTGAAGCAGACGAGCTAGGCATCAAGTTTGATTTTGATTATCAGGACAACAAGGGAGAAACAAAAGACGCTATCACGATATTCCAAAAGCAGTCTATTACAAATCCAGACGTTTATATGTCAGGAATTACCACACAGACCATGTCCATTCTGGATCAGATTCACAAAAAGGGACTTCTTCAGGTCATGTGGTCATGGACTCCATTGGAATTAGATGCCAGCCAAAAAGACTTCCGCTGTTGGGTAAACTATGGTATTGAGGGTAAGCATATTGCAGAATACTTGCTTTCTAAGAACCCCAAAAAGGTTGCGTATCTTCATCTTGATATTCTTGGAGCAAAAGTACAGTGTGACGAAGTAATAGTACCTGCCCTGAAGAAACAAAACCCCAATATTAACATCTATGTAGAAGAATTTCCTGTCGAGACTTCCAACTTCCGCGACATAGCTACCAAAGTAAAGAACTTCAATGCTGATGTCATCTTTGTCTCAGGTTTCAAAGAGCACATCCTGAATATTACCAAGGATTTCCAGACCTACAATATTGACAAGAAAAAAGTTCTTTGCTCTATGGACTTGCTTGATGCATTAGAAGAAGCATCAGATCAAATGCTCGAAGATTTCCACGTAACAGCACCTGCCTTTAACATAGAAGGACTCCAAAGTGAAAAAACAAAGGCATGGATTGCTAAATTTGTAAAAGAGAACGGCAAGAAGCCTACTTATACAGAGGCTTATGGCTACGATGCCATGTGTGCTCTTTTTGAAGCAGCAAAAATTAGTAAGAAAGAAAATATCTCTTTGGCAGATGCCTTCAAAAAGGTCGATATCGAAGGTGTAACAGGCCAAATTAAATTTGATGCCAATGGAGAATTGAAAGATAATCTCCATGTGGGAGTGTTTCATGGTGGAAAGTTAGTTGTTGAATAATAAAATGTCAAGTATGGATGAAATAAGAATTAAGGAAGATATTCTTCAAGTGATTTCTTCAATAAGAGATAATTCCTCGAGTAAGGATCTTATAAGAGAAATGACAACAGGACTTAAAGAAGTTAATATATACAAAGGGGTTCAGTTGTTAACAGATTTTACAAGAAAAGGAGATGCTTCTTTAGGGGAAGAGGCTTCACGTAAATCCGGTATAGATTACTTCTCAAGAATTATCTCTGCATATCTAAAGCCTTTTGCGGATAATATTCTAGTAGAATATAGCCTTATTTCATCTACACTTGACCCCAAAAACCCAGACAAGTTGCAATGTTGCGCATTTGCAAAAGGTGACAAGTACTTCAAAGAGTGCATAGATGAGTATTATACACAATGCATTGATAATACTGAAGTACAAAAAACAATATCCATTTATCAACATCCAAATTTCTTATATGATATTCCTCAGACCAACAAACCAGAATCCTATATAGGAAAAGACATCTACCATGTAAATGACAATACAGAAACGGAGATTATTACGAATGGGCGTGGCCTGACTGTTTCTATTAAGCAAGTTAAAGCAAAAGAAGGGTGTGACGATGATGATAATTATATAATCGTTGACAAAAATCCTGGTCATTTTAAAGATTATAATGGCACCTTTATGCAAGCATTTTCCCTTAATAGACATTTTAAGGAAATGTTATTAGATGCAAAAAACTTCAAAGTGAGTGATGGATATAGATTAGTTGACATACAAAACTGTTTGCACTCTTATTGTCATAGAAACATCTCACGTAATGATAATAGGCTTAAATTCTCTACAGTTAAGGCAAACTCATCAATGTACATTTCGTTTCCTGTATATGGCACCGTGGACTCAAATCAGTTAAATCAATACAAAATTAGCGACAATGCACTACAGGGCATAGGAGCATGCTTTATGTATATCGAGCCGAAAGATGATTCTATATTGCAAAATCCAGAAACGAGAGAAGCTGTAAAAGTAGTTTTAAGTTATATAGCAGATATGGTTTCAGATGCCATAAGATTTATTTCATCAAACTACATGTTTAACTTAGGACTTCAACTGCAAGAAAATGCCAGAAAAGAAGCAATAAGGTCTGCAAAAGCTGCAATTATGTCGCGTAACATGAGCCACAATTTAGGTAGTCATGTTATGTCTTATCTAAAGCAAAAATTGGGAAGCATAACATCCATACTAAATGATGATAAAGTTTTATTTAACATCTTCGATAAAGACAAAGAACCAAATACTGCTATCGATAACATACAATTGCCATTTTTGGTGGGAACTGGAAGATTTATTGGTTATTTACAGGAACGACAGGATTATATTGCGACAATTGCAACTGATTATATTCCCTATGGTGCTCCGGTAAATTTGAAAGATGCCATCTATGATGAATTAAACCCTGATTTAAGACACAAGCGCCATAATGTAAATGGAGATAATAATAGACCATTAAACATTCTTATGAGTTACATTGCTAAATCAGAAGGACTTTCTCGTGAAAACATGAAGCGTGAAGGATATACAACTAATCATGACATTCTGTTTGGCTATCCAAAATATGAAAAGGACGGTAAACATGTATTTGGTTTAAATCCAGAAAATTGCAATTCAGAAGATGTTGCTCTGACAGAAATGCGAAAAATAAATTTTAGTCTGCCAGGAGGACTTGTTGGCCGCCAGGCAATTTTCTCTATAATAGAGAACCTGATTAGGAATGCTGCAAAACACGGTAACACCCGAGCTGTAGAAAGCACAAATCTAGAATATACATTTGATGTCGTTGACATCAGTAATTGGGATAAAAATCAAAACATTAATGAACGTATCTATAGTGAAAAATGGAGAAAGTTATATAAAAATGCCTCCGACAGGAACAATCTATATCTGTTAACTATCACCGACAATCTTGAATATAAACAGGACTTTATAAATAAATTAGAACCTGGACTATATGAAGAATATGTTGATGCATTTGGGAAAATGACAGCAGGGAACAAAGGACTTAAAGAAATAAGAATTTCTGCTGCATGGCTACGAAGTGAAACAGATGAAAGTAAATACAGAAGATATATTAAAAGATATAATAAACAAAAGAAAGAAGTCGAAGAAATAGAAGTGGTCGGTGACGGTTTAGCTCCACTAGTCGCAATTGAGTTAACTAAAGAGGCTCATTTGCGATATATGATATGCTTGCCTCAAGACAGGCTCGCTGCTATTATTATGCCCTCTAAAATGCCTAATTTGAAATTGTTTGAGCAACTGAAAGATAGTCGACCTAATGATTGGGAACTATACAATTCTATAGAAGATTTTAAAGCTGACATAAAAAAAGTATTCCGCTATCTGATTGTTCCAGATCAAGATATATACAATCAATTACGTCCATATACTTCAAATAGACTATTTGTTTGGGCTCCCATTAATGAAACTGAAATAGAGTTTTGTAATAAATGGAACACTATCAAACCTGTGCTAACTGATGAAGAAAAGGAGAAACTATATAACATACGAAAAAGTATTATTGTTGAAAATTTGTATAGTATAGATTCTAACTCCGAATCTATATATATTTGGGACAAGACTGCTTATGAGAATCATTCAACCCATTTTGATAAGATTATAATATCGAAAGGTGACGATAATGTAGGAATTGCAGAATATGCATATCGCACTCATCATTCTAGCCAAAAGGATTTCGAAACTTATTGGGCGGAAAAATATAGTAAAGATGCGGAGAAGAAGGAACACTATAAAAAAATAAAATCCATTGATGGGATTACTGGTGACAATTCTTCTGACAGATTGGTAAGGCGAGAACCACTGAATGAAGAATGGTATTGTTCACATCTAAATTCTTTTAGAAAAAAAGTTGCCATTTTTGATGAAAGAATATTCAAAATTGTCCACAACATTGAGGAAACAGATTTTGTATTGAACTCTAAAGCAAATGCTAAAGATGAAGGTATCTCTTGCTATCTAAAAAATTTAGATAGAAAAAGGAATATGGAAGATATTAGAAATGAAATATTAGAAAAGAACCTTCTACCAATTGAAGATGAAGATCAATTGTATGAATTAGAAAACAAGAATGATTTAATAGATTTCTTAGAATCTAAAGTTAAAACATTCCAATCTCACAAATCTAACAATTATAAAAGTATCTTTTATAAAGAAAAGGGCATAGACGTATTTACAATCATAAAAGAAAAAGAAGGACTGTTTGCTGTTGTGGGGTGCGTGGATTCATATGCAGAGAATGGCAAACCAGTATGTATTTATGACAAAATTGCTTCAATAACTTCGTCAAATTCTTCAGATTCTTTTGATGTGTCAATAGAAATGCACAATAAAACTTTTGCAAATGAATATGATTACATTTCCATCCATCAAGGATTATTAGACAAACTATACGAAGGATTCAACATAAAGCATCCATCTGCAGAACTTAAGGCTCTATATAAGGACAAAGATGAACAGGAAACAATCAACTATTGTAAAGAAATCGTTACCACGACGCTTTATGATTCTTTTATCGCTAAAACAAAGAAGAATGTCAACAATTTCATTTCCACATTAGACAAAATTGACGAATCGGATTTGCAGTATACATATAAACCGATTCCTGTATTTAGAAGGGATAAAGAGAACAATATAGTTCTAGATGATAATCAAAATCCTATCAAAGAATACGACTACCTGCCAAATTTTATTATTCATTCAGGAAGAGCCAAACCGGCTAAAGAGGATATGCCACAAAGGCAACCTTTCATACAATATTCTGCAATTGAGCATGGAATATTAGATTGCAAATATTCTTTAGTAGAATTACTTGATTATGCAAAATTTGAAGAAACTGATTAAATAAGTGTCTGTATGAAGAAAATAGTTATTTTTTCAACAAAATACATAGATGACGGAAATTGCCTCTTTAGCGAGGGCAGCTATAGAAAATGTGGAAATAAAATGGTGACAAAGCATCTACTACATTATTTCAGTCAATCTTTGGAATCGTTTGAAAACAGAATAAAAGGCATTGGAACTAATATTGAGATTTTAGATAAAATTAGCAAGCTATTCTCCGAACGGCTTCCTAATAAATATGAATTAGTCCAAAAGCGTATTCAAAATCTTACAAATGATTCTTCTGGACGCAATTTGAACAGCCTCATTCAAATTATAAAAACAAATGGTCTTCAGACTGAAATAGAGGCAATAATAGGTGAAACAAAAGAAATGATGTATGCCCAAAAAAGGTCGGAAAATTTTTATAAACTTAAAGATTTGGACGTTTACGCAATACCATGTCTCGAAGATCAAGAAAAAGAAAAGGCGGACAAAGAGTGGATTCCAACACTTTTAAAATGTGCAAAAGAAATTGCAAACGAATCAGATAATTCCAATGAAGAAATTGACTTGTTGCTTGTGCTTCACGACAAAGACCTAAAAAAATACTCTGATAAAAACTTATATATAATAACCAAAGAAAAAAGACAAGAAGAACTAAAACTTTTATTAGGCGAAATAGAGATAACATGTAAAATTGTGTTCTTTCAACACACCGTGAACAAATTTGCAAAGATTCTCAAACAACCTCTTGAAGAGGGGCGAAATATATACGATGAGATTGTGTCGGCCATTAACAATTATGAAGCTATAGATCCTATTAAGGGGAAATATAGTGAGGCAATATCTGCCAAGCAGAATGTGCTTGAGCAACTCCAAAAACAAGACGAATTACTTATCAATGCCTTAAATGCAATCGAGCCGAATAAAATAAACCAAAATATCGAATTATAGTTCACTCAACAACTAATCCCATACATATGGCAGATATTTACAAATTGGATATTTACTCTCTTCGAAGTCACGAATACGATTTCATGTATTCATTAAGTGAGGGAACTGGCAGTGCTCTTATAGACGAAGTTTTTGACGGAAAGAAACTATGTGAGAAAAGATTAAAAGATGTCACATTCCGTTTTCAAATATGGGTGGTCGTACATTCTATTGATGAATTCTTATCAGGACAAAGGATCCAAAAGGATTTTGAAATTCACGAGACTCCCAAAGACGGATATGTATATTTAAACAAATCAGCTGTATATCCGTTTTCACAACAACTTCTTCTTAATGAGCATAATACTATTAATTCATCAACTGAGAATATTCCACTTCCAATAGTACACCTTGTTCCTACCAGTATTTTTGTTGACAGCCTTTTCGGCTCTTGCTCCTTAACATCCTTTGTCCCTCGCCTTTATCAAATAATGGATAATAGCATTTGGAATTATTTAATTCCTATTGTACCTTTCTTATATCCAGATTATATTGTTCCCGATGGGAACAAAGAAGGGGAAGATTATGTTGTCGGCAAAAATGGCATAAAAAGAGGGAAAGGCAAACTAAAGATGCTATTAAAGAAAGCTATTGGAGAAATCTCTAGTAATTTTGAGAATAACTTATATAAACTTGAAATATCCCAAGAATACGCTGATCTAAATGCTAGATTAGCAGGAGAATCATTTTTGTCAGGAGGACATGCTTCTGGCGTTGCCCCCTTTATTTTCCATTCTGAGAGGGCTATTGAAAGACTAATCCATAAAGAGTTTAAATCATATAATGACATATACTCAGGCAGCGATATCTCTGCACTAGATAGAATTAAAAAACAAAGTTGGAGAATACTTCTCGTTGATGATAAGGCAAAAGACGAACTTCAACCCAAATCATGTGGTGTTACAAAATTGAAAGTAATTACACATTTATTTGAGGAAATCTTTGAAGGAGTCGCTGTTAAATCAAGAAAGTATAATAAAGGAGAAATGATAGAAGAGAAAGATAGAAAAATTCTTCTAATAGAATATGCAGAAACAATTAGTGAAGCAGAGGATGCCTTAAGAAAGAGGAAATACGATATTATCCTCTTAGATTATTTACTTGAAAAGGAAGAGCGCCAATATGGATATGAATTACTTGAGCATATTTTTAATTATACAGAAGCAAAAAAAATTTTTAAAGATTGCCCTCAAAATAAGTTGATTGATGCCATAAAAGGCCAATATGTATCACCTAAATTTGAAGAATTCCTAATTTATCTTAGGTCCTCATTTAGAAACAATAAACAGAATCTAAGTGTAGTTATCGATAAAATCATCAAGGAAATAGAATCTGTAGATCAAAAGATCAATTCAACTAAGAATGAGAAGAGAAGAGACGATTTGCAAACGGAAAAGGCAAAACTGGTTGTAGCACTTTATGATTATATAGGGAGGCAATTTGAAAAAGACGAATATCAAATAGGGCCTCACGAAAGATTGTTTTTTATGTTTATATCTGCATACACATCTGCTGTATATGAACGATTGTTATCAGAAGGATTGAATCGAAGTGAAAAATACTGGCACATTGCTGTTGGTGCTTGCCCTACTAATACACCCCAACTTTTCCTATATAACTTACTAAAGTTAATGGAGAAGCAGTTAGAAGATTCTGGAGTAGATAAATTGTCAGCCAAAGGCATTTATGATGTGGTCAATACGATTTACGGAGAGACCGACAAGGTTAGAAGTAGAGCAAATGAAAAATATCAAGATGTTTTGGACTTACACTATCTATATCGTAAAATGCTAAAGGATGTTGAAATACCACAAGACAGCATATTTAACACAAAAGGATCCGTTCTTATTACAAATTTCATAACTAAGAATGTCAATCTTGGAGGACTATTGGAGCACCTTACACAATTGGTTCATTTAACTGCTTTTGGAACAGTTCGCCAATGGCCAGAAATGTGGGAGGAATATATCTACTTCAAATCACAATTTGATTTAAAACTATTTAAAGAAGAAATAGGCGAGAATGCAGATCGCTTATTTTACGAGCTTTGCGTTAAAATTGAATCATACATTCTTAAACTAAAATCAGATATAAGATGAATTACGGTAAGTATTTTCGCTTAAATCAGAATATTTCTAAGATAGAAGAGGGTGTTGCTATCTTTGATTATATTGATTTGCCTGCATATTTTGAATCATCTTCACAGATTTCAATGTCTCCCAAATACCCTATCAGTGTTACTTTCACTGAGGATAGCGTACTTTTTCGAGTTCATTATAGCGCATTCAAGGGTGGACTTCCTAAGAGATACTTATATGATGTTGAAGATGCATTCAAAGAAATTCTGATTAAAGAGAGAATACAAAGTGGGGTTAATGTTAAAACAAAGTTACCTGTTTGTTCTAATCTAAGACATATGGAAGAGATTGTTCTGGCACTCCCTTTCACAAAGGATTCAGAGGACAGCTTGTATCATATCATCAAAGAAATATATAACACGCCTTATCCACTATTACTTGGTGAAGAAACCACTTTTGTCTATAAGTTAATTGAGGAACGTTACAAAGGAAATGATGGAGGTTCTCTTATAAAAAATGATTTGTATAAAAAGTTGCGCGAAAGTTTAGATGGAGACTCTTCATATTCTACGCTATGGTTAATGGGTATTGTGGAAAAAGTCAGTGTAGAGAAGAAAATTATAAACTTATATGGCAAAGATGAACAAAAAAGTGTTGTCACAAAATTCTTGCGGAAGTTGTTGTTGGATTTTATGTTTGACTTGAAACATTCTGATGTATTTCAAACAAGTAAGTATTATCAAGCAATGTATATAGGTCTTATGTCGAATTTCTATTTCTCTGCTATAATGCATAAGTGCGAGTATTATTTTTATAGAGAGATGATAACCGATATTGTTAAAAATGAGAACATAAATGAAGTGTCTAAAAAGAAACACATTCAAGGGCTTTATACAAAAGAACTCTTAGAAGCTGAATCACTTTGGATACATGATATCATGAGCCCAAACGCAGAGAAGTATTTTGAGCACTATAATCCAGAAAAAACATCTTTTCTTAATCGGATAGTGAAATGTGCCAAAAATATTTTGAACCCATATCGATTTGTTGTATGGGATTCCTGGTTTGCTAAACCTGAAGAAGAAATGAGACGTGTCTGCTTCACCATGAAAGAAAAAGAAGGAGAAGAACATATTTGCAATATTGAAACTATCGTGGAATATTTACAATCGGCAACAGACAAAGAAGAAAGGCCAAATCAAATTCTTTTGGAACAACTAAAAATAGAGAATGATAGTTTTAGGGTCAGTGTCTCTCAATGGCTTCTAAAAAGATTCGATTTTATAGATGTTATGCATTTACATACATTTAAGTATGCAAACTGGCTTATTTTCACATCTATGCTTTTCATTTTGGGATTACTCTTCTTTTTCCCCCAATCTATTACTCAAAGATTTTGGGAAGAGAATTTAAATTGCCTATTAGGGGTAGTGGTAGCGACCTTTGCCATTTGTTTGGTATTCCGTATTTCATTATGGATATGCAAGCCAAGTCCCAAAGACATACTAAAGTATCAAAGAAAGAAATTGGTATATAAAAGAACTGTTGCTGTTCTTCTCATGGTGATTTTATTAGTAGGAGTCCTTTGTGGTTTCCCACAGTTAGTATCAAAGACAGGGTGGCAAGAATGTATGAATGAAGAAAGCACAAATGGCACATTTACCAAAATCTCATATATTATTATTCAAATTGGTTTAATAGTATGCGGCGGAAAATTAGTTAATAAACTTTTCCATTTGAACTGGCTGGCCAATATGCATTTGTTTTATCCAAGGCTTGTCGCGTCAATAGCTACAGCATGGCTTTCTCTTGCTATTGGCAATGAATTGTTTGGGACATTTTTCGATTCAATAGTTTCATGGAGTACATCAATATGGTTGACTGTTATTGTATTCATATTTGTTATGTACGAAATCAATAAGATGTTACCATTTGACAAAATTCGCAACAAGTTGTCTAGATGTCTTGGTATTATAACCATTAGTTATATGATATCTCTCATTGTAGGAATGTTTATTATCAATTTTACAGGAGAACGTTTCCTAGAAAGGAGTGGCGTTTTAGAAAGTTTCTACAATGATTATGTAGATAATGGTGAAATATTCAAACAAGTAGAGAATAGGAGATATCGTCTTATTACATACCCTTCAATTTCACAATCAAATAATTGTGTTGATACAATAAAAGGTAAAATATTGATTCCAATAAAATCATTGAGAGATTCAGTTACGCAGAATGGGGAAATTGAAGGTGAATTAATGCTAGTTCAAAATGATAACAAAAAACTGACAGATGAAGTATTATTAAAAAAATTAGACTCAGTACATATTGTTGCGAACTCATTAAACAACTCCGAATTCTCCCCCCAACATCCAATTGTGACAAAATGGGAATTAGGGAATTCTAATTTCTTTATTCTTCGTGACTTTCTCATTCAATTTGCATTTGTAGCAATGTTTATTGGAATCTTTATTCAAATGATTTTTGAGGAAAAAAGCATTACGGAAGTATAACTTATACTGATATGGAACCCGTAGATGAATATATGTGGATAATGATTACGATGGTGGTGTCGTTCATCATCTCGCTGCTTGTATTCTTTAATGCCTAGAGAAAATGGCTTGGATGCATCTTGCAATTCTTTACGTTCATTGCACTTATTATAATTTCGTGGATGTTGTTTGGTATGTGTCGTGGATTCGTAGATTCATCTAATGAATCGGAAGCTATGAAGAACAAGGTCATGCCCATGTGGGACAAGGTCATGCTACGTAAGAGGTGCATCATCGAGACTATCAACGACATGCTAAAGAATACGGCACAGCTGGTACACTCAAGGCACAAGTCGGTCAACAATTTCATCATGAGTATGATTGCGGCACTGGCGGCATACTACTTCTTCGACAATAAGCCACACGCACTCGAAGGATATTGTGTTGAAAACACCAAACAACTTATGCTGTTTTAGAACTTCTTATCCCGAACTGGCGTATCCTTGTTATAGTTTTCTATCTTCTGCTGGAGTAATACCAGCATGGGGTTGAGTTGTGCCATAACATAATTACTTTATCAATCTATTTCTTATGCTCAGGCACTTCTCCATGACCTTTCCATTGACAGCGTAGCTGTAGATGGAGTGGTCGGTGAGGTGGGGGAGGGATTTGGGGAAGGTGCGGAGGGTGGCGGTTGCCTGCGTGATGGCTTCCAACGGGGCTGTGGAGATACCGTTGAGACTGCTCTCTGTAAACAGTGCCCAGGGGATGATGGTTTGCCTTGCGGTGGCAACGTTCTTGTTGAAGGCTGCCAACTGGTGGCTGGCTTCAACGCAATAGTAGTTGGAGAGGATGAAACGGTCATGGAAGTCGTAATACATGGGTGAGCATTGCTCTGTGATTCTGATGACTTCCATTATTATTTCGTAGGGGCGTCCCATGTCCTTGCTGATCTCATTAAGGCGTGTGGCTACCTCCTGGAAGGTATAGGTCTCTCCATCATCGTCTTTAGCATAGATGATGGTGACGTGATATTTTGTTGCCAGTTCTCGTGGAAGCAGTTCGTTGAGGATGGCTTTCACGTTGTCGAAACCGTTGCCGTAGGCTGCATTGCTCTCAGAAAAGAGATAGCGGTCGATGAGTATCAGGGCGTTGGACGGTAGCTTTTCTACGCTGTCCAACACACTGTCCCATCCTCGTCCTAAGGGTCTCTTA
>Ga0310691_10004904_pt1 | contig 14862 bp, 12 predicted proteins | sample 176DNAGHGlowgp2_FD_203887 | JGI IMG/M metagenome (GOLD analysis project Ga0310691, IMG submission 203887) | Sheep rumen microbial communities from Palmerston North, Manawatu-Wanganui, New Zealand - 1766 DNA GHGlow gp2 (v2) (version 2) | ecosystem: Host-associated > Mammals > Digestive system >... | reverse complement strand
CTCTTGTATTTGCCCACACGAGTACACTGATATTTCAAACCAATCTTCTCGTAAAGACCAGTCCAATAGTAACCCTTGCCGCCCAGACCTTTGAAGTCAATCATGCCCGTCTTGTTGATAAACAGGCTGTCGGCCACAGAAGCTACATAATAACTGCCCTGCAAATACTGGTCGGCAAATGCAATAATCCATTTACCACTCTGCTTAAAGTCCTGCAAGGCGTCGCGAACCTGCTGAGCAGTAGCAGGTGAGTCAAAGGTGGTGGTACCGCCTTCGATGTAAATACCCTTGATATTCTCGTTGTCTTTGGCCTTGTTAATGGCGCTGACCAGATCATCGAGTCCCAGACTCGACATGTCTGCCATTCCAAGCAGAGCATCGAAGGGTGTGCCTTCTTCAGCCCGCTCATCCACAGAGCCGTCCATTTTCAGCACCAGTACTGAATTTTCTTTGATTTCGGTTTTGGCGCTACCACTTGCAATCATGCTTGCAAATGAGATCATAAACATAATGCCTGCTACAATGAACAGGATAATAATGCCGCAAATAGTGGCAAGTGCGTACTTGAAAAACTCTTTCATTTTTAATACTCGTATTTAGTTATTGAGCAGCAAAGGTACAAAATTTTTTCTTATCCTCGCTAAAAAGAGCGAAAAAAATTGTAATTTTGCACCCGAAAGAAACCTATTGTGCAAAAATGGCAATGAAACAGAGAATGATAATGGGGCTTGCGATGCTAACATTATGCGTCGTCGCCATGGGAAAGAAGAAGGTGGTGGAGCAGGAGACATGGCCCGACGGCACCCCCATAGAGACATGGTTTTCCGACACTTCGCGAGTGGATGTCAGCACGCTGGGTAAACGCTATGTTGTCACCGACTATGGTGTGAGCAACTATTCCACCCAGGTACAGACCCGCGAATTGCAGGCTGTCATCGACCGCTGTGCCAACGAAGGCGGTGGCATAGTGGTCATCCCACGTGGCTTCGTCATCAGTGGATCTCTATTCTTCAAGCCTGGCACACATCTTCTAATAGAAGAGAACGGTGAGCTGCGAGGCAGCGACCGCATTCGTGACTTCAAACTGATGAAGACACGAATGGAGGGCCAGACGCTCAACTATTTTGCGGCCTTGGTCAATGCAGACGGGTGCGACGGGTTCACTATCACAGGTCCTGGAACAATCAACGGCAACGGACAGGCATACTGGGAAGAGTTCTGGATTCGCAGACAGTTTAACAAGGACTGCACTAACCTCGAAGCTATGCGTCCAAGAAACGTATATATCTCTCATTCAAAGAACGTTACGGTGCAGGATGTACGTATCATCAACTCACCTTTTTGGACAAATCACTTGTACAAATGCGAGAAGGTGCGCTATCTGGGATGCTATATCTTTGCGCCTACTGACAATGTGACACCTGTTGACCCCAAGCAGGGTGCGCCATCGAGCGATGCCATCGATCTGGATGCTTGTCAGGACGTGCTTGTCAGTGGTTGCTATATGAATGTGTGCGACGATGCCGTGGTGCTGAAAGGTGGCAAGGGCACTTGGGCCGACAAGGACCCCGATAATGGTCCCTGCGAACGTGTCATGGTAAGCGATTGTACCTATGGCAAGGTGCACGGTTGTCTGACACTGGGCTCAGAGAGTATTCATGATAGGAATGTGATTCTTCGTCGTTGTCATGTGCACACTGCCAACCGCGTGCTTTGGTTGAAAATGCGTCCTGACACACCGCAACATTATGAATATGTGAGAGTTGAGGATTTGACGGGCGATTGCGGTTCGTTCCTAGTGGTCCGTCCCTGGACGCAGTTCTTCAAGCCAGAAGATCGTGAGGACATGCCCCTGTCGAAGTGTAATAACATCATGATTCGTAATATCCAGATGGATTGTGAGAATTTCTTCAATGTAGGAAAGTCGGATAAGTTCATTATGACAGCCTTCTCGTTTGAGAATATCAACGTCACAGACAAGAAAAAGGCCTTTAATCCATCATTGATAGACGGATGTGTGGTGAAGAACGTTGTGATTAATGGTGAGAAGAAAGATTGAAACACCTCTTTATATTATAGCATGCGTGCCAAATTGTCAGTGAGAACAGTTTGGCACGCTTTTGGCATACCCCCTGGCAGATTATTTAATCAAAACAACAAAAATAAAAGTATTATGACTATCAAACCATTGGCAGACCGCGTGCTCGTAGTACCTGCACCGGCTGAAGAGAAAATCGGTGGAATCATTATTCCCGACACAGCAAAGGAGAAGCCCCTGCGCGGCATTATCAAGGCCACAGGCAAGGGTACCAAAGACGAAGAAATGATCTTAAAAGAGGGCGATGAAGTGCTTTATGGCAAGTATAGTGGCACCGAAATCGAACTTGAAGGCGAAAAGTTCCTGATGATGCGCCAGAGCGATGTGCTCGCTATCATTGAGAAATAATCATCGATATCTCGTAATATCGTAATAACGAAATAACGTAATAACGACAAAAATCATGGCAAAAGAAATTAAATTCAATATCGATGCCCGCGACGCTATGAAGCAGGGCGTAGACCAGTTGGCTAACGCTGTCAAGGTGACACTTGGCCCTAAAGGTCGTAATGTAGTGATCGAGAAGAAGTTCGGTGCACCCCAGATTACCAAGGACGGTGTTACCGTAGCTAAGGAGATTGAGCTCGAAGACCACTTCGAAAATACAGGCGCCCAGCTCGTAAAGAGCGTAGCCTCAAAGACTGGCGACGATGCTGGTGATGGTACCACCACTGCCACCATTCTGGCTCAGGCCATCGTCAGCGAGGGTCTGAAGAACGTTACTGCAGGTGCCAACCCCATGGACCTGAAGCGTGGTATCGACAAGGCTGTAAAGGCTGTTACCGACTATATCGCCAAGAGCGCTGAGCAGGTTGGTGACAACTATGACAAGATTGAGCAGGTAGCCACTGTTTCTGCCAACAACGACAAGGAGATTGGTGAGCTGCTGGCTGAGGCTATGCGTAAGGTTTCCAAGGATGGTGTCATCACCATCGAGGAGAGCAAGAGCCGCGATACCCACATTGGTGTTGTAGAGGGTATGCAGTTCGATCGTGGTTATCTTTCAGCTTACTTCGTCACCGACTCTGAGAAGATGGAGTGCGCTATGGAGAACCCATACATCCTCATCTACGACAAGAAGATTTCGAACATCAAGGAGTTCCTGCCTATCCTGCAGCCCGCTGCTGAGAGTGGACGCTCACTGCTGATTATTGCCGAGGATGTTGACTCTGAGGCACTTACCACTCTCGTAGTCAACCGTCTGCGTGCTGGTCTGAAGATCTGCGCTGTCAAGGCTCCTGGCTTTGGCGATCGCCGTAAGGCTATGCTCGAGGATATCGCCGTACTCACTGGTGGTACCGTTATCAGCGAGGAGAAGGGTTTGAAGCTCGAACAGGCTACCCTCGAGATGCTGGGTACCTGCGAAAAGCTGAATGTGACCAAGGACAACACCACCATCGTTAATGGTGCTGGTGACTCACAGGCCATCAAAGACCGCATCAACCAGATCAAGGCTGAAATCGAGAACACCACCTCTTCTTATGATAAGGAGAAGCTGCAGGAGCGTCTTGCCAAATTGTCAGGTGGCGTGGCAGTTCTTTATGTTGGTGCCAACAGCGAGGTAGAGATGAAGGAGAAGAAAGACCGTGTTGACGATGCCCTCTGTGCTACCCGTGCTGCTATCGAGGAAGGTGTTGTGGCTGGTGGTGGCACCACCTATATCCGCTCACTCGATGCACTGGCAGGTCTGAAGGGCGACAATGCCGATGAGCAGACCGGTATTAACATCATCAAGCGTGCCATTGAGGAGCCGCTGCGCCAGATTGTCACCAACGCCGGTGGCGAGGGTGCTGTCGTAGTACAGAAAGTTCGCGAAGGCAAGGGCGACTTTGGTTACAACGCCCGCACCGATGTCTACGAGGACCTGCGTGAGGCTGGTGTCATCGACCCCGCTAAGGTTGCTCGTGTAGCTCTGGAGAATGCCGCTTCTATCGCTGGCATGTTCCTGACCACCGAGTGCCTTATCTGCGATAAGCCCGAGAAAGAGCCCGCTATGCCCATGGGTGGAGCCCCAGGAATGGGTGGAATGATGTAAGTCTGAAACAAGATTGAAATAGGGGCTATGCTTTACGTTATGTCTCATTTCCTTTGAGAATTGTCAAAATGCCTTATTTCTGATAAGAATTATTTGGCAGCTAAAGAAATGTTGACTACTTTTGCACCCCGAAAAGATATTTTTTTGATTTGTTTTAGTAGATTAGTTTTTAAGTAGTTTGTTTTAGTGCCGGATGTCGTGAGACACCCGGCACTTGTTTATGACCTCACGTTGGAAAAACCTCCGAAATAATTTGGAAGTTCGCATTCTTCTTTGTACCTTTGTCGTCGTTATGAATTGGAAATTTATTTTAAGCTGGGCCATTAAGTTTGCCTTGAGCACAGTGGTCTTCGATATTGCACTAGCTTGGACGGAGAGTGCATGGTTGGCATTCCCCATGGCATTGGGCTTTCTGATTATCATTGCCATTCTTGAGAGTTATGCCATCGACTGGATTGGAAAATGGAAGGAGAAACACAATAAATAAAAGGTATGCAACAACTCATAGAACTATATAAGCAGTATCGGGGCAGCAAGCCAGCCACTGTTGAGCAACTGCCAGGAGCAGGTAGCAACCGCGCATATTTCCGCCTGGCAGACGAAGAGGGACAGACGGTAGTGGGATGCATCGGCACTAGCCGCGACGAGAACCACGCCTTTATCTCTCTGGCACGCCATTTCAAGTTGCGTCAGTTGCCTGTGCCTGAGGTGCTGGCAGTGAGCGATGATGAGCTACGTTACATACAAACAGACCTAGGGTCAACATCACTGTTTGATGCCATCAAAGGTGGTCGCGAGGCTGGAGGCCGCTACACGTTGAAAGAGCAGGATTTACTGAAACGCACCATCCGCGAGTTGCCCAACATCCAGATTCGTGGAGCCCGCGAACTGGACTTCTCCAATTGCTACCCGCAGCCAGAGTTCGACACAGACTCTGTGCTCTTCGATCTGAACTACTTCAAATATTGTTTCTTGAAGGCTACGGAGTTGGACTTCCACGAGTTGAAGCTGGAAGCAGACTTCCGCCTGTTGGCAAAAGACCTGACTGCTGCAGGTGATGAACAGTGTTTTCTCTACAGAGACTTTCAGGCCAGAAACGTGATGTTGTTAGAGGAAAGTGGAAAGGAGAAAGAGGAAGGAGAAAAGTATGTTCCATATTTTATCGACTTCCAGGGAGGCAGAAAGGGCCCATACTATTATGATCTGGCCTCATTTCTGTGGCAGGCCTCTGCCAAATATCCCCATAAGCTGAGACGTGAACTGGTGTTTGAGTATTATCACGCTCTGAAGCAATACACAGAGGTACCCACACCCCATCACTTTGTAGCACGCCTCAGTCTCTTTGTCCTGTTCCGCACGCTTCAGGTATTAGGCGCCTACGGCTTCCGCGGTTATTTTGAGCGCAAGCAGCATTTCATTGACAGCATTCCGCCCGCTATCCAGAACCTGCGCGAGTTGCTTCACGCCACAAACTTCCCCTACCCTTATCTGGTATCATTGTTGGAGAAGTTGACTGAGCTACCTCAGTTTCAGCAGATTACGGCTACTGCCAGTCGTGCCGATGGTTATAAGACTACCGACAAGAACCCCTATAAGCCTCATCCACAGGATGGTCCCGCCACATTCTCCAAGTACGATGCTCAGGGACCGTTGGTGGTCAAGGTTTTCAGTTTCTCGTTCCGCAAGGGCATCCCCGAGGATGAAAGTGGCAATGGCGGCGGTTATGTATTCGACTGCCGTTCGACCCACAATCCTGGACGCTACGAGCCATACAAGCAGTTGACCGGTCTTGACGAACCCGTTATCCGCTTTTTGGAGGATGACGGAGAGATTCTGACGTTCCTCGACAGTGTGTATAAGTTGGCCGACGCCCATGTGCGTCGCTATATCCAGCGCGGCTTCACATCACTGATGTTCTCGTTTGGTTGCACGGGAGGACAGCATCGCAGTGTCTACAGCGCCCAGCACTTAGCAGAGCACATCCACCAGAAGTTCGGCATCGAGGTACGTATCTGCCATCGTGAACAGAACATCACCCAAGTCTTGAAATGACAGGTATCAATATCTCAGCCTTCTTTGCAGGAGCGTCAACGGCTTTCTATCTTATCTTCGCCTGCTTAATCTTGCGCAAATCGCCGCGTACCCGCTTTCAGACGGTACTGGGGTGGATGATGGCTATATGGGCTGCATTCAGTCTGAAGGATATCATCATCACCTTCCCTGTACTCTATAAACCCCATATGCTCAATTACATTGCTTTGATTGACGGATGGTCGGCAGTATCGTATGTGGTCTTTATCTTTGAGGCTACCATGCCAGGCTGGACATCACGCAAGAAAGTGCTGTTGTTGCTGCTACCTTTCCTATTTTTCACGCTTGCCTATGTATTCTACCCTATTCCCCAAATCATCAGTGCCTATTACATCTTCCTCTGGTGCTTCGCATGGACTGTTGTGGGCATTGGCTATTTCAAGGCACGACACTATATCCGCTATATCCGCGAGAACTACTCAAACATTGAGAATATAGACTTGTCATGGCTACGTTATGTGTTTTTCTTTGCCATTGTCAGCCAACTGTCGTGGCTGGCCACCAGCATATTAGCCAACGTATTCACTGACACCATCTATTATATCTCTACCATGGGATTGTGGTTACTGGTATTGCACTTCAGCTATAACTACCAACCCATTGCCATCAGCAACGAGAAGGTACCTGCCACTGAGGAAGAAGAATCCACGACGGCATTTCCTTTTGCCCATCGCTTGGAGGAGGTGATGGAACAGGAGGCCCTTTATCTGAACAAAGACCTGACACTGACCGACTTAGCCGTAGCCATTGGCACCAACCGCACCTATCTGAGCCGTTACCTGAGTCAAGTGCAACAACAGACTTTCTACGACTATATCAATAGATTACGCCTCAATAAAAAAAGTATACCCTTGATGAAAGATCATCCAGAGTATACATTGGAATTTGTTGCTTCAGAAAGCGGCTTCAAGAGCATTAGCACTTTCCGCCGCGCATTTATTAAGCTGACCGGATTAAATCCTAGCAACTATTTCCAGAAATGATTTAGTAGCCTGATGTGAAATAGAGGTGGTCGAACTTCAAACCAGTATCTTTGGTACCCACATTGATACCGTCGATCTCGATAGTAAACGTACCACCGGCCTTGATAGCACTGGCCTTGCCATATTTCACGATCTTGTTTTCCTCAGATACGTTCTTAAAGGAATCGAAGAACCAAGCCAGATCCCTCAGCTTATTGCCTTCAGCATCCTGCACCTGTGCAGAACAGATTTCTGTATCCTTGGCTGCAGTCAGTTCAACGATAATCTGATAGCGTGCACCTGAAACCTTGGTGGCTGCGGTATCGCCAGTAAGCACAATCTTGGCTTTACCTGCACTGAAGCACGACTCATCAAACGTCACCTTCACCTCTTTACCATCAAGAGCCTTCAAAGCTTCAATCTGCTTATCGCGGTAAATGACGTTGATCTCTGCGTTAGCAGCCTTCTTCTTGTTACCCAGTTCCGACATTTCCTCTCGTTTCTCGGCTTTGTCCATTGCCTTACTGATGTAGTCACTGATATAATCATTGGCTACTTTCTTCTGCTGGTCAAGAGAAGGAATAGTTCCCAACACGGGCGACTCTGTGATTTGCACTTCTTTTTCAGCAGCACTGATGGCATCGCCAACGAGTGATGATGCACTGTCACTACAAGCTGTCAGCACAGAAGCTATAACAGCAGAAGCTACAACAGCAAAAATAGCAATAAATGTCTTCTTCATTTTAAATACGTTTTAAGTTAAAAAATAATTTGTATTAGGATTTATGAGTGCAAAGATATGAAATAACGCTATAAGTAGTCATATCCTACGGTCTCATGATGCGTCATTGTAACAAAAATCATCGCTCAAATCGTAAAAAAACATGATTTAAGCGGTTTGTCTCAAAGAAAATTTGTAATTTTGCACCCATGAAACAGGCGATGATCTTCGCAGCGGGCTTAGGCACCCGATTGAAACCACTCACTGACACAATGCCGAAGGCACTTGTCAGGGTTGGTGGACAGCCTTTAATAGATATTGTGATATCAAGGCTGCTGGCGGCAGAGTATGATCATTTCGTGGTGAACATACATCATTTCGCTCAGCAGATTAAGGATTATGTGTCAATACGCGACTATGCCCCAATGGTGCAGTTCAGTGACGAAACGGCACAGTTATTAGAAACTGGTGGCGGACTGAAGAAGGCAGCACCCTTGTTTGATGCTGAGAAGCCCATCCTGATTCATAATGTCGATATTCTGGATAATGTTGACTACGACTGGTTCTCACGCCAGCACCTACCTGAAGAAGATGCCGTGCTGTTGGTGAGCAAGCGCAAGACCAAGCGTTATCTACTGTTCGACAACGCCATGCGACTCATGGGTTGGAAGAACATCGAGACTGGTGAGATTAAGAGTCCTTATGAATATGTGCGTCGCACTGGCCTCTCCCAGCATGGCGAGCCATTCAATGAGTTTGCCTTTTCTGGCATCCATTCTTTCTCGCCCCGTCTTTTCTCCCTGATGGAGCAGTTTCCCGAGCGTTTCCCCATTATCGATTTCTACCTCTCTGTGTGCCATCGTGCCCGCATCGTAGGCATGGTAAAGGATGACCTCCAACTCATGGATGTTGGCAAGCTCGACACACTGGACCAAGCAGAACAATTCATTAAATCATTATAATTACAATGCAAAAGATTATTATCCTCGATTTCGGTTCTCAGACAACGCAGCTGATAGGCCGCAGGGTACGTGAGCTGGACACCTTTTGCGAGATTCTGCCTTACAACAAGTTTCCCGTGGGCGATGACTCCGTCATTGGCGTCATCCTCAGTGGCTCGCCCTATAGCGTCCACGACCCCGAAGCCTTCAAGGTTGACCTCTCGCAGTTCGTAGGCAAAGTGCCTGTGTTGGGCATCTGCTATGGCGCCCAGTTCATTTCAAACGCCCTCGGTGGTAAGGTGGAAAAGGCCGACTCACGTGAGTACGGACGTGCCAACCTCGAGACCATCAACCTCGACAACCCGCTGTTCAAGGGCTTCGAGAAAGGTTCTCAGGTATGGATGAGTCATGGTGACACCATCACCGCCATCCCTTCTGACTTTGAGGTCATCGGCTCTACGAAGGATGTGAAGAACGCTGCCTTCGCCTCTACCACACACCCCATCTGGGCTGTGCAGTTTCACCCCGAAGTGTACCACACCCTACAGGGCAAGACATTGCTTCAGAACTTCGTAGTCAACATCTGTGGCTCTCGCCAGGAGTGGAGTGCTGCCTCATTTGTCGACAGCACCGTTGCTGAGTTGAAGGCTCAACTGGGCAATGACCGCGTGATTCTGGGCCTCTCGGGTGGTGTTGACTCCAGCGTTGCAGCCGTTCTTCTGAACAAGGCCATTGGCAACCGCCTCACCTGTATCTTCGTTGATCATGGCATGCTGCGCAAGAACGAGTTCACACAGGTGATGAACGACTACCGTTGTCTGGGTCTGAACGTCATTGGCGTCGATGCCAGCGAAAAGTTCTTTGGCGACCTCGCAGGTGTCACTGACCCCGAACAAAAGCGTAAGATTATAGGTCGCGACTTCGTCGAGGTGTTCAATGCCGAAGCCAAGAAGATTACCGATGCCAAATGGCTGGCACAGGGCACCATCTATCCCGACCGTATCGAGAGTCTGAACATCACTGGTAAGGTCATCAAGAGCCACCACAACGTAGGTGGACTGCCTAAGGAGATGCACCTGCAGTTGTGCGAGCCTCTGAAATGGCTGTTCAAGGACGAGGTTCGTCGTGTGGGCCGTCAGCTGGGCATGCCCGAGCACTTGATTACCCGTCATCCTTTCCCCGGTCCTGGTTTGGCTGTACGTATCCTGGGCGATATCACCCCAGAGAAGGTACGCATCCTGCAGGAAGCCGATGATATTTACATCCGCGGACTGCGCGAATATGTCGATACCGATGGTGAGACTTTATATAATAAGGTGTGGCAGGCAGGTGCTATCCTGCTCTCTACCGTCCGCTCAGTAGGCGTGATGGGCGATGAGCGTACTTATGAGCACCCCGTTGCCTTACGTGCCGTCACCTCTACCGATGCTATGACTGCTGACTGGGCCCATCTGCCCTATGACTTCATGGCTAAGGTATCAAACGAGATTATCAACAAGGTGCGTGGTGTCAACCGCGTCTGCTACGACATTTCGTCAAAGCCACCTGCAACAATTGAGTGGGAATGAACTATAAGCTGTATCATCCGCAGGCCATCCACGAACTAGGACGACGCCAAAACCAGGAGGATGCCATCTACCCCCTACCCAACCAAGTCAACTGCGACCACCGTGTGTTTGTGGTGTGCGACGGCATGGGCGGACTCGACAAGGGTGAGGTGGCCAGTGAGGTCGTGTGTAAAACCTTGGGCAGAGTGGCAGAGACCATTCTGCACACTCTTGGTACCTTTACCGACGACGACCTCGCCCACTGTATGAGTGCCGCCTACGAGGCCTTGGACGCTGCCGATACAGACAACGAAGCCGCCATGGGCACCACGATGACCTTTCTCTGTTTTCACGAGCAAGGTTGTCTGGTGGCTCATATTGGCGACAGCCGCATCTACCACCTGCGCCCTTCACTGGGAGCGCAACGTGGCGTGCTGTTCCGTTCTCGCGACCACTCACTGGTACATCAGCTCTACGAGATGGGCGAGATCAGCTACAACGATATGGCTAAATATCCCAAGAAAAACATTATTCTGAAAGGCATGCAGCCCCATCAGGTGGAGCGCACCCGTGCTTCTCTGGCCCATATTGCCGATATCAAGCCTGGCGACTATTTCTATATGTGCACTGACGGTATGCTGGAACAGATGGAGGACGAACGACTGATGGAGATTATTAGCGACCCCACGATGACCGATGAACTGAAGGCCCAGTGTCTCATCGACGAGACCAGCAATAATTCCGACAACCACACCGCATGGCTCATCCACGTGGAGAATGTAGTCAAGAATCCAGAAAATGATAAAGACCTGCCCGATGATGAGTTGGCTCATCGTATTCGGAACAAGGTCTTAAACGACCGTCATAAGGATCAGGCATGGCATTTCGACGATGCTATTCCCATGCCTGATCTATAACGACTCCTTATTACTATTTCACAATCTCATTGGCTCTAGCCAGTGCCAGGTCAATGTGATTGCAGATATTCTCTTCGCCTAAGAGCTGGGGGAAACCATTGCGTTTCAGCACTGCCTCCACCTTCTCGTTCACACCCGAAAGCACCACAGTGATGCCTTCTTTCTTGCTCATCAGGCACATATTCTCAAGATTGTGCAGACCCGTTGAGTCGATGAAAGGCACCTTCCTCATACGGATGATACGCACCTTTGGACGATCGCCAAAACGTCCCATCAAATCCTCGAACTTATTACCTGCACCAAAGAAATACGGACCATTGATCTCATAGACCTCCACGCCCTTGGGAATAGTGAGGTGCTCCAGGTTACCACGCTCCATATCGGCATCTTCGTTCAAGTCAATCTCATCGTAGACGGCCTTCACGTCGGTGGTCTCACTCATACGACGCATAAAGAGCAGACAAGCGCAGACAATACCCACCTCGATGGCGATAGTCAGGTCGAAGATGATGGTCAGGAAAAACGTCAGCAGTAGCACGGTGATGTCGCTCTTGGGGTTACGCATCAAGGCTGTGAACGAACGCCATCCGCTCATGCCGTAGCTCACAACCACCAGCACGCCAGCCAGACAGGCCATTGGGATATACTGTGCCAATGGCATGAGGAACAGGAAGATGAGCAGCAACACCACCGCATGAATGATGCCAGCGATAGGTGTACGTCCGCCATTGTTGATGTTGGTCATGGTACGGGCAATGGCGCCAGTGGCGGGAATACCACCGAAGATAGGCGTCACGATATTGGCTACACCCTGACCAATAAGTTCTGTGTTTGAGTTGTGATGGTCACCTATGACACCATCAGCCACTGTAGCCGACAGCAATGACTCTATAGCGCCCAGGATGGCAATGGTCAGTGCCGGTGGCACCAGATTCTTGATGGTCTCCCACGTCAGCTCGGGCACTACGGCATCGGGCAGCTGCGATGAGATGCTGAACCTGTCGCCAATGGTCTCGATGCTGGTCACGCCGGCATATTGCTTCAGCAGCAAGGCTGTTACCGTCATCACGATAATGGCAATCAGCGAGCCAGGCACACGCTTGCTCAGCTTAGGTGCTGTGGCAATGATGGCCACACTTACCAAGCCCACACCCGCACTCCATGGGTCAATATGCGTCAAGTTCTGTGCATACGCTATCCATTTCTCAATGAAGTCACTCGGCACTGGGCCATCCATCTGCATGCCCAGCAAGTCTTTCACCTGCGTGGTGAAGATGGTCACAGCGATACCGCTGGTGAAACCCACGATGATGGGGTATGGAATATATTTGATGATGGTGCCCAGATGCAGCAAGCCAAAACCTATGAGAAACACACCAGCCAACAATGTGGCAATGGTCAGTCCCTGCATGCCATATTCATTGATGATGCCAGCTACAATAACGATAAATGCACCCGTAGGACCACCAATCTGCACCTTGCTTCCGCCCAATGCGGAGATAGTGAAACCTGCCACGATAGCAGTGATAATACCTTTTTCGGGTGACACACCGCTGGCAATACCGAAAGCAATAGCCAAGGGCAGTGCCACGATGCCCACAATAATACCAGCCATCAGGTCGGCCATCAGCGTCTGTTTGTTGTACTTTTTAATGGCCGAAAAAAGTTTCGGCTTCAGGTCTAAAGTATTCATTACGTCTTTATTATCCTTTGAAAATCGGGTGCAAAGTTATGCATTATTCATGAAAAAAGTGCATTGTGTGCGATAACAACGACTAAAAAGCCCCCTTTTCTTGATTTTCCGCAAGCAGGCATAGAATCGTGTCATCCGTATCATCAGCGGTCGAAAACAAAAAGAGGGGCTGTGGGGTTTTAGTCACAGCCGCCTCTTATTATATAAAGGTGTAACTTACTTCTGCTTCAGCAGATCGCGAATCTCGGCCAGCAGTTCCTCCTGGGTAGGACCCTTAGGAGCCTCGGGCTCGGGAGCGGGCTCTTCCTTTTTACGATTCAACTTATTGATGCCCTTGAGCATGAGGAAGATACAGAATGCCACAATCAGGAAGTCCACAACATTCTGAATAAACTGTCCATAGGCAAATACTGAGGCACCAGCCTCCTGTGCAGCCTGTATCGTCTCGTACTTTTCGCTGCCTGAAAGGTTGATAAACAGATTGGTGAAGTCAATGCCGCCAGTAGCAAGACTGATAACAGGCATCAGCACATCGTTGACCAAACTGGTCACAATCTTACCAAACGCACCGCCGATGATTACACCGACAGCCATGTCCATCACATTGCCCTTCATGGCAAATTCCTTGAATTCTTTAATAAATCCCATAGTCCTTAATGTTTTAAAGTTTAACGTTATTGTTTGAATTGTAATCTTCGAGTTGCAATATTGTCTATTTTTTCTTGATATATCTCAGTTTTCCGTTTTCTCTTTTCACTTTTCACTTAAATTAATACAGATTCTGGGTGCAAATATAGGAAATTTTTCGTAACTTTGCACGCGAAATGAGGAAAAAATGCTCAAAAAGGCAAAAATAACTCGAATTTTATAACAAACCCTTTTAATAAATTAAAGTAAAATGACAAAAGTAGCAATTAACGGTTTCGGCCGTATCGGTCGCCTCGCTTTCCGTCAGATGTTCGAGGCTGAAGGTTATGAAGTAGTAGCTATCAACGACTTGACCAGCCCCAAAATGCTGGCTCACCTGTTGAAGTATGACACCGCTCAGGGTGGTTTCTGTGGCAAGTTCGGTGAGAACAAGCACACCGTAGAGGCTGGTGAGGACTTCATCGTTGTTGATGGTAAGAAGATTACTATCTACGCTATTCCTAACGCTGCTGAGCTGCCTTGGGGCAAGCTGGACGTAGACGTTGTTCTGGAGTGCACAGGTTTCTATACTTCTAAGGAGAAGGCTTCTGCCCACCTGACCGCTGGTGCTAAGAAGGTTGTTATCTCAGCTCCCGCTGGTAACGATCTGCCCACCATCGTTTACAACGTTAACCACAAGACTCTGACTCCCGCTGATACCGTAATTTCAGCTGCTTCTTGCACCACCAACTGCTTGGCTCCTATGACCAAGGCTCTGAACGACTTCGCTCCCATCCAGAGCGGTATCATGACCACTGTTCACGCTTACACTGGCGACCAGATGATTCTGGACGGTCCTCAGCGCAAGGGTGATGTTCAGCGCGCTCGTGCTGGTGCTCAGAACATCGTTCCTAACTCTACTGGTGCTGCTAAGGCTATCGGTCTCGTTATCCCCGAGCTGAACGGTAAGCTCATCGGTGCTGCTCAGCGCGTTCCGACTCCCACAGGTTCTACCACCATCCTGCACGCTGTTGTTAAGGGTGAGGTAACTGTTGAGGGTATCAACGCTGCCATGAAGGCTGCTACCAACGAGAGCTTCGGTTACACTGAGGAGAAGCTCGTTTCTAGCGACATCATCGGTATGAAGTTCGGTTCACTGTTCGACGCTAACCAGACCATGGTTTCTAAGATCGGTGACGGCAACTCTCTCGTACAGGTTGTTGCTTGGTA
>Ga0310691_10004901_pt1 | contig 14870 bp, 14 predicted proteins | sample 176DNAGHGlowgp2_FD_203887 | JGI IMG/M metagenome (GOLD analysis project Ga0310691, IMG submission 203887) | Sheep rumen microbial communities from Palmerston North, Manawatu-Wanganui, New Zealand - 1766 DNA GHGlow gp2 (v2) (version 2) | ecosystem: Host-associated > Mammals > Digestive system >... | reverse complement strand
AAGACCTCTGAGCTGGGTACCCTCCAGGTTTGCAAAGTTGTGGCGGGCGCGGAAGCCCATCCCGTAGGAGTCGATGCGCAGGCCCATGTTGACGCCGTTGTCCATGAAGTTGGAGACAACGCGCTCGCCCTGGTCGGTGCACTTGCGCAGCAGGGAGCCGTTGACGGTGCCGCGGCTGAAATTGTACTCGCAGTCATAGAGCGTCTGGGCGCTGACGGTGGCGTTCTCGGCGGCCTGGACGCGGGTCTCGGCCAGGGCGGGGCCGCCCGCCTGGGAGCCGTTGGACACGGCGACCGTGGGGCCCTTCTCGAGCAGGTAGGTCTTCTTGCCGGCGGCGGCCAGCTCCATGGCGGCCATCAGACCGGCTGCGCCCGCGCCGACTACGACGGCATCGCAGGCGATGTGTTCATCGGGGGTGAGGACTTCTTTGGTCTCTCCCTCATCGGCGAGGGCGGCGGGCATGCCGGTCAGTCCGAGGGCGGCGGCGGAAGCGGCAGCGGCGAGCGTGCCCTTCAGAAAGTCCCGGCGGGAAATGTCTCTCATGGCAGTGATCCTCCTGATAGAAAAAATTTTTGGATTCCGAATCGAAACGGATTTCGGAAGTTACCTGAAGTCTACCATGGCGGCGGACGCTTGTAAAGCGTTTAACGGCACAGTTATACAATGATTTTTGCTTACAATACACTGAAAATGACAAAAACAAACACGGGAGGGGCTTTGACCCCTCCCGTGTAAACAGGAATATGGATTGGTATCAGACGCTCTCAAATTCGCTCACAATGGCCTTGTCCGGGGCCTTGGTGCACAGGGACACCACCACAATGAAGAGGCTGGAGATCACAAAGGCGGGCAGCAGCTCATAGATGGCGAAGATACCGCCCTTCGGGGCGATCAGGAACTTCCACACGAAGATCATGATCATGCCGGCGGCCATGCCCGCAATCGCGCCCTGCTTGTTGCAGCGCTTCCAGAACAGGGCGAAGAGCATCACGGGGCCGAAGGTCGCGCCGAAGCCGGCCCAGGCGAAGGACACCACGCGGAAGATGGAGCTGTTGGGGTTGGAGGCAAAAATCACGCCGAGGATCGCAACGCCGACCACGGTGAGGCGGGCGATGAGCATGTTGGTCTTGTCGTCAAGCTTCTTGCCCATCACGTCGTTGAGAAGGTTCTTTGTCACGCCGGAAGCAGCACCGAGAAGCTGGGCGTCTGCGGTGGACATGGTCGCGGCGAGGATGCCCGCCAGGATGAAGCCGCCGATCACGGCCGCGAAGAAGCCCTTCTGGGCGATCAGGTGGGCGACGTTCACGATCATGTTCTCGGCCTCAGGCTCGGAGGCGGGGAGGGCGAGGGCGCCAGTCTTGGTCATGCCGAAGCCGATGATGCCGATCAGCACGGCCACGCCCAGGGAGATCACGCACCAGATGGAGCCGACACGGCGGGACAGGGAGAGCTTTTCCTCGTCCTCGACCGCCATGAAGTGCACCAGGATGTGGGGCATGCCGAAGTAGCCGAGGCCCCAGGCCATGGTGGAGACGATCATCAGGAAGGTGTAGGAGCCGGGGGTGGTGCGGGTGATGTCGGTGCTGGCAAAGAGGCTCAGGTAGCCGGGCACGCTGCGGGCATTGTCCATCACGGCACCCCAGCCGCCGGCGGCGTTGATGCCGAAAAAGCACACCACAATCAGGGCGAAGGTCATGACGATGGACTGGATAAGGCTCGTCACCGAGGCCGCCATGAAGCCGCCGAGGGCACAGTAGGCCACGATGACCGCCGCGGAGATGATCATGGAGGGCATGTAGGAAAAGCCGAAGAGACTGTTGAAGAGCTTGCCGCAGGCGGCGAAGCCGGAGGCGGTGTAGGGCACGAAGAAGACGATGATGGTCAAAGCGCCCAGCGTCTCGATGAGCTTCGTATTGTCACGAAAGCGCGTGGCGAGAAAATCCGGCACGGTGATGGAGCCGAGCTTTGCCGAATAGCGGCGCAGGCGCCTGGCAACGATCAGCCAGTTGAGATAGGTGCCGAGGGACAGGCCGATGGCCGTCCAGCTCGCCTCGGCCACGCCGCAGAAGAGGGCGAGACCCGGCACGCCCATCAGCAGATACGCGCTCATGTCGGAGGCCTCGGTGCTCATGGCCGTCACGATGGGGCCGAGCTTTCTGCCGCCGAGGTAGAAGTCTTCGCTCGTTTTGTTGTTGGAGTACTTGAAGCCGATGGCCAGCATACCGACAAGGTAGATGGCGATGGCGATCAGGATAATCGTATTCATGGATTGCGACCTCTCTTTTCTTGGGATGCTTTGCATTATATCGGACAGGGCGCGATCTGCAAGCGTCATTTTCTCCAAAAGCGCTTGATTATTCAAAAATTTTTCATATAATAGAAAAAAAGATAATTTATTTCATACAAGCATGAAAAATTTTCATATAAGAAGGGAGAACGACAATGGCGCTGGACAAATACCAAACCCTCATGACCGTGGTGGACGCGGGGAGCCTCACCCGGGCCGCCGAGCAGCTCGGCTGCACCCAGTCGGCGGTGAGCCACAGCCTGGACGCACTGGAAAAGGAGCTGGGTTTTTCGGTTATCAAGCGCAGCCGCGCGGGTGTCAGGCTCACCGGCGAGGGGGAGCGCCTCCTGCCCGCGGTGCGGGGCCTTCTGTCCGCGGCCGAGCAGTTGCGGCAGACGGCCTCCTCCATCCGGGGCCTCGAGTCCGGCTCGGTGCGCATCGGGGCCTTCACCTCCGTCGCCGTGCACTGGCTGCCGCCGGTCTTGAAGGAGTTTCAGCACGACTATCCCAGGGTGGACTTCAAGCTCCTGAACGGCGACTACCACGATGTGGAGCAATGGCTCACGGACGGGAGCGTGGACGTGGGCTTCGTGACCCTGCCGTCCCCCGTGGACTGCGAGTGCATCCCGCTTCTGGAGGACAGGCTGCTTGCCATTCTGCCGAAGCACAGCCGCTTTGAGCACTACCCCAGGTTTCCCCTTGTCGAATGCGAGACCGAGCCCTTTATCAGCTTGCTTGAGAGCTCCGACCACGATGCCCGCCGCGCCCTGGAGGCGGCGGGGGTCAAGCCGAACGTGCGCTTTTACACCAAGGACGACTATGCCGTCATCGCCATGGTGGAGCAGGGCCTGGGCGTGAGCATCATGCCCGAGCTTCTTTTGAAGGGACGGCAGTACGATCTGCAGATCCTGCCGCTTGTCCCGGAGGCGCGGCGAACCATCGGTCTCGCCATCGCCGCCGGGGCCAAGGCCGGCCCCGCGACAAGGCGCTTTGCCGACTACGTGGTGCGTTACGTCACCGCACAAAAATAGACGATCCCTCTGCCGCGCGCGGCCCCCTCCCTTTTTCCAAAGGGAGGTAAGGCTCCTTTTCATTTCCCCGCAGGATCGGACCGTTTTCGCACGCTCCCGCCGCTATACTTAGCGTCGGGAGGTGGGAAATGATGAAAAATCAGAGAAGACTGATCGCGGCACTCTGCCTGCTGCTGACCCTGCCCCTGCACGGATACGCCGAGCGGGAGCTGCTGCCCGATGAGCTGCATGTCCGTACCCTGCATACCGCGGCGCCAATGCCGGCCGAGACCCCGCCGCCGGAGCCGGAGGCGACGCTGCCGCCGCCCTCGCCTGTGCCGACAGCGAAGGCGGAGGAGGGGGACTTTCTCTTCCTCGGCCACCGCACCCAAAGCGCGCCGCTGGATATGGCGGGCTATTACCTGGAGGAAATGCGCGAGGCCGCCGAGCGGGGCGACCCGGCGGCGGGCAGGGCGGCGGAGCAGTCACGGAACGCGGCGCTCAGGGCGGGCGGCACGGGGGCGGCGGTCTCCTTTGACGATCTCTGCCTGCTCGCCCGGGTCATCGACGCCATGGCGGGCAGCGACTGGCTGACGGATGATTTCCGCATGTGCGTGGGAGAGGTAGTCTTAAACCGCGTGGCCTCCCCGGAGTTTCCGAACACCATCCATGACGTGGTGTATCAGCGCGGGCAGTATACGGTGGTCAACACCGCGCGCTTTGCCTCCCTCCTGCCGCGCCGGGAGTGCGTGGACTGCGCCCTGCGCCTTCTGCAGGGGGAGCGGCACATGGTGGCCGCGGTGGTCTATCAGGCGGACTGCCTGCAGGGGGAGCTTTTCACCATGTTCCCCGACCGGCAGCTGGGCAGCACCTATTTCTGCCTCAGCGACCGGCTGGAATTGTACTCCTGAGCTACAATAAATCCCCATGCGGAAAGAAATCGCACCACAATAAATGAAAGACCTGTCAGCATGGGGATTTTTGCGCATGTCATCCGGTTGCCCCGCCAGGGGCGAGGATGACGCGCTTGAATCAAATTTTTACTGTGAAGAGGAGCTTTCACAGTAAAAACAGTGCTCCGAAAATAATCAGCAGCTCCTGATCCCCGCTCTCCCGGTAGAGGAGCCACAGAATCAGCAGGAGCAGCACATCCTCCGTCTCAAGCCCCTCATAGAGCCCCGGCAGCAGGCGGCCGAGATCCGGCCCGGGCCTTCGCGGGGGCGGCGGCCCCGGCCCCGGCCTCGGCGGCGGGGGCGGCGCTTCGGGGCCTGGCGGAGGCGGCAGATCCTGCGGCTCCGGCAGGCGCGTGACCCGGCCGGTGTTGCCCTCATAGCGGTTGATCATTGCCGCCTCCCGTCTCTCCCATGGCAAGGCGGGCGATGCGGGCAAGGCGCGCAAGCTTCAGCGCCCTGTCCATCTTGCCCCGCCGCTTCTCGGAGAGATAGGGCCGCATGGCCTGCAAAAGCGCCTGCTCCCGTCCGTCCCCGCCGCCGTCGCGCATCGCCCGCGCGATTCTCTGCAGCAGGGCCGGGTCAAGGCCCAGATCAGGGAACTCCTGCGCGGCTGCCGTCCGGCCCTCCTGCGCGCCGCCGCCCATGAGCGTGCGGGCCAGCCCCGCGATCTGCTCCATCTGCTTCGGATCGGAGAGAATGCTGTTCAGTTGCTCCTCCAGCTCACTCACGGCCATTACCTCCCCCGCCTGTGCGCTTTACTCGCTCATCATTTTCCGTATCCCCTCGGCGAGACGTTTTCCCTCCTCCGTATGGAGGATGTTGCCCAGCATCGCGCGCAGCGCGGCGCTGTCCCCGCTTTTCGCGGCCTGCTGCAGACGGTTCCCGTCCAGCATGGCGGCAAGGCGGGCCCCGTCCTCGGACTCGGCCAGGGCGCGCAGCTCCTGCGTCTTGCCCCGGCGCTCCAGCTCCCGGCCGAGCTGTTCAAAATTCTGCATTGCATCTCACCTCAATTCAGTTTATTATATGAGGCGGCGTGCAAAATGATGAATCCGGGATGCAGGGAGGCAGAAAAATGATCAGGGCGGCAGTTTTTTCCGATACCCACGGCAACAATTTCCCCATGCTTGAGGCGGCGCGCGGGGCGAAGGCGGACGTGCTGATCCATCTTGGCGACCATGACCGGGATGCGCAGCTTCTGCGCCAGGCCTTCCCGGACACCCCGCTCTATAATGTCTGCGGCAATTGCGACTATAATCCCCTCGCCCCGGACCGCCTGCTCGTCGAGCTCGGCCCGGTGAAGGCCTTTCTCACCCACGGGCACCTCTATTCCGTGAGCGCGTATCAGGCCGACTGGCTGGTCTATGCCGCCGAGGAGCAGGGGGCAAGGCTCGCCCTCTTCGGCCACACGCACACGCCGTTTTATGAAGAGCTCGGCGGCGTGACGCTCATTAACCCCGGCACCGCCGGGAAAGGGCGGACGCTCACTTGGGCGCTCGTCACCATCCACGATAACGGCGCCATCGCCTGCGAGATCCGGGAAATGGCATAAGGATCCCTCCCTTTGGAAAAAGGGAGGCGGCCGAAGGCCGGAGGGATCGATATGCGGACATTGTACCGACCGGCCGATCCCTCAGTCACAGCCTCGCGGGAGATCGGCTGTGACAGCTCCCTTTCGCAAAGGGAGCTTGAAAAGCGTCCCTCATAAAATCGCCTCCCTGCGGGCATACTGCCTGTACAGGGAGGTGTTTTCATGAGCAGAAAAAACAGAAAAAAAGAGCCGCCGGAAAATCCGCGCCTCGACCCCGAGACCCGCCTGGCCCCGCGCTTTGACAGTGTCGGCATCGCAAAATTCCCGATCGCAGAGCCGGGGGAGATGGGCTTTCGCGTGCTGGATGACTTTACCGAGGAACACATCCAATAACTGAGAAAAGAGGAGCGCGTGCTCCTCTTTTCTCAGTTATATATTAAATAAACTTATCGATGGCCTCGCTGAGCTCCTCGAGAGCGTGGTCGCCGCTGTCTACCCCGGCGATGCAGTGCTCGATGTGATCCTTGAGGATGATCTTCGCCGTGCTGTTCAGGGCCGAGCGCACCGCCGCCAGCTGCACCAGCACCTCGGTACAGTCGCGCCCCTCCTCCACCATGCGCTTGACGGACTCCAGATGGCCGATGGCGCGGGCAAGGCGGTTCACCACCGCCCTGGTCTGGGTGTGGTCGTGGTGGTGGGTGTGCTCCCCCACGTGGCTGTGGGTGTGCACGTGGGAGTGGGTGTGCTCCGGCTCCGCCTCATGGGCGTGGATAACGCCGTCCCCATGGTCATGGTAATAGAGCTGCTGTTCGTTTTCCACGGCACGAAGCCTCCTTTTCTGATCTTTTCTTATTATATCACAGCTTCCGGCCGCGGCGTAACCCCCGTGGGGGGATAGAATTTTTACATGCCGACGGCGGCCTTCAGCGCCTCGGCGCGCTCGGTGCTCTCCCACTTCACGCCCAGATCCTCACGCCCCATGTGGCCGTAGGCGGCGAGGGCGCGGTAGATGGGCCGCCTCAGCTCGAGATCGCGGATGATAGCGCTCGGGCGCAGGTCGAAGACCTTCTGCACCGCCTCGGAAAGCGCGGCGTCCGACACCTTGCCTGTGCCGAAGGTCTCCACCAGCACGCTCACCGGGGAGGCCACGCCGATGGCGTAGGCCAGCTGCACCTGGCAGCGCCGGGCAAGCCCCGCGGCCACCACGTTCTTGGCCACCCAGCGGGCGGCGTAGGCGGCGGAGCGGTCCACCTTCGTGGGGTCCTTGCCGGAGAAGGCGCCGCCGCCGTGGGGGGCGCTGCCGCCGTAGGTGTCCACGATGATCTTGCGCCCGGTGAGGCCGGAGTCGCCCTGGGGCCCGCCGATGACAAAGCGGCCGGTGGGGTTGATGTAGTACCGGGTGTTTTCATCCAGAAGCGCCGCCGGGACGGTGGTTTTGATGACCTTCTCGATCATGTCCGCCCGGATTTCGTCGAGCGTGACCTCCGGGGCGTGCTGGGTGGAGATGACAACGGTGTCCACGCGCACAGGGCGGCGGTCCTCGTCATATTCCACGGTGACCTGGGTCTTGCCGTCGGGGCGCAGGTACTCAAGCTCCCCGCTCTTTCTCACGGCGGTAAGCTTCATGGCGAGCCTGTGGGCCAGCGAAATAGGCAGGGGCATCAGCTCCGGGGTCTCGTCGCAGGCGTAGCCGAACATCATGCCCTGGTCGCCCGCGCCGTTTTGCAGCTCGTCCGCCTCGCCGGTCTTGTTCTCCAGGGCCTTGTCGACGCCCATGGCAATGTCGCCGGACTGCTCGTCGATGTTCAGGATGACGCCGCAGGTGTCGCAGTCGAAGCCGTACTTGGCCCGGTCATAGCCGATGTCGCGCACGACGCCGCGGGCGATCTTCGCAATGTCCACATAGCACTCGGTGCTGATCTCGCCCATGACATGCACAAGCCCCGTGGAGACGGTGGTCTCGCAGGCCACGCGGCCCATGGGGTCCTTTTCAAGAATCGCGTCGAGCACCGCGTCGGAGATCTGGTCGCAGATCTTGTCGGGATGCCCCTCGGTGACGGATTCGGATGTAAACAGATAGTGACTCATTTCTATATCCTCCAGTTGATATACTGTAAAAAATGAAAAGACAATGAAAAACAGCGTTTGGTTTGTCCTGTCCGCCGTGACGGAAGCTGTGAGGGACAAACATCCTTTCTTTGCGGCTGCGGAAAGAAACGGTTTTTGATCCTCGCAGGCAATGTCTTCTGAGCGGAAACAAAAATGCAGAAATACAAAAAACGCGCCCCGGAACCGGGGCGCGTCGTAAGTCTCTTTGCAAGCCTCATCTTTCGTCTCACCGCCGGATTTGGCACCTTGCGTTTTTCGCAGGTTGCCGGGCTTCACAGGGCCGTTCCCTCCACCGCTCTTGATAAGGTGTTCAATTGTGAATCGAGTATAGCAGATTTTTGCCCCTTGTCAAGAGGATTTGTATGAAAATATAGCCTTTGCATTGACTTCCCGCCTGATTTAAGGTAGAATATCTTGATTTGGAACGAGGAAAGGCGGGGCGGACATGGCGCAGGCAGAGGGCAGAATCGCACACGCAAGCCTGATCTGTGCCCCCACGGGGGAACAGGCCCTGCAGAAGGCAAGGGAGCTTGCCGCCGCCGCGGTGTGCTCCGGCGCGGGGAAAAAGCCCTGCGGCGTCTGCCGCGCCTGCCGGAAGGTTCAGGCCAATATCCACCCGGATGTGACCACGCTCTCACGCCTTACGGACGAGAAGGGCAAGGTGAAGCAGTTTATTACCGTCGATCAGATCCGCGCCCTCTCCGCCGACGCTGTCGTCCTGCCGAACGAAGCTGCGCGCAAGGTCTATATCATCGAAGAGGCCGAGACCATGAACCCCGCCGCCCAGAACGCCGCCCTCAAGCTCCTCGAGGAGCCGCCCGCGGGCGCGGTGTTCCTGCTTTGCACAACGCGGCCCATGCAGCTTTTGGAGACGGTGCGCTCGCGCTGCGCGCTTATAAAGCTCGGCGGCGAGAAAGACGAGGCCGCGCCGGACGAGGCGGCGGAGCTTGCCGGGGCCTGTCTCAAGGCGGTGAACACCCGGGACCCTGCCCAGCTCCTCCGCTGGTGCGCCCGCAATGAGAATTTGGAGGCCCAGGCCATGGCCGCCTTTTTCGAGGCGCTGCGCGCCGCGGTCACGGATATGCTCTGCGCCCGGGAAAAGCCCGGACACCTCAGCCGCGCGGAGCTTATGCATCTCATCGCCCTCGCGGACAAATGCGCGCAGTATCTGAAGGTCAACACAAACGGAAAGCAAGTATTCGGGCTTCTGGCGGTGGACGCCCTGCCCGACGGAAACAGAGGAAACACAATTGATTGAAGTAGTCAGTATCAAATTCAAAAACCGGGGCAAGTGCTATTTCTTCTCCCCCAACGGGCTGGACGTGCACACCGGGGACAAGGTGATCGTGGAGACCGCCAAGGGCCTCGAGATCGCCGACTGCACCCACGGCAATCACAGCGTCATGGACACGGCGGTGGTACAGCCCCTGCGCGCGGTGCAGCGCATCGCCACGAAGGACGACCTGCGCATTGCCGAGCTCAACGTCCGGCGCGAAAAGGAGGCCTTCGTCATCTGCCAGGAGAAGATCGCCAAGCACGGCCTTGACATGAAGCTGGTGGACGTGGAGTGCAACTTTGAGGGCACGAAGACCATGTTCTTTTTCACCTCCGACGGGCGCGTGGACTTCCGCGAGCTTGTCAAGGACCTGGCGGGCATCTTCCGCAACCGCATCGAGCTTCGGCAGATCGGTGTGCGGGACGAGGCCAAGATGATCGGCGGCATCGGCATCTGCGGCCGCCCCTATTGCTGCAGCCAGTTTCTGGACGATTTTCAGCCCGTGTCCACCAAAATGGCGAAGGTGCAGTCCCTCTCCCTCAACCCCGCCAAGATCTCCGGCAGCTGCGGCAGGCTCATGTGCTGCCTGCGCTATGAGCAGGATGCCTATGAGGATCTCATCCGGAAGGTGCCCAAGCAGGGGGCCTTTGTCGAGACCAAGGACGGCTTCGGCACCGCCGTGCAGGTAAACCTCCTGCGCCAGACCGTGAAGGTGCGCCTGGACGACGACGGGGACGATTCCCTGCATCTGTACAAGGCAAACGAGCTGTGCGCCGTGCCCGGCGGCAGGCCCCGCGACGGGGAAAAGCCCGTCTCCACCTTCCGGTATGTGCCCGAGCCGGAGCCGGAGGCTGAGGAGCCGGAGCCCAATCCCTGGTTCCTGGAGGCTCAGTACAACGACCCCGCCCTGCTGGAGACAGCCGCCGGGACGCCGGAGGAGGAGCGCCGCAGCTCCCGCCGCCGCCGGCCCAAAAAGCCCCACGGCCCCGAGACAAAGCCCGAGGCCGGAGCCGAGAGCAGGGCCGAAAACAAGACCGAAAACCGGGACGGCGACAAGTCCGCCGCGAAGGAGGGCCACGGCAGCCGCTCCCACTGGGGCGGGAAGAACCGCGGCAGGACCGCCAAGGCGGAGGTTAAGGCCCACAGCGCCGAGGCTGCGCCGAAGCAGGGCGAGCAGCCGAAAAAGGAGCCAGCCCGCGCCCCGGAGCACCCCGCCCGTGAGGAGGGGGCTAAGCCCCGGCCCAACCGCCGCCGCTATTACCACGGCAAGCCGAAGGCCAAGAACGGCGAATAAAAAAGCAAAAATTCCGAAAAGCCACAATTTAAGCGGCTATTCGGAATTTTTTACACACTATACACCGCGCCTGAGCCGCCGGATGTCCGTGCCCAGGAAGGGCAGACACTGAAACTCGCCCAGGATGCGCGAGGCGATCTGCGGGGTGTAGCGCCGCGTCAGCTCCTCGTTTGTGAGATTCGTGCTCACAATGGTCTTTTTCCCGTTCACAAGGCGGCTGTTCACCAGGGTGTAGAGCGCGCTCTGCGCCATGGGGGTCGGCATCTCGGTGCCGAGATCATCGAGGATCATGAGATCGCAGCTCTCCATGCGCCGTATGCGCACCGCCGCGGCCTCGCCCTCCTCGGTATCGCGGTTGAACTTAGCCTTCTCGTAGTTGTCCAGCGCGGCGGAAGCCGTGTCATAGCAGACGGAAAAGCCCCGCTCCGCCACCACCCGGGCGATGCAGGCGGACAGATACGTCTTGCCGAGGCCCGTGCCCCCCTGAAAGAGGAGGTTCCGGGACGTGTCGGAGAAGTTTTCCGCGTAGCGCCTGCAGGCCTCGGAGACCATGCGCATGATCTCCCGCGGGACGCGCCCCGTCGCGGGGTCCGGCTCCGCGGGATAGAGCGAGAGGTCAAAGCGCTCAAAGCTCTCGTCCCCCCGGCGCATGAGCGTGCCGAGTTCTTTCGTCAGCTCCCGGTTGTAGAGCCTGTCGAGGCAGCGGCACACGCCCCCCTGATAAAGCCCCGTGTCCCGGCAGAGGGGGCAGGAGATGATCTCGTCGAGATACCCGGGGGCAAAGCCCGCACCGGTCAGAAGCTCCGCCCGGCGCATCTGCAGGTCCAGGTTCTGTCCGCGCAGCTCGTCAAGCTGCTCTTTGAGATCAGGCCCTTTCCCGATGGTCAGGCGCACAAGTTTTGCCATCTGGGCGCGCAGCTCCCTGTCGATCCCGGCAAGCTCCGGGATTTTCCCGCAAGCGGCGGCATAGCGGCGCTGCATCTCCTCCCGGTTTTTCGTGCGTATGTTGTCAAGCTCACCCCTGGCCCGCGCCAGGAGCTTTCCGTCATAAGACATCGAATCACTTCCTTATAGGCTCCCCCTCTGGGGGAGCTGCCGCGCAGCGGCTGAGGGGGTCAGATCCCCTTCAGATCGTCCAGGAGCTTGTCCAGGTTGCGGGGCGCATCAGTCTTCCCCGCCTGGCCCCTCGGGCGGCGGACATCCCGCTCCCGGATCTCCTCCGGCGTGTGCAGGCCCTTTTCGTGCCAGCTCTTGAGCACCCCGTCCATGTACCGCCACTTGAGCGAGCCGGTGTTGGTGACGGTGCGGTCATAGGCCATCTCAAGCGCCTCATCCCCGAAGCCCATGTCGAGCCAGGCGCTGATGTACTTTGTCTCCGTGCTTGTCAAAGCGCGGCCCGCAATATTCAGGAGCTTTGCCGCCCTGCCGAGCCTATCCCTTCGCTGCTGGCTTGCGGCGATGTATTCCTCTGCCTGCTCGAGGGTCAGGATCTCGCGGTTTGCCCAGGCGTAGCCCTCCTTCTCGATAAAGCGCATGGAGGGGGGATTGCCGGACGGGGCGGTGGAGACGCAGTAGTTGAGCAGCATCATCAGCACCTCCGGCGGCAGGGCCAGATAGTCATAGAGGCCGAAGAGCTTTTTGAGCTCTCCGCTGTTGAGCTTGCGGCCCAGGGCGCGCTGCGCCTCGGTGATGAGGGCGGTCCAGCGCGCATCCTCCCGGCTGCGCCGGGTCAGATCCTCCGCCGTATACTCCGGCAGCTCCTCGGCAGGCTCCGGGATCGGCAGCGGCGGGGCGGCCTTTTTCTCTTCAGGCCTGGGGATTTCCGCAGGCGGTATTCCCGGCAGGGAGAGCCGCAGCAGCTTTTCGCGGGCCGCCTCCAGCTCCGCCCGGGTGCGGCAGAGGGCGCGGGCCGCGTCCTCCAGGGACGCGCCGGGGCACTGCCGCAGAAAGAGCCACAGCAGGGCCACGTCCCCGTCGTGGGCCGTGATCAGCTGCTCCGCCTCCTCACGGGAGACGGAAAAGGCTGTCCCTTCACCCTGCATGTGCTCACCTCCAAAGTTCATGGTTTGTTTACGCCGTGTTCACGTACTTGGTCATTATAACACGATTATCCCCTTGCCGCAAGCCTCGCCGGTGTGGTATACTTACCATGTATTTTTGCGCGTATTGCCTCCCTTTGAAAAAAGGGAGATTCTGACGCGCGAGAAACGCGTGACATTCCAAGCTTTGCTGCCCCGAAGGGCGGAGGGATCGATCAAAATTTGCGCAGGGCTCTGTCAGCGCGTGTACAGGACAGCCGATCCCTCAGTCACAGCCTCGCGTGGGACCGGCTGTGACAGCTCCCTTTCACAAAGGGAGCTTATAAGGTAATTACAAAGACATAGATAAAGGACAACCATCATGATCGAACTGCTTTCTCCCGCCGGGTCGCCCGAGGCTGTGATCGCCGCGGTGCAAAACGGCGCGGACGCCGTGTATATGGGCATGGGCAACTTCAATGCCCGGCGCGGCGCGAAAAATTTCACCGATGAAGAATATGAGCGCGCGGTGCGCTATTGCCATATCCGCGGCTGCAAGGTGTATGTGACGCTCAACACCCTCGTGGGCGACCGCGAGGTGGAGGACGCGCTGAAGGCGGCGCGCATCGCCTCCGAGACCGGCACCGACGGCATCATCATCCAGGACCTGGGCCTTGCCGCCGCCATCCGCCGGTACCTGCCGGACATCCCCCTGCACGCGAGCACCCAGATGTCGATCCACAACCTTGCGGGCGTGGAGGCGGCGGCAGAGCTCGGCATGACGCGGGCGGTGCTGGCAAGGGAGCTGAGCCTGGAGCAGATCCGTTACATCACCGAAAACGCCCCCATTGAGACGGAGGTCTTCGTCCACGGGGCCCTCTGCTTCTGCCACTCGGGCCAGTGCTACATGTCGGCCCTCATCGGCCAGCGCAGCGGCAACCGGGGCATGTGCGCCCAGCCCTGCCGCATGCAGTATTCCCTCGGCGGGCGCATGGACGACTATCCGCTCTCCCTCAAGGACAACTGTCTGGTCGACAGGCTCCGGGAGATCGAGGAGGCGGGCGTTGCCTGCATCAAGATCGAGGGGCGCATGAAGCGGCCGGAGTACACCGCCATCGTCACAAAAATCTATTCCAAGGCCCTCCGGGAGCAGCGCCAGCCCACGCCCGAGGAGATGGCCGATCTCGAGCGGGCCTTCTCCCGCCAGGGCTTCACCCAGGGCTACTTCAACGGCGACCGGGAGGACATGTTCGGCGTGCGCGGGGAGGCCGACCGGGATACCGAGCAGCTTTTCACCCAGGCGCGCAAGGGCTATTCCGAGGGCGAGCTCAGGCGGGTACCGGTGCACTTTTACACCGTGGCCGAGAAGGGCCAGCCCATCCGGGCCATCGCCTTTGACGACGACGGGCACAAGGCCGTCGCCGCAGGGCGCGTGCCGGAGAAGGCGCGGGGCCAGGGCCTGACAAGCGCCTATCTCACCGACCAGATGTTCAAAACCGGCGGCACACCCTACAACGTGGTGGAGAACAAGGCCCAGACCGACCCCGGCCTCTTCCTGCCCGCCGCCGCCGTCAATGAGCTCAGGCGAAACCTCTTGTCCGCGCTCAGCGAGCAGCGCGGCACGCCGCCGAAGCGCCGCGTCGGGACCATCCCGGCAAAGCCCAAGGGCAGCGCGCCGGGTGTCGACCCCGCCATGATCTTCCAGGTGCTCTCCGCCGAGCAGCTCACGCCCGAGCTTGCGGCCCTGCACCCGAAATACCTCTACGTGCCCGTCACGGTCATGAACGAGTACTTTGACCTGCTCGAGCCCTTTGAGGAGCGGGGCACGATCCCGGTGGCGGTGCTGCCGCGCGTCATCACCGACGAGGAGGAGCCGTATGTGCGCGAGATGCTGGAAAAGCTCTTCGACTTCGGCATCAACGAGGCCCTGGTCGGAAACCTCGGCCACGCGATGCTGGCAAAGAATGTCGGCATGCGCATCCGGGGCGACTTCGGCCTGAATGTCTTTAATTCCCTCTCCATGGAGATGGTGCGCCAGGCGGGCTTTGTCTCCGCCACCGCCTCCTTTGAGCTGCGCATCGCCCAGATCCGGGATCTCTCGAAGACGCTCGACACCGAGATGATCGTCTACGGCAGGCTCCCGCTCATGGTGTCGGACCAGTGCGTGATCCGCCATTCCTCCGGGCGCTGCACCTGCTCGACCCCGGCCCAGATGTCCGACCGCATGGGCGCGGTGTTCCCGGTGGTCAAGGAGTTCGGCTGCCGCAATGTCATCTACAACGCCCACAAGCTCTATCTCGCCGACAAGGCGCAGGACCTCTACGGCGCGGGCCTCTGGGGCATGCGCATGCTGTTCACCACCGAGTCGCCCCGCGAATGCCTGGAGGTGGCAAAG
>Ga0310691_10004897_pt1 | contig 14879 bp, 12 predicted proteins | sample 176DNAGHGlowgp2_FD_203887 | JGI IMG/M metagenome (GOLD analysis project Ga0310691, IMG submission 203887) | Sheep rumen microbial communities from Palmerston North, Manawatu-Wanganui, New Zealand - 1766 DNA GHGlow gp2 (v2) (version 2) | ecosystem: Host-associated > Mammals > Digestive system >... | reverse complement strand
TACATTTCTTCCGTGAGCGAAAGCAGACTGCCGTTTTGCAGGGACAGAGCGAGCTTGCGAGCGGCGGCGTGGAAAGCAGGCGTATGCCGAGCTTGTTATTTCCGTTTTACATTTCTTCCGTGAGCGAAAGCAGACTGCCGTTTTGCAGGGACAGAGCGAGCTTGCGAGCGGCGGCGTGGAAAGCAGGCGTATGCCGAGCTTATTATCTCTGTTTTATGTTTCTTCCGTGAGCGAAAGCAGACTGCCGTTTTGCAGGGACAGAGCGAGCTTGCGAGCGGCGGCGTGGAAAGCAGGCGTATGCCTGTTTGCTGAATCCTGACCGTTTTTTGCGGTATTTTTGTATTTATTTGACAAATTGTTCCGGGGATTGTATTATATTAATGGTGGGGACATATAATCACTTTTTTAAGTTTTATCAGAAAAACTTATCATTTTAAGATTGTTTTAAGCTTGACGCTTTATAATGGTCTCAAATGATACGAAAGGAGCGTGAAGCTCCGGCAGGAGCTCAGCCTGCCGGGGGACATTATGGCAATTAATACGTTTGCCCGCAAGGAGATAAAGTTTCTCCTCGATATGCAGCAGTACACAGAGCTGATGAAGGTCATCAGCGAGTACATGGAACCGGATAAATACTGCGTCGGCGGCAAGGAGTACGGCATCTACAATATCTACTACGATACTCACGATGACTACCTTATAAGGACCTCCCTCTCAAAGCCTTATTATAAGGAAAAGATACGCCTCCGCAGCTATTATTCTCCGGCATCGCCCGATGATCTGGTCTTCCTCGAGATAAAGAAGAAGATCGGCGGCATAGTCACAAAGCGCCGCGTTTCAATGACGCTTGAGGAATCGGACAGATACTTCGCAAACCGTACAAAGCCCAAGATGCACAAGTACATCACGGAGCAGGTCTTCCGCGAGCTCGATGTCTTCCTCGACCAGTACCAGATCGCACCAAAGCAGTACATCAGTTACCAGCGTGAGGCTTTCTTCGGCAAGGACAACAGCGATTTCCGCCTCACCTTCGACAGGAAGATAACCGACCGCCGCTATGACCTCAGCCTCGGCAGGGAGAGCTACGGCAATTACATCATCGGTGCAGACCAGCGCCTCATGGAGGTCAAGGTCGGCGATGCCATGCCGGACTGGCTCGTAAGAAAGCTCTCAGAGCTGAAAATATACAAGACCAGCTTCTCAAAGTACGGCAGGGCTTATCAGAACTACGTCAAGGACAGCCTTGAACACGAAAAAAAGATATACGTTTCCGGCATATCAATGATAAACAACAGTATCCTCATGAACAGGAGTGTATAATATGAAAAAACTATTCCCAAACGGATTTTTCGGTAATATCCTTTCCGATTACAACAACGGCATCACTACGAAATTCTTCTTCGTATGTCTTTGCTCGGCACTTATCATAGGCTTCCTAATCTCACTCATCTACATGATCTCCCACCGCAAGGAGGGCTATGCACAGAGCTATGTCGTAACCATGACTATGCTTCCGGCTATCGTTTGCATCATACTTCTCACTATCAATTCCGTTGCAGGCGCACTCAGCGTTGCAGGTGCATTCAGCCTTGTCAGGTTCAGGAGCGTTCCCGGCGACCCGAAGGATATATCCTACATATTCTTCGCAATGGCATCGGGCGTTGCCTGCGGCGTAGGCTATGTCGGCTTCGCATTCTGCTTCTTCCTGATACTTGGCGCGGTAATGTTCATCTTCTCGGAGCTCAATTTCGCAGCACCTCAGAGAAAGAGCATGACCCTTAAGATAACCATTCCGGAGGATCTCGACTATCAGGGCGTTTTCGAGCCTATCCTCGACAAGTACACTGAGATGTACAGGCTCAGAAGGGTCAAGACCACCAATTTCGGTACTCTTTTCGAGCTTGTCTACAGCGTTGACGTCAAGAACGACCTCGACCAGAAGAAATTCATCGACGAGCTCCGTGCCCACAACGGCAACATGACTATCAACCTCGTCCTTTTCAGGTACGACGACAAGGTCTATGAAAACTGACAGGCATACTACGTTGCTGCTCACAGGAGATTATTTGTAGGGGCGGATATTATCCGCCCGTGCCTTACGCTCCGGCATACCAAAAGCAATTCGTAGGGAATGGCGGGTCTCGCCGTTCCACAGTAAAAATCCGCCTTACGCTATGGCGGCAAAGGAGAAAAATATGCAGATAAAAAGGATAATTGCGGGAATATCATCACTTGTTCTCATGGCTTCGGCTTATTCATGCGGAAAAACATCGGACAGCAGTTCAACTACCGCTGACACCACAACGGCTTCTTCCGCTTCATCGGAGAATGTTCCCGTCAGCACTGAAAATTCATCTGAGGAGCAGACGGAGGTTTCCTCCGACGGCAAGGAAAAGTCCACCGAAAAGACTACCTCCTCCAAGACCACAACTGCCAAGTCCGGAGACAGCGGCGAAAAGTCCTCGACCACAAAGGCTGACGATACCGCTGTTACGACCACTAAGGCTTCCGGCGGCACTGATTCAAAGGTCACTACCACAAAGGCAGCTGCCCAGACCACTACCGCTGCGGTAACAACGACCGCCCTCCCCAACGACGACGAACCGGAGGAAAAAGTCTATACCGCTGAGGTCAGCCTCGGCTCGAACATAAGCGTCAAGGGCGATAACGTCAAGGTCGACGGCTCCACCGTGAAGATATCCGCAGGCGGAAGCTACCTCTTCACAGGCAAGCTCTCAGACGGTCAGATATACGTCAGCACCAATACCGAGGAGAAGGTCACGCTCGTCCTCAACGGCGTCGATATCGCTTGCAGCTACGGTCCCGCTATCATGGTCGACGAGGCTAAAAGATGTATCGTCAAGGTCAAGGAGGGCACGGTCAACAACCTCTCCGACAGCTCCAAGGACAAGGTCAATGACGGCGTTATCTTCTCGAATGATACCCTCCGCATCAAGGGTAACGGTACGCTCAATATAAACTCCGGAAATGCCCACGGTATCGCCAGCGACGACGATATCCTCATCACAAATGCGGTCATCAACATCAATGCCGTGAAATCCGGTCTGTTCGCACATGAGAATATCGAGATAAGCGGCGGTACTATCAGCATCAACAGCGGTACCAACGGCATCAAGACCAAGAAGTCCGTTATCATAAGCGGCGGTACTACATATATTTCCGGCGGCAAGAAGGATACCAGCTTCTCGGTTTATTCCACCAACGACTTCGTTTTCAAGGGCGGCTGCCTCTACGCCGCAGGCAATGACCAGTCTCTCCCGGCGAAGTCCTCTTTCCCGTGGGTAATTGCCGATGTCGGCTCGGTTTCCGGCGGCACAGCCTTCAAGGTAAGCCTCAACGGCAAGGAGGTCGCTTCCTTCAAGCCGCAGAACGCCTACACGAAGCTCCTGATACTCTCGCAGGATATCACCTCCGGCAGCACTGTTGCGGTCGATGCAGGCGGCGATAAGGGCAGCGTCAAGGTATCCTCCGGCAAGAACGAGATATAAAGCAAAAGCCATAAGGTTCAGACCTTATGGCTTTTTTAGTTTTTAGTTATTAGTTGTTAGTGCGTAGTTAAAGAATGGGCGCATGGACCTTAGTAGGGAGCGATGCCTGCATCACCCCACGCCATTTTATTCTGTTGCCGGTGGTTTGTATGTGATTTGACGGGCGCACGGAATGCGCCCCTACAGCATTTTATGTATGTTATTTCAGAACGGATTCCTGCAATGTGAAGTGCTTCGGTACGCCCATTTCCATGATGAGATTGGGTTCGCCCTGAATGAGCGGCAGGAAATAATCCAGCGCATGATCGGTGATATTGTTGCCTGCTGAGTTGATATAGCCCTTCGGCAGGAACTTCTCCTTGTTCGCTACCTCTGAGGCGTCAACGTGCTGGATATCCACGGTATACGGCATATCGCACACCCTCTTGAACACCATTACCCTGCCGGTCTCACCGCTGAGAGCACAGCGCACTCCGGCAGCACCGATAGCCTCAGCCTCGGTGATATCGGTCCACGAGCAGATGTGCGATGAACAGCGCTGCATTACGTTGAGCTCGATAGAGCGGACCTTGCAGCCTATCTCCGAACGGATAACGTTTTCGAGGTACTTGCCTATTCCTGAGAGGTACTTGTGACCGAAATTATCGACAACGCCGGACTGTACGCCCTCCGGGACCTCAATGCCCTCCGATACCGCGATGATAACAGCCTTGTGCTTGGTCATCTGTCTGCGGACGTCCTTGAGGAACTTTTCGAGCGAGAACTTGACCTCGGGAACGTAGACGAGGTGGGGAGCTGTCTCGCCGAGAGCGTGGAGGATAGCTGTTGAAGCCGTGAGCCAGCCTGCATGGCGTCCCATTATCTCGACAACGGTCACGGAAGGTATACTGTACACCGTGCTGTCCCTTGTGATCTCGCGGAGGGTCGCCGCAACGTACTTTGCAGCCGAACCGAAGCCGGGAGTATGGTCGGTGACGCAGAGGTCATTGTCGATGGTCTTGGGAATGCCGATGACCTTGATATCGAGCTTTTTCTCGGCAAAATACTCCGAGAGCTTGTTGACGGTATCCATTGAATCGTTACCGCCTATGTAGAAGAATGCGCCTATTTCACGCTGAACGAGGGTATTCACTATCTGCTGGTAGACCTTGTTGTCCTCGCGCCAGTCGGCGAGCTTGTACCTGCATGAGCCGAGAACGGTCGAGGGAGTCTGTCTGAGAAGGTCCATGTCACCGTTGGAGGATATCATGGTCTTCATGTCGATGAGGTGGTTCTCGATCATGCCCTCGATACCGTTGATAGAGCCGAAAATAGCGTCAATGGACTTTTCCTTGAGAGCCTCGCGGAAAACTCCCACGAGAGAGGCGTTTATCGCACAGGTCGGACCTCCGGACTGTGCCACAGCAATATTCATCATATATTATTCCTCACGATCTGTCATTTTCCTATTCTTTCGACCTTCATAAGGTTGGTCGTTCCTGATACGCCGAGCGGTACACCCGCGGTTATAGCGACGAGGTCGCCGTCCTCAACGAGCCTGTGCTCCTCAGCGGCGGCAACTGCTGCTGCAAAGAGGTCGTCGGTATTGGTCTTTTCGTCGATGATGAAGGGGATAACGCCCCAGCTCATGTTCATCTGACGGCATACCACCTCGCTCATGGTGCAGCTGATTATCGGGCAGAGCGGACGGTATTTCGATATCAGACGGGCAGTCTGTCCGCCGAGCGAAACGGTTATGACAGCCTTAGCGTCGAGGTCGTGAGCGGTAGTAACGGTCGCATGGGCTATAGCCTCGGCAACGTTGCCGTCCGGATTGGAGCTGCGCTTGGAAAATCTGCCCTTGTAGTCGATATTGTTCTCAGTAGTCTCGGCAATGAGAGCCATAGTCTTGACGGTCTCGACCGGATAAGCGCCGGCAGCGGTCTCACCGGACAGCATGATAGCGCTGGTGCCGTCGTAGATAGCGTTCGCAACGTCGGTTATCTCGGCACGGGTCGGACGCGGGTTGGTTATCATTGATTCGAGCATCTGTGTCGCGGTAACGACCTGCTTTCCGGCATTGTAGCCCTTGTGGATAAGCGTTTTCTGTATCGCAGGTATCTGCTCGAAGGGTATCTCGACGCCCATATCGCCTCTTGCGACCATGATGCCGTCAGCAGCCTCAAGTATCTCGTCGATGTTCTCAACGCCGTCGGTATTCTCGATCTTAGCGATGATGCGTACATCGAACCAGCCGAGGCTCTGGGTGAATTTTCTGAGGTAGTTTATGTCAGCCGCGGACCGCACAAAGCTTGCCGCGATGAAATCGAAGCCCATTTTCGAGCCGAATTCGAGGTCGTCCATATCCCTCTCGCTGAGGTAGGGCATCGAGAGCTTTACGCCGGGAACGTTTATGCCCTTGTTGTTGGAGAGCGTACCGCCGTGGATAATGCGGCAGATGATATCGGTTTTTGTGACCTTTTCGGCGAGCAGCTCGATAACGCCGTCATTGATGAGAATGCGCGTACCCATGCTGACGTCACGGGGCAGCTTCTTGAAGCTTATGCTGCCGACCTTGTCCGTGCAGGGAACGTCCTCAGTAGTGAGGGTGTAGGTGTCGCCGTCGTGTATCTCGACAGGCTTATCGTCCACGAATTTGCCGAGCCTTATCTCGGGACCCTTCGTATCGAGGAGTGTCGCGATCGGGAGGTCGAGCTCCTTTCTGAGCCTCTCTATCTGGCGGAAACGCTTCTCATGCGTTTCGTAGTCGCCGTGGGAGAAGTTGAAGCGGGCGACGTTCATGCCTGCGAGCATGATCTCGCGCATGATATTCTCGTCATCGGTCGCAGGACCTATGGTACAGACGATCTTGGTTTTTCTCATAATTTACCCCCTGTGATTGAAGCTTGGTTCTTAGTTAACAGTGAATAGCTGCGGTGTCCGTTTACGCGGACAGATCGGATAAACTGCCGTCACATCAGCTATGCACTATGCACCTGAAACTGTTCAGACCTTTTTCAGTCTCGCGTAATTTGCCATTATCTTCTTCGTGCCGACCTTGTCGAAGGCTATCTCCAGCATGAAATCGTTGGACATCTGACGGACGGAGAGGATAGTTCCCTCGCCGAAGGTGCTGTGTACGACCCTCTCGCCGACGCTGTAGGTCTCCGCGGACTTCTGCGCAGAACCGGCAAGCGCCTTGTTACGGGCGAGCTGCTGCTGTAAGGAAGCCGAATGCACTGCCGTCACGCTCTTCTCGGTGGACTGAACGAGCGCCTTCTTCATCGCAGCGGCATTGTCGTGCTTCTCGATGAGCTCGCTGCCTATCTCACGCATGAACCGGGAGGTTATATTGTGCTGGGTCTGACCGAACAGCATACGCTGGCTCGCGTTGGCAAGGTAGAGACGCTTCTTTGCACGGGTTATAGCCACATATGCAAGGCGGCGTTCCTCCTCCATGTCCTCCTCGCTGTCGAAGCTTCGTGAGCTCGGGAAGATACCGTCATCGAGACCGATAACGAAGACGTTCTCATATTCGAGGCCCTTTGCGGAATGAACAGTCATGAGGGTAACGCGGTCGTCCGTGGAATTATCGCGGTCGGCCTCGGAATAGAGGGCGACCTCCTCGAGGAAGCCGCTGAGCGTAGGCTCCTCAGCCTCGGTCATGTACTGTACTATCGAGGAACGGAGCTCCTGAACGTTCTCGATCTTGGTGTCGGCATTTTCGAGAGTTTTCAGGTAGTCCATGTAGCCGGTCTTGTCGAGCAGGACGTCGAGGAATTCATCGAGCGGCAGCTTTTCCGACTGCTGCACCAGGAACTCGAACATCGCGTAGGCGCTTTTCAGCGGACCTGTTTTCTTCGCGAGAGGAGCGTACTCCTCGCAGGTACGCAGCACCTCGTAAGGCGAGAGCTTGAGGTCGCGGTTGATGTCCTCGATGAGAGCGAGGGTGGAATCACCGATACCGCGTTTCGGCTCGTTGATGATGCGTCTGAAACGGAGCATATCGTCCGGATTGTTTATGAATGCGAGATAGGAGGTAACGTCCTTTATCTCCTTGCGGTCGAAAAATCGCATACCGCCGTATATCCTGTAGGGTATGCCGCACTTCACGAGGGTGCGTTCCATAACGTTGGACTGGGCGTTCATTCGGTAGAGAACGGCATTGTCTGAATATCTGCCGGTCTTTTTATAGCTTTCGAGAATGGTATCGGCAACGAATTTCGCCTCGTCGTTCTCGTCAACGGCCTTGTACCAGTATATCTTGTCGCCCTTGTCACCGGCAGTCCATAGTGTCTTGGGCTTACGTCCCTGATTGTTGGATATAACGGAGTTTGCGGCATCGAGGATAGTCTGCGTGGAACGGTAATTCTGCTCGAGGCGTATCACCTTTGCGCCCTCGAACTGCTTCTCGAAGCCGAGAATATTCTCGATATTGGCACCGCGGAACTTGTAGATGCTCTGGTCGTCATCGCCGACAACACAGATATTGCGGTGTGCTTTTGAAAGGAGTGAAACGAGCCTGAACTGGACATGGTTAGTGTCCTGATACTCGTCCACCATTATGTATTTGTAGCGGTTCTGGTACTTTTCGAGCACCTCCGGGAACTTCTCGAAAAGCTCTACGGTAAGGCAGAGGATATCGTCGAAATCCACTGCGTTAGCGGCACGGAGCCTCTCCTGATAGCGGCGGTAGATACGCGCAACGGTCTTCTTGCGGTAGTCCATGCCGGCCTCGGCTTTGAGCACCTCAGGCGGTATCATCTTGTCCTTGGCGAAGCTTATCTCGCTGAGAACAGCCTTCGGTGCGAGCTGCTTCTCGGAGATATCGAGCTCTGCCATGATGTTCTTGATAAGGCGCTGGCTGTCGTCGGAATCGTATATCGTGAAGCTCTGACCATAGCCGAGCGCACCTATCTCGCTGCGGAGTATCCTGACGCAGGCGGAATGGAAGGTAGAGGCGTTGATATTCATGCCCTGTTCGCCGAGCATTGCGGAAAGCCTCTCCCTGAGCTCGCCGGCAGCCTTATTGGTGAAGGTGATAGCGAGTATGTTCCAGGGCTTTATCGGCGAGACCGCAGCGATATCCCTGAGAGTATCGAAATCATCAGTCTTTCCGTCGGCGTAATCGCAGAGGAACTGTATATCCTCGCTGCTTCCGGAACGGGTATCGTCATAGTAGGCATTTCCGAAATTTATCATATTTGCGATGCGGTTGACAATAACGGTAGTTTTGCCGCTTCCTGCGCCTGCGAGCACAAGAACAGGACCGTTTACTGCAAAAACGGCTTCCTGCTGCATATCGTTCATGCGGCTGAAATACTTTTTCAGCGCTGCCCGTCTGGCTTCGTCAAAAGAAATACTGCTCATAAACATTCTCCAAAATATGAATTCTATCCGGCTTGCCGCCGGCTGAGGTGCCGACCGCGGTGATCCCCTGACCGCCGGTCAGTGTCATTTATTATCAATTAACTATATTATACCATATTTTACAGTGTTTGAAAAGCCCTGACAATATATTTTTTATTTAACAATATTGCTCCCTGTCCGGGAAGGCTCCTGCACCTTTCGCGGACAGATACATATAATGTTATGTACCCTGTTCAGGCTGAACTGCCGGTTCCGGTCAGGGGGGACGAATATGAATATATGTATTGCGGATATGCCTTCCTACACCTACGCTGTCAAGGGCGAGAAGCTCCTGAAAGCGAGAGGCTTTCCCTGCGAGGTCAAGCGGAAGTCCTCTTCCGGCGGAGGAGGCTGCGGCTTCACGCTGGTAATACGGGGAAGCTGCCGCGAAGCGCTGAAGGTGCTCGACCGCTATTCGGTTCCGTATACGCTTCAGGGCGGAGGAGGCTGATATGCCGGTAAACTTTGATAATGCCGCAACGACCTTTCCTAAGCCTGAAAGCGTCATCATGGCAGCAAGGCGAGCCGCTGAGCGTCTTGGAGGGAATGCCGGGCGCGGCGGACATGAGCTCGCGATGAGAAGCTCGGCAGCCGTTTACTCTGCCCGGGAGTACATCGCGGACTTCTTCGGTGCACAGCCGGAGAACACAGTCTTCACGCTCAACTGTACCCATGCGCTGAATATGGCTGTACAGGGCGTTATGCGGAATGGGGGACACCTCATCATAAGCAGTCTCGAGCACAATTCTGCTTCAAGGCCTGCATTTGCGCTTGCGAGGGAAAAGCGGATAACGCTTTCGGTCGCGGAGGTCTATCCGGACGCAGAACGCACTGTTGAGAGCTTCCGGAGGCTGATACGTCCGGACACAAAGGCGATAGAGTGTACTCTTGCGAGCAACGTCACGGGACAGCTTCTTCCGTGGCGCGAGATAGCGGAGCTTTGCCGCGAAAGGGGCATCTGCTTCATAGCGGACGGCGCACAGGCTTGCGGGACTTTCGACATCGACATCGGCGAGGGCATAGATATACTCTGCACAGCCGGTCACAAGGGACTTTACGGTCTCAGCGGGACGGGACTTCTTATAAGCAGCGGGAAATTCCCGATAGCACCGATAATTCAGGGCGGAACAGGAACGGCTTCGCAGAGCCTTGAACAGCCCTTGCTGCTGCCGGAAGCGCTTGAGAGCGGAACTCTCAATATCCCGGGGATAATGTCGCTGAGAGCCGGCTGCGAATTCGTAAAACGGATAGGCACGGACGCGATATTCCGCCATGAGGACGGCATATGCCGTCGGTTCATCGCGGAGATAAGGGATATCCCGGGGATAAAGGTCTACCGGAGCGAGAAAACGGACTATGCGCCAATAGTATCATTTACGGCGGAGAATATACCTCCGGAGGAGCTTGCTGAGGCGCTTTCGGCGGCAGGCTACTGTCTCCGCGCAGGCTTTCACTGTGCGGCGCTCGCACACAGCTCTCTCGGCACGAAAAACGGTACAGTGAGGTTCTCACCGTCGGTGTTCAGCAGACCGCAGGACGCGGTATCACTTGCCGGCACGGTAAAACAAATCGTTAAAAATAAAAATAAGTAAAAAACTATTGAAATTATCTGAATTTGTGGTACAATAGTATTATGAAGAACTGTGCAGTCAGCACTTTCTCCGGGGGCGGAGCTTCCGCCCTCCCGGAGCATAGAAAGAATGTAGAATTTAAAATGGAGAATGGAGAATTATGGTATTGCCTGACGGCAATATTATTTAGAGCCGTTTGCCGTTAGGCGGACACATTCATTCTCAATTCTCAATTTTCAATTCTAAATTCATAATGTGTAGAACAAAAAATCGAAAGGAGTGAGAGTATGTCATTCAGAGATATCAAGGACGCATTCCTGAGTATCCTGAGTACGCTCGAATTTATAGACATAATCGACGTTGCGATACTCGCTTACATTATATACATACTTCTGAAGCTTATCCGCGAGACCCGTGCCGGTCAGCTCGTAAAGGGCATTGTTATCCTCATTGCCGGATATTTCGTGAGCGGCTTCCTGCAGCTCAAGACCATTTCCTATATCCTGAAGCAGGTGCTCGATAACGGTCTCATCGCCATGATAATCCTGTTCCAGCCGGAGCTTCGCCGTGCCCTCGAAAAAGCCGGACGCACCAAGTTCGGTGTGCGTATGTTCGGTATAGGTCAGAGCAGCGACGAGCTTACCGAGATGTGGGAGGGGGCTATCGAAGCGATATGCGATTCCTGCGTAGAGCTTTCCGCGACACTCACCGGTGCGCTCATAGTCGTTGAGCGTGAAGTCCGTCTCGGCGAACAGATAGAAACAGGCACTATCCTCAATGCTACCCCGAGCAAGGAGATGTTCGGCAATATCTTCTACCCCAAGACCCCTCTCCACGACGGCGCTGTCATCATGCGCGACGGCATGATACTTGCCGCTGCCTGCTTCCTCCCCAAGCCTCAGAAGGACGAGCAGATAAACAAGCGCCTCGGTTCACGCCACAGAGCCGCTATCGGCATGAGCGAAAACTCCGATGCCATCGTGATCGTTGTCTCCGAGGAAACAGGTCAGATATCAGTCGCGATGAACGGCGTCCTCACAAGGGACTATTCCCGCGAAAGGCTGAAAAATCTGCTTGAAACCGAGATATACCAGCAGAACAGCGATATAAGCATTCCCGGCAAAAAGCTGTTCTCCTCCCATTCGGAAAGGAGGAAGAAGGATTGAAGATACTTTCAAAGGTCAAGAAAAAGCTGCTGAAGGGTGCTCAGAATAATCTTTCGCTGGCGATATATTCGATAATCCTCGCGATACTGGTATGGTTCGTTATCTCCATGACCTTCTACCCCTCGGTACCCAAGACCATTCAGAATGTCAAGATAGACTTCGATATCAGCGGGACCGCTGCCGATGAAAACGGTCTCAGCATCATATCCCACGATATCGAGACCGTCGATGTCAAGATAAAGGGCAGCCGTACTCAGGTCGGTAATATGAACTCCGACAGCCTTACCGCTTATCTTGATGTCAGCAATATCACCACTACAGGAAAGAAGACCCTCACCATAAAGGTCAAGGGCAGCAGCAATATAAGCTATGAGGTCGATTCGATATCTCCCGCTACAGCTACGGTAGTGTTCGATAAGTACGACACAAGAACTTTCAAGATAACCCCGAAAGCTCCGAATATATCCCTTGCAGAGGGTAAGGTCATCAACGATGAGGAGTTCGTCTGCGAGCCCGACGAGATAGCTATAACAGGTCCTTCCGCTTACCTCGACAGGATCGACAAGTGCTATGCGGTGTGCTCCAAGTCGGAAACGCTGAACGATTCCTATACGGTGCAGAGCGATTCGATAGAGCTCTACGAAAAGGACGGCTCCGTTATAGATCAGGAAATGATGACCATGAACAAGACCAGCTTCATGATAAAGATACCTGTTCTCACACAGAAAACAGTCGATCTTACGGTCAACATAACCAACGATCCGCCTAAATTCGATAAAAAGTGGCTCATGGACCGTATTTCGCTCTCAAGTGATTCGGTAGTCATCGCCGCAGGTAATTCACAGACCGATCTCCCGGATACCCTTGAGATAGGCAGCATAAGGCTCAGTGATATTATCCTCGATTATTCTACGACCTTCGATGTTGCAAAGGTTCTCGATAACGCCGGACTGAAAAACCTCAGCGGTCTCGGAAACGTTACCGTTACCTTCGACAGCGATGGACTTGTGTCACGCGAATTCACCATTCCGAAGGACGCTATCAATATCAGGAACAAGCCTTCGAGCGATTATGAGTATACCGTTATGTCAGACAGCCTTACGATAACAGTTGTCGGACCTGAGGACGTCCTCGAGGATCTCACAGCAAGCGATTTCACGGTGGAATCCAACCTCCTCGGAACGGATACCGCATCGTCTGAGAACGTAACGCAGTTCTCGAACGACGTCACCGTGACCTGCTCGGATTACAACAACGTTTGGGCAGTAACAAGATCGAAGATCATCATCAGAAAAACTCCCAAACAGACCGAAACACAGGAGAAAAAGACCAGTTAACGTGAACGGCGCAGTTAAAATGTCCGGAAGCTTAAAATGCTTCCGGACATTTTTGTACCGTCACGAAAAAAACTAAAGTAAGGCTTAGAATAGAGTTTGAGAGTACTTTCATCAAAACGGCACACACCAATAATTCCAATAAAACTGCTATACAAGCATCTCGCTGTGCTGTCCGCCCGAAAACGGTAGCATTTTTGCGGCCGGTGCATACAATGATAGTGAGGGAGGGAAGCTCTCCCTCCCTTAAACTGGCGCAGATGCGTCAATTGGAGGAATCATTATGGCAGCTTTCTATAATCAGGCGACGCTTACCTTCAACGGAAACGTCCTGACATCTAACGTTACTGCCGGCGAGATAGTGGAGGTCCTTTCCGCTGACATGGACGCGGTCATCGCGACCTATTCTCCCGACAGCTCAAACGTCTATATCATCAGCATTATCAATAACGGCTCGGAGGACGTCAGCGGTCTTAACGTTACCAGCGACCTCGGAGCATATACGGCAGGCGAGGGCCCTCAGCCCAAAATCACCGTAGTTCCGCTGACCTATACCGATGGCACGGTGAGATACTACGTCAACGGCACTGAGCAGCCTGCACCCACGGTAACATCGACTTCGCCTCTCACAGTAACGGGTATCAGCGTACCTGCCGGCGGAAATGCCGCGATAATCTACGCTGTTGCTACGAACCAGTACGCTCCCTACGGCGAGGGCGCTTCGATAACCAACACAGCGACCGTTACAGGCGCAGGACTTACGGAGATAACCGTTTCGGCGGTGACAACACCCTCCGCAGAGCCTGTTCTTTCGATAAGCAAGTCACTCAGTCCCGCCGCGGTCGAGGAGAACGGCACTGTGACCTACACCTTCGTGATACAGAATTCCGGAGCAACTGAGGCAACAACTGCGGACGATATCATTTTCAGCGATATATTCGACCCTGTTCTCAGCGAGCTCACCGCTTCGTTCAATGGTACACCGTGGACGGAGGGTACGGAATACACCTACGATGAGGCTACAGGCACATTTACCTCTGCTGCCGGACAGATAAGCGTTCCGGCGGCGACCTACACTCAGGATACCGCAACAGGCGCATGGAGCGTTCAGCCGGGAATCAGCACTCTCGTTATCACAGGCAGGATCTGACTGCGATAGGCGATATATGAGGACTGACCGGGAAAGCTTTTTGAGGGAGGCCTTTCCCGGGATTTGTCCTGTTTTTCGCAATGAGATAAAGTTCACGCAAAAAAATCCGGAAGCTTAAAAACTTCCGGATTTTTTATGACATTGTGGGAAAGCTTAAAGTAGTGCGGAGCCTTTTACGGACCTATCCTGCTTACTTCTGAGGAAGCGGGGAGTTGAGCGCATTCACGAATTCTACAACGTTATTCCGGTTCTTAGACTTTGAAGCCAGCTCCAAACAATAAACGGAAGTGCTTTTTACATTTACCCTTATTTTGCCGTCGGGGAGCACCTTCCAGCCTGTCTCAACGGTCTGTCCCCATGAAGTCATGGAAATACCTGTGCTGAATTCGGCTCTGTTTGCAGCTCTGTCATCGTTTTTGAGGTTCAGACCCATCTGCGCGGCTGCCAGCATGACAGCGTTGATGACAGCCTCGGTATCGTAGTCGAAGATACAGCTCTGCTCATAATATTTCCAAGCTATGACCGCAACTCTTTTATGCTCAAGCCTTGTTTACGCTGCCGAAGAGCTCCATCTTTTCCTTGACCTTAGCCTTGATAGCCTCAAAGCCGGGAGCGAGGAGCTTTCTGGGATCGAAGCCCTTGCCCTGCTGATCCTTGCCTGCCTCGATGTACTTTCTTGTAGCCTCTGCGAATACGAGCTGGCACTCAGTATTAACGTTGATCTTAGCAACGCCGAGGGAGATAGCCTTAGTGATCATATC
>Ga0310691_10004896_pt1 | contig 14879 bp, 14 predicted proteins | sample 176DNAGHGlowgp2_FD_203887 | JGI IMG/M metagenome (GOLD analysis project Ga0310691, IMG submission 203887) | Sheep rumen microbial communities from Palmerston North, Manawatu-Wanganui, New Zealand - 1766 DNA GHGlow gp2 (v2) (version 2) | ecosystem: Host-associated > Mammals > Digestive system >... | reverse complement strand
CTTCCGCATAAACTGCGGAAGAAAAGTTCAATTACTGCGGATTCCGCGATAATCAGTGATCTTTCCGCAATTTCCGCGGAAAGATCTTCAATTCTTGCGGAAACAACATCCTCAGTTCTGCAGATTACTTTATTCACAGAATCATTCCGTGACAGCTCCACGCCCTGCCCCGGAACTTCTTTGAGCACGAACGGGCTTCACTGGTGGTGACTTGAGTAACTTGGTTGCCTATACGACTGTTATCCGCAGCCTCGGACCCTGCCGGAATTCTCCTCTGCTATAACGCCACTGGCGTTCTTTTGCGGAGAATCCGGGCGTAATCCTGCCAAAATTCTCCTCTGCTATAACGCCACTGGCGTTCATCTGCGGAGAATTCAGACGTAATCCTGCCAAAATTCTCCTCTCCTATAACGCCACCGGCGTTCTTTTGCGGAGAATCCAGATGTAATCCTGCCAAAATTCTCCTCTCCTGTAACGCCACTGGCGTTCTTTTGCGGAGAATTCGGACGTAATTCCGGATCCCAAGTCAGTCCCGGAGTCAGGATCTCAAATATCTGATAACTGTTGTTAAGAGGCGCCACACTGACTATAATAGTCGTGCGCCCGGACCGACTGTCATACAGACGGTCATACTGACCGGGCACACTAACCGGTATATCCACATAAAGGACACAAGCATGTACGACTACATTTTATTTGATCTGGACGGAACGCTCTCGGATACGAGTGAGGGCGTAACCAAGGGGGTGCAGATCGCGCTTAAAGAGTTTGGAATAGATGAGGACAGGAGCAATCTGAGGAAGTTTATCGGGCCGCCGCTGCAGTATTCTTTCGGCAGGTATTATGGATTTGAGGGTGAGGATCTGGATAAGGTCATCAGCATATTCAGGGATTATTACATGGGCGGCGGAATGTTCGAGAATACGCCGTATGACGGGCTTCACGAGCTGCTAGACAGGATACATGAGGACGGCAAGACGCTTGCTGTAGCGACATCGAAGCTTGAGACTGCGGCTGTGGAGGTTCTAAGCAGGAACGGTCTGGCACGTCATTTCGATATGATATGCGGGGCGACGGCAGACGGTACAAGGATCACGAAGACTGATGTGCTCGAGGAATTCTTCAGGAGAGCAGGGAATCCGGAGAAGAACAGAGTCGTCCTTGTAGGCGACACGAGGTTTGACGCGAAGGGTGCGATCGATCTGGGTATTGACTGTATCGGCGTGCTCTACGGCTTCGGGACAAGGGAGGAGCTTGAGGAGTGCGGGGTTAAGAAGATTGCCCCTGCCGTGGAAGATATTTACGATTATTTGTAAAAACACATCTTTTTTATTATTATATAGCGTATGAATATCGAGATCGACGGATTGAGCATAAACTATAAATTCACGGGAGACGGTGACAAGACCGCAGTTGTGCTTCAGGGATGGGGTACTGACTTCGGTCTTTATGATGTCGTGGCGAACTCTATCAACAGCGAATACAGGGTCCTGCAGTTCGATTTCCCGGGGTTCGGGGCAAGTCCGGAGCCGCCGGAGGCGTGGAACGTTGACAGGTATGCGGACTTTTTCTGTCATCTGATGGAGGCGCTCGGAATAACAAAGGCAGCGCTCATCGGTCATTCGTATGGCGGAAGAGTCATAATCAAGCTCGCTTCGAGGGAGAGTATCCCTTTTGAGATAGAGAAGATAGTCCTGATGGGCAGTGCGGGAATCGTTCACAAGAAGACGTTCAGGCAAAAGTTCGGGGTGAGGAAGTATAAGTTTTTGAAGAAGCTTTTCGGGCTGAAGTTCATATATTTCCTCTTCCCGGAGATCATTGATGACTGGCGGAGCAGGCAGGGGTCTGCAGATTACAGGAATGCTACTCCGGTTATGAGGAACTGTCTTGTTATGGCGGTCAATGATGATCTGACTGACCGTCTGGAGAAGATCAATAAGGAGACTCTCCTGATTTGGGGTGATAAGGATACGGCTACCCCGCTGGAGGACGGTAAGATAATGGAAGAGAAGATAAAAGGCTCGGGGCTCGTCGTGCTCGAAGGTGGAACCCACTACTGTTTCCTTGAGCAGCCGCAGAAATTCACAGGCATAATGAAGGCTTTCTTCAGAATCGGAGCTGCCGGATGATAATAAGAACTGCAATTACCGATCTCCTGGCGGCATATGCCATCTTCCTTGCAATGCGTTACAACATGCATATGTTCCAGCTCAACGGATACAAGAACGATGAGCAGATCAGCTGGCTCAGGAAGAATCTGCGGATGCAGTGGGTACTCGTTGCGGCTATCTTTCTCGGTACGTTGAGGCTTTTTGTCAGCCACATCGCCGTTGATATCGTGATATGGCTGTGGCTGTGGCTCATCATAGTTGTTTTCCGTGCGATGAGGCGGATGAAGGCCAAGAAGAAGCTAGTCTATACGGCGAGAGTGAAGCGTATGCTTGTCACCATAGTCGTGCTCATCGCCGCTATCCTTACGGTGATTGCGCTGTTCTCCGGAATAGAGCCCCTGACCGGCGCCATGATGATCATAGTCGGCACCCAGTGGTTCTTCAATATCATCGCGAATATCATCAACCACCCGATCGAGCAGCTGGTCAACCTTCACTACATCAACGATGCAAAGAGGATCCTTAAGTCATGCAAGGATCTGACAATAATAGGCGTCACGGGCAGCTACGGCAAGACAAGCGTCAAGTTCTATCTCTACACACTCCTTCGCGACAGCTTCAATACGCTCGTTACGCCCGAAAGCTATAACACCCCCATGGGTATCGTCAAGACCATAAGGGGATCGCTGAAGCCTTCACACGAGATCTTTGTCTGTGAGATGGGTGCGCGCCGCGTCGGTGAGATCAAGGAGATATGCGACATTGTCCATCCCCATCATGGTGTTATAACATCGGTCGGCCCCCAGCATCTTGAGACTTTCTTCAGTATTGACAACATCAAGAAGACAAAGTTCGAACTGGCTGATTCACTGCCTGAAGGCGGAATGCTTTTCCTCAACGGCGACAATGAGTACATAAGGCAGCAGGTTGATAAATGTTCAGGTAAATACGGGAACATAATCTATTACACTGAGAGCGAGAATGACGGCTATACCGCTTCCGGTCTCAAGGTATCACAGACCGGAACGGAGTTTACCGTAACATCTCCCGACGGCGAATCCGAAGTGTTCAGTACAAGGCTCGTCGGCAAACACAACGTCATTAACATCGCAGGAGCTATAGCAGTAGCAAATAAGCTCGGAGTGCCTCTGCGTAATCTGCGTATTCCCGTAAGAAGGATCGAACCGGTTCCTCACAGAATGGAACTCAAGGATCAAGGAGCCGTAACGATAATTGATGATGCGTATAACTCGAATCCTGTCGGTTCCAGGGCGGCCGTCGAGACGCTCAAGATGTTCGACGGGATAAGGATTCTCATCACACCCGGCATGGTTGAGCTGGGAGAGAAGGAATATGAGTATAACCGCCTGTTCGGTACATATGCCGCAGACTGCTGTGATTACATCCTGCTCGTCGGCAGGAAGAGGGCCGAACCCATCAGGGAAGGTGTCCTCAGCAAGGGCTTTCCGGAAGACAAATGTCTTGTGTACGATAAATTGGAAGATGCGGTACAATATGCATATGGCATCAAAGAGCAGGGACATAAATACATCCTCTTGGAGAACGACCTGCCCGATAACTATTAGGAGGTAATTTCAAGTGAGATCAACAGTAGCCATGCTGTTCGGCGGTAAGAGCGTTGAACACGAGGTATCCGTTATTACTGGAATCCAGGCATTCCTTGCAATGGATACGGAGAAGTATGATGTGATCCCGGTATATATGACCAAGAAGAATGAGATGTATATCGGAGATTCAATAGGTGATATAGAGGCATACAAGGACATTCCCTCGCTTCTTAATAAGTCGCAGAGGGTCGTTATGATGAATGAGGACGGCAAGGTTGTGCTGTTGCCGTATCCCCTCAGGAAGTTCGGTAAGAACAAAGAGATTGCAGTAGATGTAGTTTTCCCGGCGGTTCACGGAACGAATGTGGAGGACGGAACATTGCAGGGATTCCTGAAGACTCTGGGAGTGCCTTTCGTGGGGTGCGATGTCACGGCATCGGCCATAGGCATGGACAAGTTCATAATGAAGGCGGTGCTAAAGGAGTACGATATCCCGGTTCTCGATGCGAGGACATATACGCTCTCGGACTATCAGGAGATGAATGCACTTCTTGATGATGTGGAGAAGAAGTTCGGTTACCCCGTGATCGTCAAGCCGGTCAATCTGGGTTCCAGCGTCGGCATCAGCGTAGCAAAGGACAGGGCGGAGCTGTCACGTTCCGTCGATGATGCTTTCAGATATGCAACGAAGATACTGATAGAGCATGCCATAATGAATTTGCGTGAGATCAATTGCTCTGTACTTGGAGATGAGAATGAGGCGGAGGCCTCTGAGTGTGAGGAACCTCTCCACAGTGATGAGATATTAAGCTACGAGGACAAGTATGTATCCAATGCCAAGGGAAGCGGTTCCAAGGGCATGGCCAGCGTATCCCGCAAGATACCTGCCGAACTGACGCCGGAGAAGAGAGAAGAGGTCAGAAGCATGGCCGTGAAGTCCTTTAAGGCGCTCGGATGCAACGGAGTCGCAAGGATCGACTTCATGATAGATGAGGATACGGGCAAGCTCTACTTCAACGAGATCAACACGATCCCGGGATCCCTGTCCTTCTATCTGTGGGAACCTCTGGGTGTCCCTTATAAGGAACTGCTCGACAGGATGATCAAGCTCGCGCTCAAGAGGGCAAGAACGGAGGAGGACATCACGTTCTCATTTGATACGAATATACTTAATTCCGCCAGCCTCGGAGGGTCAAAGAGAGGAAAGCTGTAAGATATCGTTATGGCGCACTATAACTGTCTTATCGTTGACGATGAAGTAGAACTTACGAAGATGACAGCCGAGTATTTCGAGATGTTCGGCGTGAGTTCGTACGTTGCGAATGACATGGATTCGTGCCTGGGATTCCTTGCAGGAAATACCTGCGATGTTGTGCTTCTTGATGTCAATCTCGGCGACCGGAGCGGCTTCGAACTGTGCAAAAAGATACGCGAGGATTCCGATATACCGATACTGTTCATCAGTGCGCGGCAGAGTGATGATGATGTGCTGATAGCGCTCAATATCGGCGGTGATGATTACGTCAAGAAGCCGTATACCTTAAGTGTTCTGCTCGCCAAGGTCAAGGTCATATTGAGGCGCAATCAGGCCGGTGCGCAATCGGGCGGACAGGCTGCAAAGCAGGAGTCCTCACCGATGGACCGTGCCACGATGAGCGTAACTCTGAACGGCAGGAAAGTGCAGCTCAAAGCCCGTGAGTTTGCTCTCATGGAGTATCTGTACGAACACCGCAATACGATAGTCACCAAGAATGAGATATTTGAAGCCGTATGGGGCGATTCGTTCTACAGTGACGGCACGCTGAACGTACACATAAGGCGCCTTCGCGAGAAGATAGAGAAGGATCCCAATGACCCTCAATACATCAAGACCATCTGGGGCACGGGGTACATTCTGGAGATCGGTGAATGAAGTTCAGATATGTCGTAATCTGCTGGATCGTTCTGATATGTGCCGGGCTCATCCCGGTGTTCCGCAGGAGCGAACGGTCCGTGCGCGACATGGTCTATTACAATTCTCAGGTGGAGAAGATAGCGGAGGGCGGCAGTGCGCCTGAGGGCTGCGTGGTGATCAATGTCACCGATTCCGATTATGCTTCGCGTCTTAACGGTTACTACAGGTCCGGCGCACTTGTAATGGACATAGTGAACGACGGCGTGGTAACAGGCAAGGCCGTGTGGAATGACGTCGATGATGAAGTGGCAGCCGTAGAGCACGGGATGACGGTAAGGATGATCGTCGTATGGGCGGCATTTGCTGCAGCGGGAACGGCGCTTCTTATCTTCGTCTATGTCAAATACATCAGGCCGTTCAGAAAGCTCGGCAAGTTCGCGGGTGAGGTGGCCAGGGGCAATCTGGATTTCCCTCTCGCCAAAGGACGCGGCGATTTTTTCGGCGGGTTCACGGAGAGCTTCGATATCATGCGTGAGGAGCTTAAGAGCGCACGGACCAAGGAGGCGGAGATGCAGAAGGCCAAGCAGGAGATGCTCGCCGAATTATCCCACGACATAAGAACGCCGCTTGCTACTATAAGCGCCACATGCGAGGTCCTTGAAGTCAAACATCCTTCTCCGGATGTCACGTCGAAGACGGAGGTCATAAGAGCCAAGGCGGCGACGATAGACAGCCTTATAAGCAACATGATGAGCGCATCTCTTGAAGAGGTGTCGGAGCTTAAGGTGGCTCCGTCCGATAACCCTTCACTCATGATCGGTGACATGATCGATAATCTCAAGGCAGCCGGCAATGTAAGGGAGACCGGAAGTGTTCCTGAATGCCTGCTTTATTACGACCCTCTGAGGATGGAACAGGTAATCGATAACATCATCGGCAATTCACTTAAATACGCGAAGACTGATGTAACGGTTGAATATTCCAAGAATGACAAAGGAATCATCATAAAGATTAGCGATGAGGGCCCCGGTGTCCCGGAAGAAGAATTGTCTTTGCTCACGCAGAAATTCTACCGCGGCACCGGTTCGTCAGGTCTCCCCGGCAGCGGTTTGGGACTGTATCTGGCAGATTACTTCATGAGGAAGATGGAAGGCGAGATAGATTTCCACAACGGACGTGACGGCGGATTCGTCGCGGAAATCTTTGTCAGGAAAGCGTGAGATAGTTCCCGTCAATTTCCTTGAGAAAAACACCCAGCATCAGCATATAACATACCGTCTTTGGCAGCATCAGCATGCCGAGCAGCGGCACAAGGGATGCCGCAATCGCGACGGGGATATAGAACAGAAACGACAGGGTGATATAAAGCCAGACCCTCTTGAAATTCTTCCGTTCATTACGTCTCTGATAATAAATGACAGCTATCAACACCCCGATCATGACGAAAGGAATATTGCGGATGGTCCCGTAAAAGACAGAACTTCCGCCGCCGGCCCAGTCGTTGCCGGGGAGCAGGCAGAGAATGACTCTGCAGGCTGTGGCAATCAGGAGTAAGATCAGAATACGATTCTTATTTGTTTTGCTGTTCCAGACAAAAAGCTTTGTGTGAAGTAAAAATAGAAGCATATAGAATATTGTCATCGTAATGGAAGTTATCATTTTGCCGTATCCGAGCCATGCCGTAAAGTCCCCGTCAACGAAGTAATTCAATACTCTCGGGATAAGGTGGAAAGCATCTCCTGCTCCGAGAATAATCGCGGCCGAACCCATGAGTTTGCCGATAGTGTCTCTGCGCCTGATCAGGATAATTATTCCGCTGATAATGGCAAACAGAAGGTAAATTATATCAAAAGATGATTCGCCGTATTTCATGATCTGATTATAGCACCCGCCACATTTAAGAAACAGTTAAGAATTTGGTAAGCTTGGCGTTAAGACTTCCTCATCACCGGTTGTTATACTTAAGCCATCAAACCAAGGGAGGATATGACAATGAAAGATTATGATATCAAGATCAAGGCAAGCAGTGAGGTAACACTGTACGGAACAGATGACAATACGATCGTGGTGCCGGCAACGGTAAAGTTCGATACAGACCACGAACAGGCTGACATCGACATCGACGGTGACATCCCGGTTAAGGTCGGTATCCCGAAGAATGCGGAGCACATCGAGATCGATATCAAGGGTGGAGTCCTGAATGTGAGCAACCTTGCTTTCGAGAGGATAGAGATCGATACGAAGAGTGACCTTAAGCTGGCACTTGACGGAACGCAGGGAGCAGTTGACATCAACGTTATCGGCGGTAATGTGGAACTTCGCGTGCCCAAGGGATTTGCTTTCAATACGAGATGCGAGGGCAAGAACAATAATATCGAGTGTAACACTGTTACAACTGCCGATACTTGCAACATGATCGAGCTCAACGGCAAGAACAGCGTGCTGAAGATCATAGGGGAATAAGAGACAATACCGGGATCAAGGAGTTGCCTCAAAAGTGATCAGTTCACGGAGAGGCAACTCCTTTTTTTTGTGTTCATGGGACTATGCCTATAGATGCATGGTCAGTCGTAGTGGTCAGTGGTGTTACCTTGACCAAACGATATTGGTGTTTCCGCGGAAAAACGGCATTGCTTCCGCAATTTTCGCGGAAAGATTTCTTTATATCTGCGAATCCGCGGAAAACACCATAGTTTTCCGCAATTTTCGCGGACAGTAATCTGTTTGTAACATTAATTGTATGACGGTATCCGAAAACCTGCACGTTAACATGTGGTTCAACAAAAGTGTTTGTTTTTAACAAAAATTGGGAATAATGTCTGGGATTCCCTATTCTCTTTAAAAATCAGGCAGGATTTTTAGTTCAATGGGGAAAGATTAAATTCTTGGAAAACAGGCAGCCGCTAATCAAGCGAAGAACTGTTCTTCTTTTTTGAAGACAGACCGAGCATATAGTCTGCGGATACTCCGTACAGCTTGCACAGATTTATCAGGTGACGGATCGGCATCTCATTAGCTCCGCGTTCGTATCTGGCGTACATTGTCTGGGATGTGCCGAGGTAGGACGCAACGTAATCCTGCGTGTAGTCGGAATCCTCACGCAGAGCTTTGATTATCTGAATGTACTTGTTAGACGCACTCATAAGACAAGTATATTCAGTACAGATGTTTACTATTGAATTTAGTATATATCTTTACTAAAAAAGAATTGCGTTTGCCGGATATACAGAAGCAGTACTGTATCCGGAAATGATTATTGCGAATTGCATATTCGTGATATTCCATAACAATTTGTTCACATATAGTAAACATCTGCATGATTGAAGTTAGTAAATATATTTACTAAAATCATATCATCAATAACCCGGAGGTTCAAAGGGAGTTGAATTGAATGATCTCCATAGTCATACATTTGTTAACAAAAAGGATGTTGATCATTTTGTTATATTCGCACGTGCAACGGATGTTAATTTCAGTTTCTCATCAAATTTGGGAGAGAAGATAAAGGCGACACCTGCCTCTGAGACTACTGAGACTTCAGAGACGGAGCAGTCACAGTAATTAGTAATTATAAAATACCAACGACGTCCCAGATGGTTAATCCATCCGGGACGTTTTTCACTCATCTCCAAAATACTCAGCTATTGCCCGCAAACCGCTGACGATTGACAACTCACACGTTCTTCTTTAACAGCACTACAGCTCCGATGATGAGTGTCAGTACGCCACCGCCGATGATGAAGTAGCCGAATTTGCCGGAATCTGCCAACATTTTTGAAGGGTTGGCAGGATCATATGAGATTTTGATCTCCTGGCCTTCTGTGTAGTTGGGGGAATAGTAATCCGATTTCTCGTTGTATTCCTTGCCGTCAACTGTGTAGCTTACGTAAACGTCATACTCGTACTGCTCGATATTGTCGTTGTCGTAGCCCGTGAATGTCTTGTCGATCCGTGTTATCTTTGCCGTGGTCTCTACGTAACCTTTCCCGGCAAAGAACTGTGAGTAGACTCCGAAGCCTATAAGGCCGAGTCCGATAAGGGCGATCACCAGAACGATAAGCAGTTTCTTCATTTTGTTACTTCCTTTCGTGAATATGTATTGTCTGTCAGTTAACGCTTCAATCAGACATGCTTTCCTAAGTTCCCGGCGAGTCCTGCCGCCGGCAGGCTGATCGCATATCCGAGCGCGAACAGTAGTTCGAAGAATAATGATACACTTTTACTGTCAAAATAACAATTATTTCGCTGTTGTTGAGGTGACAAATACCGGAGATCCTTTTTGCAGTTGGAGGTGTTAGCGCCCGACGATATTGACCTCTATGGGACCTTCAAAAATGACCATTTTAAGTTCAAATAAAAAAGTCATTACGATAATCTTATATGCTGATAATACCAACATCGTGGAGCTGGCTGTGTTTCAGTGACGGCCGGCCGCCCCGATTATTCTGCAGATGCCCGGACAGATATAGGGAGTTATGTCCTCTTTTCACTCATCCCCCAAATACTCTGCTATTGCCCACAATCCTCCCATGATGAGTCCCATCAGGCCGATCATCATAATGTAGATTCCGTACTCATAGCCGGTCTTGACGACAGTATAGCCGCGGGCGGTCAGTTTGCCGGCTGCCCCGGCGGCTCTTGTGAATACACAGTAGGTCTCCAGCCCTGCACCGAGGAATCCGGCTATCACTGCCGGGACCGGATGATTCTTGGCGGTCAGGATCAACGCCAGGATATAGAGTATAAGGACAAATACGCCACAGTTGCTCTTCATTACGGATGAATAGAAAGTCTGCTTCTCGCCGTTGACATCCGCGACCAGCCGGACACACGGCAGGAACACTGTAATGATCCCTACGCTCACAGCTGTTACATATAGCTTCAATGATGCAAATTGTCCGACCATGCGATGAGTATATCATACGTATGTAAGAATCAGTTAAGAATCTCTTAAACTCTGCGTTAAGACTTCCTAAGGCCCATGTCATACAATAAGCTCAGATTAAGGTAATAACCCGTGGCAAAGGAGCTTAAGATAATGGCAGACAAGACAAAGAAAGCAATACTTGAGGCAACGGATCTCTGCAAGACTTATTCGAACGAGAGCGTTCAGCAGCATGTCATCAAGAATCTCAACCTGAAGATCTATGAGGGAGATTTTACGGTGATAATGGGTAACTCCGGTTCCGGCAAGAGCACGCTGCTCTACTCACTGTCCGGGATGGACAGACCCACGCTGGGACAGATCAGGTACGGGACTGAGGATATCTCCAAATACAGCAATGACAAACTTGCTGTGTTCAGGCGCAATCACTGCGGATTTGTTTTCCAGCAGAATTACCTGAATGATACGATGAGCGCACTGGATAACGTAATGGTCAGCGGACTCCTCCTGACCAAAAACCGCAAGGAACTGGCTCAGAGGGCCAAGGATCTTTTTGCCAAGGTGGAGATCACCGAGCAGGACTGGAAGAAGTTTCCGACACAGTTATCGGGCGGACAGCAGCAGAGAGTTGCGGTTGTCAGGGGAGTCATTAACAGCCCTGAGATATTGTTTGCGGATGAGCCGACCGGTGCACTTAACTCACAGAATACGGAGAATGTTTTGGATATACTTACCGAGCTCAATAACGGCGGACAGACGATCGTTATGGTAACCCACTCCGTGACAGCCGCAGAGCGTGGCAACAGGGTGATCTACCTGGCGGACGGTGTGGTTAAGGACGAGATAGATCTGAGTGGCACAGAGGGCGCGGAGCGTCACAAGAAGCTCAAGGATTTTCTGACACAGATGGGGTGGTAAAATGCATCATTTATTCTTTATAGCAAAAAACAATGCCAAGAAGCAAAAAGGCGACATAATCACACTTTTTGTGCTGTCACTCCTTTCCGCGTTCATGCTCTACATCGGAGCTTCTGTCCTGACCGGAATGGGTAACCTCATGGATACATCCGCAGATGAACACAATACGGCGCATGTCTACTACTGGCTGCCCGAAATATATGCTGATGAAGTGGATGAGATCCTTGTTAATGACGATGCTGTAAAGCAGCACGACAGAAGCCGGACCGATATGGCATCCTTGCAGTACAGGAACCCGGCGGCGGGTGACGAGTGGTCTTCTTTCGAGTTTTTCCTGGGCGCATATGACGAGGAAAGGACTATTAACAGATTGGGCGTTGATACCGCCTCTCTGAAGGAAGATGATATCCTCGTTCCGTACTACATCAAGACGCAGTTTGCGGCAGGCGACAGAATAGAATTCAAGTTCGGCGATGATGTGGTCAGCTTCAACGTGGCAGGCTACGTTGAGGATCCGATGTTCGCATCTCCGATCAATATCTCTATCTACAATGTCTATATCTCATCAAGCAAGCTCGACAGCCTTGAGGAGAACTATGCAAATTACATTGCGAGAGGCAGCTCACTCAAGTTCAGAGGAGATGCCGGCAGCGATATATATGATCTTCACAACAGATTGTGGGATAAATACCAGACATGGATGTCAGGTGATCAGGTCAGGAGTTCAACATATACGCTGGAGGTCAACTGGTGGGATATGAAGGGCGGCGGTTCCTTCATGACGCAGATAGTAATGGCTGTATTCATGGTTTTCGCGCTGATCATAATGGTTATCGCAATGATCATAATCAGCTTCTCCATCCGCAACTTCATCGAACGCAACATGAAGAATACAGGAATTCTGGAGGCATCCGGCTATAAAACGGGGGAGCTGTCTCTGGCGATCGTGATCGAGAATGTGACTGCGGCCTTTGGCGGCTCGGTGATCGGTGTGGCGCTGGCAGCTGTAGCGAGGAAAGCGATCGGAACCGTAGTTGCCCTCATTGGCGGATTGCCGTGGAATCAGCCTTATAATTATGCTGTTGCAGCAATTACCGTCGCTGGCATCATATTGCTGGTTGCAGCAGTCTGCATCATCTCCACAAGACAGTACAGGAAGATATCTGTCCTCGACTGCCTGAGGGGCGGCATAAATAACCATAACTTCAAGCGCAATCATTTTCCTTTTGAGAAGTACGGATCTTCGATCCCGGTGATAATGTCGCTCAAGGAGTTGTTCGGCGATAAGAGACGTAACATTGTCCTTTCTCTGATCGTTGCGGTGATCGCAATATCGACTAATGTGGGATTTGCGATGGTTGCCACCTTCGGGGGCCAGACGGATGCGCTCCTTAAGCTGGCCGGATTGGAGATGCCTAACCTTCAGGTGCAGGATTCCAGGGATCTTCGTAAGGATCTGGAGAACATCGATATGATCGACAGAATCCTCGTGTACTACAATATGGAACCTACTATATCCAATGGTGACAAGGCTGCCTCAATAGACTGCGATATATACGACGATCCTTCACTTATCAAGAACGAGATGCTGCTGGAAGGACGTCTGCCGGAAACGGAGAAAGAGATATGCCTCACCAAGAAAGCGGCAAATGAGCTGGGTGTCAGACTGGGTGATATCGTCTATATCGACTATGGTGACAAGCATGTTGACTATCTCGTTACCGGACTTGATCAGAAGATCAACCACATGGGACGCAAAGGCATGCTCACGGATGAGGGTGCATTAAGATTTCTCGGGACGCAGGATACCGTAATGTACTACATCTACACCAAGGAAGGATATGATTTTGATACCGTCGCGGAGGAAGTCGGAAAGTATACTGATTCCTCAATAGACAATACGGCCAAGATCGTCTCGGAGACAATATCGACAGTATCCAACTCAATGTACATCATCTGCTACGTCATCCTGGCTGTTACGGCAATGATCGTCATATTCGTCGAGATACTTCTGGTCCGTTCCAAGATCATCCGCGAAAGGCGCAATTACGGCATAAACAAGGCGATCGGTTTTACATCAGGACAGCTGATGCTTCAGACCATGATATCCAACATTCCTGCGATCTTGATCGGAGTTATCATCGGCTCAGCCGTGGCAACGCCGGCCGCTTCCGAATTGATGAGCGTATCTCTCGTGTTTTTCGGAATGGAGAAGATTCAGGCAACAGCTCCTCTGTACGGGATCATCACAACGCTCGCCGGCATACTCCTGGTGGCACTCGTGACATCATTCATGTGTTCACTGTCGATTCGTAAAGTTGAGCCCGTCGGACTGCTCGCAGAAGAATAATATATGCTATAATCCTCTTGTAGAATTGATCTTACAGGAGGATTTTTTATGGCAGATGTACGTCCTGAATCAATGGTAAGGATAACGACTCCCGAACTTGCAAGAGCTTATATCGACGAACAGATCGAGGCGCTCCGCGCTCAGATCGGCGATAAGAAGGTTCTGCTCGCATTATCCGGCGGCGTTGATTCGTCAGTAGTTGCGGCTATGCTCATCAAAGCAGTCGGCAAGCAGCTCGTATGTGTTCACGTTAACCACGGTTTGCTCCGTAAGGGTGAGCCCGAGCAGGTTATCAATGTATTCGGCAAGGAGCTTAACGCTAATCTTATCTATGTTGATGCGACAGACAGATTCCTTGATAAGCTCGCAGGTGTAACGGATCCCGAGCAGAAGAGGAAGATAATCGGCGGTGAGTTCATCGAAGTATTCGCTGAAGAAGCACGTAAGCTCGATGGTATAGAATTCCTGGCACAGGGTACGATCTGGCCGGATATCCTCGAGTCAGAAGCCGGCATCAAGGCACACCACAACGCAGGCGGATTGCCTGAGGATATGAATTTTGAGTTGGTGGAACCCGTGCGCATACTCTTCAAGGATGAGGTCCGTGTAGTTGGCAAGGAACTGGGTCTTCCTGATAATATGGTATTCCGTCAGCCCTTCCCGGGTCCCGGACTTGGTGTAAGGTGTCCCGGTGCCATCACAAGAGACCGCCTGGAAGCAGTAAGAGAGTCTGATGCAATCCTCCGCGAAGAGTTCGAGAAGAACGGACTGGCCGGCAAAGTATGGCAGTACTTCACGGTCGTACCCGACTTCAAGTCAACCGGTGTTAAGAACGGCAAGAGAACATTCGACTGGCCCTGCATCATCCGTGCCATCAACACGACAGACGTTATGGAAGTTACAGTTGAACACCTGTCGGATGAGCTGATCGACCATCTGGTACAGAGAATCATCTCGGAGGTTCCGGGCATCAACAGGGTACTTTTTGACTACACGCCCAAGCCCCCGGCAACGGTGGAGTACGAGTAATCCGGATAGTTGCAGGTTCCCTTCATGACTATCAGTGAACGTATCTTTAAGATCATGGATGAGAAAGGAATATCTCAGATCGAGTTCTCCAGACTCACGGGGATATCACAAAGCACCATAAGTG
>Ga0310691_10004894_pt1 | contig 14886 bp, 15 predicted proteins | sample 176DNAGHGlowgp2_FD_203887 | JGI IMG/M metagenome (GOLD analysis project Ga0310691, IMG submission 203887) | Sheep rumen microbial communities from Palmerston North, Manawatu-Wanganui, New Zealand - 1766 DNA GHGlow gp2 (v2) (version 2) | ecosystem: Host-associated > Mammals > Digestive system >... | reverse complement strand
TGAGAAGCATCTTGTGGCTATCAATTTTTTGCCTATATTTGCAACGTGGGGAAGCCATACGTCGGTCAAGCGAGATATTGACCATGGTCAGATTACTGATCATTATACGCAGGTCAAGCGTTTTTTTGGCCAGTTTTGTATATGTATTCCTTCCCGTTGAGCACGCTTTTGTGGTTGCTCGTTTCTTTTCCCCACAAAATCATTTTTTAGGCATTGGTGCAAGCCTGTAATTGTACTGTGACATAAAGTTTATGGTATCATGGCTAATTGCGATGATTCTCTCTATGCTCGAATTTGTGATGAGTCTCCGGAGATTTCTTTCAAATTTGACGAGGAGAGGAAGGAACATAAAACACATCGGTTTTCGGGCAGTGAAGAGTTGCTCGAGTATATAGGCGAGCGTTACATGCGCTTGTCCAGCGATCCTATGGATGATGATTCGGACAAACTTTTTGAATGCTTGCGCAGGGAAATACTGTCAAATGTGGAAATCCCTTTCTGCAAGATTCTTTGCGAGGCCTCACTGACGGATTTGGCCCCGAAAGTTTGGGCGGCGTTTATAGAAGCCGTATGCGAAACAATTACGAAAGGAACTAATGTCTTTTCCCTTAGCAGTTATGACCAAATTAACATCAAGGTCCTTAAGGATTTGGGGATAATACAGGATGCAAGAACTTATGAACAAAATGGAGAATATCTGACTGAGGAAAGTGGCTATTTGTTCACTCCTCACTGGTTCAGGAAACTATTCTCCGATGTGGCATTAGTGGAGAGGGATACCCTGCTTCGCAAGTATTCAACATACATGGGATGTACGGAGATACGTCCCATGGAATTGTTTTATCCTGAACAAACAGTAAAAGAGATCTCTCGCATGACACGGATGCTCATGCCGGATAAGTTTGAGATGGTAAGTGAAAGACTTCATTCCGAGAAGTTTAGTACAGGTATTCTTGGTATTCTGTATGGTGCCCCCGGCGCCGGCAAGACAGAAGCGGTTTATCAAATTGCGCGTCAGACCGGCAGAGATCTCTACCTGGTCAGCCCATCAAACATTCAAGCCACCTTTATGGGTGAATCGGAAAAGAGGGTTACAGACTTGTTTGCCTCGTATGAGTACTGTTCAAGTATCATGGAGAAACACCCCATACTCTTCTTCAACGAAGCGGACGGTATTCTCACAAAACGTTTTGAAAACCCTGAGAGGGCAGCTGATGTTTCCCAAAATGCCATTCAGACGATTATCCTTCAGGCAATGGAGAAGATCCAAGGGATCGTCCTCATGACGACTAATATCTTGCTCAATTTGGATGATGCGATGTTCCGTCGAGTTACGGTGAAAATAGAGACTCCCATTCCGGATGCTCAAACGCGTGAAAAGATTTGGGCAAAGAGGATTCCTGAATTGCCTCAGGAGTGGATTGCGGAATTGTCGGCGAGTTACCCCTTTACAGGGGGCAACATCGCCAACGTAGCAAAAAATTTACTGATAGATCAGTGCTTGGACGAAAATTCTTTTACTTTGTCTCATATAAGAGAGATCTGTGATATGGAACAGGTAGGGAGAAGGGAAAAGCCAAGGAAAAGAATAGGATTTTAACGTACAACAAACAAAAAATAAGAACTATGTATCAATTCATTGAAATATGCTGGAAGATTTTCAAGTACACCTTCCTCATAGGGCTCTGGCTCTGCTCGGTAATCCTCTCAATCTCTCTTTCTGCAATTGAGGGACAAAATTAGGGAGAGGCTGATGTCATGGAATTATGAAAGTACAATACGCATCTGATCTGCACCTGGAGTTCTACGACAACTCCGTGTTCATCGCCCGCAACCCGTTCAAGGTTGTGGGTGATGTGCTGGTGCTTGCCGGAGACACATTGCCTCTGAAAGAATTCGATTCTTACAAGCAGCACCGGTTCTTTGACTGGTGTGCCGACAATTTCAAGCAGACGCTTCTCGTACCCGGAAACCATGAATACTACAGGGGCGACATCTCCAAATACCCAGAAGCTTGGCGCTTACCCCTGCGGGATAATGTTGCTATGTATGAAAACGGGAATGTGGTCGTGGAAGATACGGAATTCATCCTCTCCACCCTATGGTCGCACATTCCGATGAACAAATGGCTGACACTCAAAGCAGGGATGAGTGATTTCTCCTTGATTAAAAACGGCCGGAAACCAATGACGGATAGAACCTATAATAAACTGCATGCGCGAGATCTGGAATTTATAAAATCAGCAGTCTCTTTGAGCAAGGCAAGACATAAGGTGGTGGTTACGCATCACGCCCCAAGTCGATATCTGGTTGCACCTGAATTCGTCAAGTCAAATCTGGAATGCGGATTCACTGTGGATTTGACGGATTATATCGCCGAGTCCGGAATCGACCTGTGGGTTTACGGGCATTCTCACAGAAGCATTGAGACAGTCATAGGCCGAACCAGGATGGCTTCCAATCAGGTCGGATATGTAGTATATGGAGAGTATGCCAAAAGCTTTTCGGGTGACAGGGTCGTTGATTTGGACTTCCCAGCGGACAATATTCCTGAACACAAAGAGGTTATCTTCCTTTCCAACCGTTACAGTCGTGGAAACAATCTCGAACAAACCTGTCCTGACAGCCCGTGGTATGAACTCAAGTATCATAGGAACTATCTGACCATTACTGGTGAAGACCCTATTGTTGCGGTGGATCCTGAGGGCGGCCCTTATATTATGGCGGGAAGCCTTCTCGCAGGGTACAGAGTAATGGAGATTCGGCAGACCGCCGCCGACGACAGGATTTTGCTGAAAATGAATAAAGTGTGAAAGACTGTTTACCGCCCGAAGTTGAAACATATAATCCTCAAAAAAATGAATGTCGATGAAACTATTTTTGCGGACAGACGTATAAAAGGCAGAGCGATATTTATAGGAGAGTCCTTTTTTATTACTTATCAGCCGCAGTGGCGGTTTCTTTATAATCATTCAATTCCTCCTCATCGCGATTCAATATAGATTTTAATTGGCGGAGCGCCTCCTTTGGCTCCGTCCAGAGTTGCACCAACCTCGGCGGAATTGGACTGCCGTTTGCTGCTGCCCTGAATCGTTCCGGCAGGGGACGGGGCTATCCTGCTGGTTTTTAACTAAATCAAATCAGTTCGTATGAAAGTTCCATCAAAAGGTTATTGTATCGACATCTACCCCGGCGCCAAATTCGTAGAGCGCAATCATGCGCGGCCAGAAACCACGTATTTTATGGAAGCTACCTCGGAAGTAGAATCCCGTGAGGTAGAGTTTTACGGCGAGAAAGGGATTCAGTATTCGTGGATGGCCCGCGATATCAACGATGGAAAAACAGTCAATTATTTAGTGACAAATTGTGCGTTGCAGTATGCTCCCATGTTATTCCATACCTTCGAGGATTCGGAAGAGTTTTGGACTGCGGGATGTTCCCCTGAAGCAGTAATTTAACCGAATAAGAATATGAAAACAATTGACAAGAAAGACACATCCCTCTACAAACTCTCCGGCGAGAATGTATTCTTCACGGCGGACACACACTTCGGGCATGCCAACATCATCCGTTTTTGCTGCCGTCCGTTCAAAGACGTGGATGAAATGAATGAGACGCTTATTCAAAACTGGAACGAGACTGTCCAGGAGGACGCCCTGGTGTTCCATCTTGGCGATTTCTGTCACGGAGGATCGGCCGAATGGCACAACCTCCTTGACAGGTTGCATGGGCGCATCATCCTTATCCTCGGGAATCATGACCTCAAGAACATGAGACAGGGGTATATCGACAGGTTTGAGCACGTCACGCAGCAGATGACGGTCGTCATCGACGGGCAGCAGGTCATTCTAAACCACTATCCCTTCCTTTGCTACGGCGGTTCATACAGGGACGTGTGGCAACTCTTCGGACATGTCCACAGCGGCCCCCTTTCCAAGACTGGGCTTGATGACAGTCGCCTCGTCCACCTTTTCCCGAAACAATACGATGTCGGGGTGGATAACAATAACTTCCGTCCTGTGTCCTTCGCCGAGGTCGCCCGGAAGATAGGAGAGCAGATTCAGGCGTCAAGAAGGGCGTGCTGCCTTCTGGAAAGCGGCGACACCAGCCAGGTTGTATTCCTTGATACGACAGATGTAGAGGCGGATTTCTGGAGGCTCAATGCCTTGACTGCTTTGAGCCCTCTTGTCGTCATCGCAGGACCGTTGGCAAAAGAGGGGTTGGAGGCTGCTCGGCGGCGATGGATTGACCGGGGGCTGCCGGGAGAGGTAGTAGGTGTCACATCCGGAGAGGGCCCCCTCAATGTGCAGATCGGAGAATGGCTGTCCCGCGCCGACGGCGGACACCGCTATGTCTCTTTTTCATTGATGGAGCAGGAGGACTTCCGCGCGGTGCGGATAAGCAACGGAAAGACGATCAGTGAAGAAGATATACAGAAAGCAATTTATATACTGGAACACTAATAACAGCCATGAAGAAGTATATCTTATTGGATTTTGACGGGGTCCTCACCTCTGATGCTTTCACCAGGCAGTGCATCTTTGAGCACCGCCAGGAGAATCTTTTTGGAGTTGATTGGTTCGCTCCCACCTGCATAGATGCGCTCAAACGCATCGTAGAAGAGACGGCAGCGAGAATAGTCGTTTCCTCTTCTTGGAGAGATCTTGGGGAATATCGGCTGAGAAAACTATGGGAACACAACCGGATGCCAGGCTGTCTCGATGAGACTACACCTACGACACCGGAGTATATCCTGACGAAAAGGGATGCTATTAAGCAATGGATTTTGGAGCACGAGGGAGACCGATTCGTCGTCTTGGACGATGATAATTTGAATGTCCTGAACCAGATTTTGACAAATCCGCAAACTGGGTTGGTTATGGCGGATGCTGAAAAGGCAATACAACTGTTAAACAGTCAGATTTTATGAAGTATAAGGTAGTTTACAATACCGCGATAAGCGGAGGACTTCATCTCTCGGAAGAGGCTGCCAAGTGGCTCGAGGATAGAGGGATGAAGTTAAAAATAGAATCAGGCTATGTCGAAGGTCTTGCACGTCACCATCCCCTGCTCGTCCAATGCGTTGAAGTGCTTGGAGAAAGGGCTAACGGACTGGAAAAAGAGTGGACTTCCCAAGCGGAACTTCACGTTGCGACCATCAAGGGGAATCTTTATTACATCGACGACCATGATGGCGCCGGAGAGGAAGTGATAGACATCTCCAAGATGACCGACGCATCTGACTTGAATATTGTCTGACTTTTTATCTATCTTTGCAATGTAACCGCCACCTTGGAGCCGGCCGTTGTATGCCGGGGATAACCTGAGGGTTAGTTTCTTCTGGGCTGCGGTTCAATCCAGGCGCTTGTCTTCATAGGCCGGGTGATTGATGCCCTGCATGTTGATGATCGCTTGGATTTGTTTTAACAGTTTGTTTATCTTGGCATTCCGGATTATAAGCCGCGAAAGGAAAAAGTGCATAAATGCTTGATATTTTTAACTATATGGAGAAACACCTAATTCTCGATTTCGACGGAGTACTGACAACCCGCAATTCTTCGTGGTACTGCCGTATGAATCATGAACCGGCAAATCTTTTTGGCCTGGATTGGTTCGACCCGGATTGTATTGAAGCTTTACGAATGATCGTTGAGCGAACTGAAGTCAAAATCGTCGTTTCATCTTCTTGGAGGGACTTGAGAATGGATAAACTTCGCAAAGTTTGGGAATTCATCCCTCTGCCCGGAGAGCTGGTTGGAACCACATCTGTCTGGTTGCCAAAGAAAACAGCAATACAACGCTGGATAAAACAACATCCTGAGGATCGCTATATTATATTGGATGACAAGGATCTGGAGCTTCCCAATCAGATAAAGACAGACCCTCTTATAGGGTTAGTGAAAAAGGATGCTGAAAAGGCCATTTTAATATTTAACAAAGAATCGTAGGGAATTACCTAAAGAATTCCGATTTTGCGAGCAAATCCGCTCCCTCTTCCTTGCCTATCTTCAGATATCTCATGAACATCTGGTCGGTGGTATGCCCGGTACAAAGCCGGCATAAAGCTATGGGAACGCCCGACTTGTAAAGGAGCGTCGCTCCGGTACGTCTCGCGGTGTGCGTCGACACGAGTTCCCACCGCTGATGCTTCTCCACAGACTTCCTGTCTCCGCGTATCTTCGACACCTCGACGGTATTCAAAAAGGATCCTCCCAGGTCGCGGCAGATGCTTTTTATATACCGGCCTACTTCCTGTTCCGTTATTCGCGGCAGGGTACCCCCATAACGTTCCAATACGGTGACAATCCGGGGAGAGCAGGGGATTACAACCGTCGTCCCCGTCTTGCGCTGCACGTAACGCAACTTCCCGTCGGAGATATTCTCACTCGATATCTTTGAGTAATCCTGGAAACGTCCTGCGCAGTAAATGCCGACCATGAAGACGTCCCGAGTTTGCGCGGCGCGACCTTCCAGCGGTGCGTTCCACAACGCATCCACCTCCTCCTGTGTGAGCGCAATCGTGTCCGACGGGATGTAAGACGTGTTGAACTTGCGGAACGCCTCGTTCTTATGAAACCCCCGGTTGAAGCCCTCGTTCATGACCGTCTTGAGTTTCGCCGTCATCGTCGACTTGTAGTTGTGGGAGTAGTTGTGCTCGTTGCATTTCTCGTTGAAGCGGAAATACCAGTCGCCGTCGATGTCTTCCCAGTCCGTGTTCCGTCCCATCATGGCCGTAATCCGCCGGTAGGCGAGATTGCGGTCCTTCGCCCGTTCGCTCCCGCGGAAACTCCACTCCTCAAAGTAATCCCACAGGAACGGACGCCCCGGATCGTAAAACGTCGACGCGTCCTCGCCGCGCGACGCCGCTAATGCGGCCTCCATGGCCGTCTCTATGTCCTTCGGACGGGAGAACTGGTTGAGGTGCTCGTTGAGGACGTTCTCAATGATGCGAAGACGCCCGTTGACGGTTTCGTCTTTCACGCGCTGTTTCTTGAAGTCCTTCACCCTGACGGATATTCCCAGAGCTTTCTTATATTTCTTTCCCCCATGCGCCACTATGAGGCTGAGCGGGGATTTCCCGTCAACTTTATTCGGGTATTTCAGATAGAACTTAAAAGTCATGAAAACAACATACTTTTTAATTGGTTTTGCAAAGCTAAAAAATTCTCCGAAAAGGGGAACAAAAAGGGGAACGTTTTTTTAACATTTTTTGTTAAAAAGTGTAAAAAAGTGTAAACCGCTTTTCGAAAAAAATCCTCAACGCAGCATTCTTGGAGGCCAAAATCGACCATAGAAAAAGGTCTGCGGGGGATACCCGCAGACCTTGCCGAAGAGCCACTTGGCAGATTTGAACTCCCGACCTGCGCGTTACGAATGCGCTGCTCTACCGCTGAGCTAAAGTGGCAAGCCGTTCACTTGGAACGGGACTGCAAATATAGTTATTTTTTGCGATTCTCAAACTTGCCAACCATATTTACGAGCACTGAACCCAGAATGCCGGCACAAATCGAGCCCATCAGCACGGCGATCTTGCCCATATCGCGCATTGCGTTCATAATTTGGGGAGCCTGATCGCCGAAGGACAGGGTATCTACGAAAATCGACATGGTGAAACCAATTCCCCCAAGGCATGCTACCGCAAAGAACATCGGCCATGTCGCTTTCGCGGGCATCTCGCCGACCTTGCATTTGATAGCGATCCAACTGAAGAGCGTGATACCTATCGGTTTGCCGAGAAGCAATCCGAGGAATATACCCATGCTTACGCTTCCCAGTGAGGGGTCGAAACGGAATACATTGAAGTAACTTACGTCTGCTATCTCAACACCTGCGTTCGCAAGGGCAAAGACAGGCATGATAAGGAAATTCACCCAAGGGGAAAGCGCTGTTTCCACTCTGTATGTCATATCCATCGAGCCTGTGCCTATCTTGTTGAGTTTCTTGAGGCAGTGCCTCTGCGGGCCGTTGGGAAATGCCATGGAAGGGACAGACGCGAATTCGTCGAAGCGCTTAGAATACTTTGCCCATTTATGCTCGAACTGCGACTTGTTGTAGCGGGGAGTGGAGGGAATCAGAAATGCCATGACTACACCGGACATTGTAGCGTGAATGCCTGAATAATAAAACAGCGCCCAAACAACGAGTGCCAGCAGTACATAAGGGAACATACTCTTCTCGCCCAGCCTGCGCAGCAGAAATGTGAATACTATCACAATCAGGGCGATGCCGAGAATGCCGAGTTTGATGGTGCCTCCGTAGAAGAGAGCCACCACAAGTATTGCAATGAGGTCGTCCGCGATTGCCAGCGCCGTCAGGAAAACCTTCAGGGACACAGGAACCCTGTCGCCGAGGACCGACAGTATGCATACTGCAAAGGCGATGTCGGTGGCAGTCGGAATTCCCCATCCGGAGGCTGCGGCTGTGCCATGGTTGATGATTGTGTAGATGACCGCCGGGGCAATCACCCCTCCGAAGGCGGCGATCACCGGCATCATTGCCTTCTTCGGAGAGGACAACTCTCCATATGCGATTTCCCGGCGTATTTCCAGGCCCACGGTAAAGAAGAAGACGACCATCAGGATGTCGTTGATGAACTTCTCCACTGTCATGTCGCGGGGGAAAAACAGGTTGATGTTCCCGTCCGGACTCGCCATGTGCAGGGTGAGCGTAGTTTCCAGGAAGGAGTGATAAAGGTGCTTGGTGAAGGGCAGGTTGGCGAGAAGCATTGCAATCACGACGCAGGCGAGCAGAATAACTCCTTGAGCCCAGGGCTGTTTGGAAAACTTCTTGCTGCGGACATCGAAATTGCGAATGCCCTTGTTCCAGGTATAAATAGGTATAAGTCTCATAGTATGTTCATCACAATGTTGAAATCGATAATTCTTTCGTTTGATAACAAGCCTTCGACGCTGTGCCTGCAGGGCCTGCTGCAAAGGTGCTCGGGGCTGCCCAACTCAAGCGCGATGATGTCTCCGGTGCGTATGTGCATCCTTGCACTTGCGGCGGCAAGCGCCTTTTCCAGTTCGGGGCGTGGCAGAGAATCCGTTGTGAACAGTTTCTTTCCGTCAATCAATAGCGAGAAAGACCCCGGCTCTTTGACTGGGGCGGGAAGGAAGGATGTGTGGTCGATGCAGGATGCTTCGGCGATGCTTTCCGCCGACCCGTCCAGAAGGTCGTCCGGGTACAGGAACAGTCCATATCCCGCTGAATCGTAGTATCTGCGGGCAAAACGTTCGGAAACGCTCCTGCCGGCCTTGCATACCCGCACGTAGGCGACGGGAACGAAACTCAGGGATCCGATGAATTCCTGAGGATAGAGATCTTCGCCTGGCCTGTCGCAGGTCGTATCGGGGCGGAAGAAGATTTTGCCTGCACTGTTCCTGACTATGATGTTCATCAGAATAGCTTTCCGTTGAATTTGTCTTTCAGGTTCTGAAGTTCATCAGCAGTGGCGGGACGCTTTGCCGCACTTGCCTTTTCTTCCCTGAACTGTTCTGCGAGCCTGGCGAACTGGGCTTTTGTATCGAGGGAGAAACTGCCGTCCTGTATCCATTTGAAATACGAAGCCTCGGTTTTCCATACCTCCCTTGCGGTTTTGCCCTTGTGCTTGCCGAAGTTGATGTAAACCTCGCCGTCGTCTCCCAGAATCAGATGGCCGGAGAAATCCACATATTTCCTTCCGACGAAGGCGGCAAGAGACTTGACGTCGTTCTTGAGAACTTGCTCGCGGTATTTGTCCGGCTCCTTGTATTTGTCAAGCTGCGCCTTGAGGACTTCGAAGGTTGCAAGCGTGTCGGCCTCTGCGGCATGCGCATTCTCGAAATCTTCACCGCCGCAATAGAAACGGTAGGCGGCTCGGAGATTCCTCGGCTCCATGGCGTGATAGATGTTCTGGACATCCACCATGAGGGGCTCATGCAGATTTACGCTCTCCACTTTGTCGAGAAGATTCCTGGCCTCCTGTTTCTTGTCGGCAGGCGTCGAAACTGCGGAAATCCTGCGTCTGCAGTACAGTTTTACACGCTCGAACTCCTCGGCCAGCATGGGAAGGTCGAATTTGGCGGAATTGAATCCGGCCAGATCGCTGTCCTGCAGCCAGTCGGCGATTTCTCCTGCGACTTTGATGAACAGAGGACAGTCCCTGAGGTCTTCGTCATGCACGCCGTTGACCTTGGAAGCATCTTCGCTGATATGCCGCTGGCAGTTGTTTTCGTAATCCCATGGACGTATCTTCCAAGTTTTGACTTCCGGCTCGGACTTTCCGGGGAAGGCCTTTACGAAACTGAGTTCGATGATTGAGTCGCTGGGAATATTAAGGCCGGTGCTTTCTATATCAAAGAAGAGCAGGGGCCTTGTAAGATTCAGATCCATAAGAAATCCGGCTTTATGAAACCATTATCGGCATCAGGATGCCGCAAACTTTTTCGGTATCCGATTCTTCCTCCGAAGGAACTATGAGCGCCGCCCTGCGGGCATCTGCGAATTTCATTACGATGGTCTCGCAGTTCATGTTGCCGAGAATCTCGGTAAGGAACGAAGACTTGAATCCGATGGTGAGGTCCGTGCCGCTGTAGTCGCATTCGAGCTTTTCATAGGCCTCGGTAGCAAAGCCGAGGTCCTGGGCGGTAATCTCGAGCTGTCCGGCCTTGAGGTCGAACTTGATATGGTTGGAAGCCTTGTTCGCACACACCGCGACACGCCGCACCGTGTTGAGGAGTTGGCTCCTGTCGATGCGGAGGACGTTCGCATTGTTCTGGGGGATTACCTCGCGGTAGCGGGGATACTTGCCTACGACCAGCCGGCATACCATCATCGTGACGCCGAAAGTGAATACTGCGGTAGAGTTGTCGAAGCTGATAGTGACATCGCCTTCTTCCTTGTCGACGATCGCCTTGAGCACAGCTGCCGGCTTCTTGTGAAGGATGAAGGAGGCTGCAGCATCGGCTTTGACTTCGTCGGTGGTGTAGCAGATGAGTTTATGCGAGTCCGAACCGACGAAAGTGGTGGCTTCCGGGGCGATGTCGAAGAAAATGCCGTTCATTGCCGGACGCATTTCATCGTCGGCTGTGGCGTATATGGTGCTGCTGATGCCGGCGACAAGACTCCCGGCGGGAATCGTTATGGTCTGGGCCTCGGCTCCGGCGCCTTTGATTTCCGGGAAGTCTTCCGCAGGGAAATAGGGCAGGGCCGAATTTCCGTTCGACCAGACGCATTCAAATGAGGAGTCGGAACTTGTGTGAATGTTGACAGGCTGGTCCGGAAGGGACTTGAACAGGTCTATCATCTGCCTTGCGGGCACTGCGATGCTGCCTTCTTCTTTCACGTTGTCTGCGGCGATGGATGTGCGCAGGGTAAGCTCCTGGTCGGATGCTGTGATCTCCAGCCTGTCTCCCTTCAATACGAAGAGGAAATTCTCCAGAATGGAAAGAGTTGTCTTGGCTGGGATGGCTTTTGAGACATCCACCAGGGCTTTCAGCAGTTCTGCACTTGAAACGTTGAATTCCATATATTTCTGTTTTTATTTGTCGTTCTTTCCCTTATTCAGGGGTAACTGCAAATATAAGAATTAATGACGAATATTTTGGCATATCTTTTGATTTTTTAAGGTCCGGTCACAAGACTGTAAATTTTAATAGATATGAACAAGAATATGATTACTGTAATTGCCTCCGTATTATTGAGCGGGCTTACCGCATTCGGCATTGTAAAGGCTAATCAGCCTGCGGCAGAGCAAAATGCCGCCACTACGACATATTCCATTGACGGTTCGGCATACCGCACTGTCAATTTGGCACAGGACAATTACCCCGATTTCACCTATGCCGCGGAATCGGCAGTAGACGCGGTGGTGTTCGTAAAAGTTACCATCAAGAGCACCCAGCAGTACTACATAGACCCCTTCTTCAAGTTCTTCTTCGGCGACCAGATGCCGCAGGCGCAGGAACGCGAGCAGCAGGGGAGCGGCTCCGGCGTAATCATACGCCAGGACGGCTATATAGTCACGAACAACCATGTCGTGCAGGGCGCCACCAAGATCGAGGTCACTCTGAACAATAACAAGACCTACGAAGCGAAGGTGATCGGAACGGATCCCGCTACGGATGTGGCCCTTCTCAAGATCGAAGCCGAAGGTCTGCCCATCGTTCCCATCGCGGACTCCGACAAACTCCGCCTGGGCGAATGGGTGCTTGCAATCGGATCCCCCCTCGGCGAACAGCTGCGGGGCACCATCACGGCAGGTATCGTGAGCGCCAAGGGACGCTCGATGCCCAATACTACGGGTGAATTCAAGATCGAGTCTTTCATCCAGACCGACGCTGCCGTCAACCCCGGCAACTCGGGCGGCGCCCTGGTCAACAAGGCGGGCGAGCTGGTTGGCATCAACACCGCCATCGTCTCCCAGACAGGAGCATATTCGGGATATTCTTTCGCAGTGCCTTCGAATATTGTCAAGAAGATTGTCGGCGACCTCATCGATTTCGGCAGCGTCAAGCGCGCAAAACTCGGAGTGGCAATGAGTCCCGTTACGGAAAAAATTGCAGAAGACCTGAAACTTTCTTCGCTTGACGGCGTATATATTAACGAGGTTTCGAAGGGCGGAGCTGCCGACAAGGCCGGGATAAAGAGCGGAGACGTACTCCTTGCAGTCGACTCTACGGTCATAAAGACTCCTTCCGCACTTCAGGAAAAGGTCAATTCCTACCATCCCGGCGACAAGGCTTCGGTCAAGGTCGTCCGTGACGGAAAGGAGAAAGTGTTCGAAGTGGAATTCCAGGGCTCCGACCAGGTCACCGGCACTGTCAACGAAGAAGGACAGACGGCATTCTACGGCGGATTCCTTGGAGAGCCTTCAAAGGAGAAGCTCGCTTCCCTGGGCATCAAGAAGGGCGTCGAGATTGTCTCTGCCGGAAACGGAAAACTCGCCCGGGCGGGTGCCGTCGACGGAATGGTGATCCTTTATGTGAACGACCAGCCTGTTTCGAAACCCCGCGACGTGATAGATATAGCGTACCGGAGCAAGAGGGCCATATACATCGAAGGTATCGACAATACAGGCAAATCCGTCTACTTCGGCTTCGCGAAAGACGAATAAGAGTAAATGAGACAATTAAAGATTACCAAATCGATTACCAATCGCGAGAGTGCCTCGCTGGACAAGTATCTCCAGGAAATAGGCCGCGAAGAATTGGTATCGCCGGAAGAGGAAGTGGAACTTGCCCAGCGCATTCGCAAAGGCGACCAGGTTGCGCTGGAAAAACTCACGAGGGCTAATCTCCGTTTCGTGGTGTCTGTTGCAAAACAGTACCAGAATCAGGGGCTTAGCCTTCCTGATTTGATCAACGAGGGCAATCTCGGCCTGATCAAGGCTGCGGAGAAATTCGATGAAACCCGCGGTTTCAAGTTTATCTCGTATGCAGTGTGGTGGATACGCCAGAGCATTCTTCAGGCTCTCGCCGAACAGTCCCGTATCGTGCGTCTTCCCTTGAATCAGGTAGGATCGCTGAACAAGATCAACAAGGCTCTCGGCAAATTCGAGCAGGAACATGAACGCCAGCCGTCCACCGATGAACTTGCCGAGATGATAGACATCCCGCAGGACAAGATAGCCGACACCATACGCGTCAGCGGCCGCCACGTTAGCGTGGACGCTCCTTTCGTGGAAGGCGAGGACAACAGTCTGCTGGACGTGCTTCCCAACGACGACAGCCCGATGGCCGACAAGGGGCTTACCAACGAGAGCCTCAGCATCGAAATCGAGCGTGCATTGCAGATACTTACCGGCCGCGAGCGCGAGATCATCAAGAGTTTCTTCGGCATCGGATGCCAGGAGATGACTCTGGAGGAGATAGGCGAACGGCTGGACCTCACCCGCGAGCGTGTGCGCCAGATAAAGGAAAAGGCCATCCGCAAACTCAAGAAACCTTCTGCAAGCAAATTACTGAAATCTTACCTGGGATAAAATGACCCCTGAACAATTCATCGCCGCCAAGGCCGCCCGGGCCGTCAGCGAACTGTATGGTGCCGAGGTGGATCCTTCCACCCTTCAAGTGCAGGTAACACGCAAGGAATTCGAGGGAGACTACACGCTTGTAGTCTTTCCTCTTTTAAGAATCAGCCACGCCGCTCCCGATGCAACGGGGGCTGCCATTGGTGGATGGCTCGTGGACAAGTGCCCGGAAATCAGCGCTTTCAACAGTGTCAAGGGCTTCCTTAACCTGAGCCTGTCCAACCTGTATTGGCGGGAGGCCCTGGAATCGCTCGTGGCGGCCGGAAAAGACTACTTCTCGCTTCCTTCCACGGGAAAGAAGATAATGGTGGAATTCTCTTCTCCCAATACCAACAAGCCGCTGCATCTCGGACACATCCGCAATAATCTTCTGGGCGACTCGGTGAGCCGCCTGCTCGCCGCCGCGGGAAACGAAGTCATCAAGGCTACCCTCGTGAACGACCGCGGAGTCCATATCTGCAAGAGCATGTATGCGTGGCAGCAGCGCTTCGGGGGAGCGACTCCCGAAAGCACGGGCAAGAAGGGCGACCATCTGGTAGGCGACTGCTATGTGGAATTCTCCAAGATGGAGAAGGAGGATCCCTCCGTCATCGACAGAGTCCATGAGATGCTTGTGAAGTGGGAGCAGGGCGATCCGGAAGTGCGTGCGCTCTGGGAGAAAATGAACGGTTGGGTTTTCGACGGATTCAACCAGACCTACAAGGCGCTCGGAATCAGTTTCGACAGGACATATTATGAGCACGACACTTATCTTCTCGGAAAGGAACTCGTGCAGAAGGGGCTGGACAGCGGCGTGTTCGTAAAAGATCCGGACGGAAGCGTGTGGTGCGACCTCACCGCCGACGGACTCGACCGCAAGTTGCTGCTTCGCTCCGACG
>Ga0310691_10004893_pt1 | contig 14886 bp, 10 predicted proteins | sample 176DNAGHGlowgp2_FD_203887 | JGI IMG/M metagenome (GOLD analysis project Ga0310691, IMG submission 203887) | Sheep rumen microbial communities from Palmerston North, Manawatu-Wanganui, New Zealand - 1766 DNA GHGlow gp2 (v2) (version 2) | ecosystem: Host-associated > Mammals > Digestive system >... | reverse complement strand
CAGTCCGTCGTGGAACGGGACTTTTGGCAGCAACCGGGTTTATACCTATACCTACAGTGCAAGCGACGGGTCGCTGACGTCGATGACCGGCCCCGGCGCGAGCATGGCTTAGGCTTAGTGGACTCGAACACCTACCGCCTGTGAGCGCCATTTTTCGGCCCTTTTTGTCCCGCCTCACTTGCTGGGCGTCAGCCCAGCGGCGTTCGTTGGACACAAAAAATGCTCGAAAAATGCCAGCTCACAGGTGCTGTGCAGTTTTCACGGAGCAGTTTTCGACCGAGGCGAGGCGCAGACCGCAGGGAATACATGCGTATTTTCAAGGGCTGGAACGAAGTTTCGGCCGAAAACTGCCCGTGAAAACCGGCAGGGGTTCGAGTCCACTAAGCCTATACCTATGACGGGCTGAAACGCTTGACGAAGCGCGTGGTAAGCGGCAGCAAAAGCAGTGAGGTCATCACCCGCAACTACAGCTATCTCGCCGGTTCTGGCAGCAATACGAGCCCGCTGGTCAGCGGCCTGACGGCAAACCATGGCAGCACGAACTTATTCTGCGGCAATTACAGCTACGACAGTGTGGGGAACATCACGGCGATCACCGGCAGCGCACCCGCAGCCTACACCTACGACAGCCAGAACCAGCTGCTGACAGAAGTTCGTGACGGAACGACCTATACCTACACCTATGATGCCGCCGGCAATATGCTGAGCAAGACAAAGACCAGCGGCAACGGAACCGATACCTTTACCTATGGCAATGCCGAGTGGCGCGACCTGCTGACGGCGTATAACGGCAACGCGATCACCTATGATACGGTCGGCAACCCGACGACCTGGTACGACGGGGCGGCGATGACCTGGGTGAACGGCAAGCGTCTGGCGAGCATCAGCGCAACAAACAGCCATTCCGCACTGGCCTTCGCCTACGACGCTGACGGCCTGCGCCTGACCAAGACAGTTGGAACCGGGAGCAGCGCCGTTGAGCACAAATACACCTGGCAGGGCGGAAAGCTGATCGCGGAATATGACGGGACGAACACCCTGGAATTCTTCTACGACGAGAGTGGTGCGCCTTACGCGTTCAGCTGCAACGGCACGATCTATTACTATGTCATCAATCTTCAGGGCGATGTGGTCAGGATCGTCGATGCCAACGGAACGAGTCAGGCTGAGTACAGCTACAACGCCTGGGGCCAGGTCATTTCCGCTACGGGCACGCTGGCAGCAGTCAACCCCATCCGCTACCGCGGCTACTACTACGACGACGAGACGGGACTCTATTATCTGAAGAGCCGTTATTACGATCCGCAGATCTGCCGGTTCATTAATGCGGATGGTATTATTTCCACCGTTCAGGGCTTCATCGGTTGCAATGTGTTCGCGTATTGCAACAACAATCCGGTGAATGGGACTGATCCCTCAGGCCGCTTTTCTTTCCGTTCTCTATGGCGAGAAGCTGAGTCCGCTTGTTGGCATGCAATAAGTTGGGGATTAGAGAAAGCAGGATACAAATTAACTGCGAGTTTATTAAATCAAGCGGCAGATGGAACAAAGCTAACCTACACTTCTGGAAATGGTAGTTATGCATCTGAACTATGTAAAAGTGATAAAGGGATCCAAGAATCAATTACGAAAGCTCTCATAGATGTCGCGCCTGATATAACAGGGCATGCCAAGGCAAGCTGGACATATGAAATCCCTTTATCAAATGGTGATCTTGGAGCTGCTTTGCATAATATTTCAATTAATATTGATGGAATTACAAAAGGCAATACTTTGTTAGCAACGGTTACAATAGTCGATACATTTGATTTTACAGAATTAAAAAACCCGCTAACCCAAGGAAGTGTTATAAAAGATTTGTTGTGGTTAGCAAATGATATTGCGTACTTTGATTCAAAATGGGGGCTACTCGACCCCGTCAGTGTATCGATTTCATTTGAGGAGGAGTATTATTATGTTATTCCAATCTTATAAACACAGCAAAATGATCGTTCTTATGATCTGCGTATTAGCAGGTATCGTATTCTCGGGATGTGGGGATGGGATTAAGTATGATCAGGGAAAAGACAGTTACAAAGCTTTTGGCGATGGAGAGTATCAGCTCCTTCGGTATACTTCGATTTCCGGAGAGCGGGAGCTTTGTTTAACAAATTGTCGAATTCATACATCTATCCTTAATAATGTAAAACAGTTTAGCGTCGATGATGCATATGGTTATTTTTTGGGGGATTGTCCCTTTTATGAAAGTCAGTCGTCTCAAATATATGTCTTGTTAAAGTTAGATGATAATCATATTTCATTGATTTATGACACGCCGGAGGATGCCAAACTGATCGGCGCCATGGAGCGGTTCACTTCCAATATGATTGCCTCAACATCAGTTGATATTGTTTTTATTAATCATTTTGATTTAGAAATAAAAGAAAAACTGTTATCACTTAAACAAGCATGAGCAAAGGTAAGACAAGGGGACGGAGCTCAATGTCAGTGAGATAACGCCGACAGGTCAGAGCAAGACAAGGGGGACGGAGCATTTGTCTTGCCCTTCAAAGAAAACAGTAATTGAATCATATCAGCACGGCGCGAGGAGCGGATTCACTCCCTGCGCCGTGTTGATTTTTTTCTGCGTTTTGCTCTTTTTCACTCCGCTCCTGTCCACTTTTTTAGTCGTCTGCTCTCATCAAAAACATGCTCCCTTTATGATCAACAGTGGTTTTCCTTTTTCACTGTCTCTCATAAAGGGAGCATATCAGATGCTTCAGAAAGATTTTTATTTTGGCTTGCTAAGATCCTCAAAACGCTGGCTTTCCTTATTCGTTTTTAGAATTAGATTTATCCCCTGAAATAAGCAAAGGAGTATTTCCATAATGTATATGGTCAAGAAAAAGAACCACATAAAACCTTTCACTGGAATTGTGAATATTAAGAAACCAAACAGAAATAATGGTGGGATATAAAATACAATTTGGCCAACTCCATCTAGCCAGAAAAACACTTCTCTACTAGACATGTAACCATTCTCCCACAACAGAAGCCTTGGCTCACCAACCAATTCATTTAGTTTATCTTCCAAAACCTTTCTGTATGCTCCTAAAGATATCTGGAAGCCTGTATACTTCAACAAATTGTACAAAACCATTAGATATAGTAATGGAATAGCATATAATCCAAGGTGCGCATACGGTTCAGTTGAGATATTTCCAACAAAGGCAACTGAGGCGGTGAGAATGGAACAAATGACTGCAGACGAAATAAACGTATTGTTATAGGAGACAATTTCTTGTTGACAAGCTGTTATTTGTTTCATTAATATGTCAATTCTTGTTAATTGGGATTCTTCAGTCATATTTTTTGACCTCTTCTCTTGCAAATTTGGAGGTTAAAATTCAATTAGATTTATGGTGCCTAAGAAAAGCAACCGCTATTCACATGTCATATTATTGTTGTGAACATAGCTGACTACAATTCTGCGTGTGAGCAAGGTTCCCTTTGGCAAACATGTGGAACCAGAGTAATCATATATTCCCGCAGGACATAGTGATATTAGGATTATCTGATAAATTGTTGATTCGCTATGGCATATGCCTATTCTTCTGTTCTACCTTGGCTCCTGATTGTAGTATTTTGTTATAAACGTATCGCTTTTGATATAAGAATACACATCATCGCGAGACATTTTTTTAATACATACTGTTTTATCTTTATCTTCTAAGTTTTTATGAAATGCGTAAAAATGTCTATCGAATTTAAATAATATAGTGGATTGGATTACATCCTTTTGAGAACCGCTTGACGCTGACGCAACATCAAAAAAGAAACCTTGCCCACTAATAATACCATGATTCCTTTTCGAAAGTTCGAAAACTTTTCCAAAACCTTCAATTTTTGCTGTTTTAGGATTCCCTTGTTGACTATTTGTAATGTAATAGAAACTGTCCTTTCCATTTTCAATAAATTTTTGAGATTGGAATTCCACGGAATTAAAGCTATTTTCTTCATAATTTGTTCCATCAAAATGGTAGCCGTTTCTATCGTGATAAAGTTCACAAATTGCAATTTTCCTTGAAAAGTTTGGGATGATTTCAATCCATATCCCTTCGTATTTCTTGTATTTTCTAAATATTATACAACTAAATAGCCAGTTAATGATAAAAGCCAGTATAATTGTTGTAACAAATACTATTCCTAAAAAAACAATTTCTGTCTCAATCTGTTTTTCATTAATCTTGAAATCCGGAATTATTGTTTTTATTTGGTCTGACAAGTAAACCAATGAGGTTGGAACTAGTGAGATAATTAACGATTCTAAGAAGTTTCGAAATGTGTTATAATCTTTCATCTTTATGACCATACCTTTCCGCTGCGCGGAAGGCACAAAAAGGCATGAAACCGGTGCCTCTAACGCAGCAAGTCAAAATCTGTTAGAATGTACTTGAGGAAGCAGGCACACTACAGAGCACGTGGAGGTGAGTAGGCTTAGCCTCGCGCTGGACTGAATGCTTATGTGTTGCCGGACGCTCTTTCAAGCACAAATGTGTAGGGCTTTGTACCCTGTAACCTTATCTTTGGAGAGACAGACTACTTCAATCTTTCAATGAGCGTCCAGTCACTGCCTGTTCCCTCAAATACTGCGTTGAGGGGATGTGTTATGCTCAAAATCGTTTACCCCATCTACTGTGGAATGGATGTCCACAAATCGTTCCTTGTCGCCTGTATTGCATCTACGAACAATTAGGGCGTTACCACCTACAAGAGCAAGAGCTTTTCTACTTTCACGGGCGACCTCCGGCGTTGTGCCGCATGGCTTGCAGAACACAACTGCAAGGATGTGTGTATGGAATCCACAGGAAAGTATAGGATTCCCATCTACAATATTCTGGAGCTGACCTGCAACATCGTTCTTGCGCATCCGAAGTACGTAAAAGCGATTCGCGGCAAGAAGACCGACAAGAAAGATGCCAAGTGGATCGCGGATATCTTCAAGCACGATTTGGTTGCCGGAAGTTTTATTCCTCCGGCTGATATCCGCCAGCTTTGGGATTTGGTTCGATACCGGTGGAAGCTGACCAACTTCACAACCGGTGAGAAAAACCGCGCCCAGAACTGCCTTACCGTCTCCAATATCAAGCTTGATGATGTGTTCTCGGACGTTTTTGGCAAAGCCGCTACTGCTATCACTGATCGCTTGCTGGAGAACCCAGCAGAGAGGATCACCGATGTTTCTGCCTTCCGCACGAAAGGCATGAAAGCCACCGACGAGGAAGTCCTTGCCGCCGTGGACGGAGAACTGTGTGTTGAACAGGCTGAAAAGCTCCGCATTATCCGTTCCCACATGGACAGCCTCGATGTTTGCAAAGCCAATCTGGAGTCTCTTATCCTTTCCCTAGCAGAAAAGTATCTTACACAGCTCAACCTTGTTATGACGGTGCCGGGTATCCAGTCCTTTTCCGCGATTGGCATCATCTCTGAAATCGGAGTGGATATGTCCGTGTTCCCGACCTCCAAGCATCTCTGCTCATGGGCCGGTCTTACGCCGCAGAACAACGAGAGCGCCGGAAAGAAGAAAACTACCAGAATAGGCAAAGCCGGGGCTTACATCAAGCCTTTACTCGTTCAGTGTGCATTGTGTGCAATTCGCAAGAAAAGCAATCCAGAGATTCGCAGGCGCTATGAAAACCTGAAAAAGCGCCGGGGTCACAAAAAAGCTATCATTGCCATTGCTAGAATGCTGCTCACTGCCATTTACAACATCCTCAAGAAGAATGAGCCCTACAATCCCGAGCTTTATGCTCACATTAACACTCCAACGAAGCAAAGGACAGTTTCCGTGGAGGAGGCCATCTTCATTTTACAAAGGCAAGGCTATCTCGTGACGCCCAGCGCCACGTAGATTATACCGCATTCCCAGACTCTTGAAAAGTCCCTTTTTCAGGGGGCTTGGTTTTGTGCGCCTTTTTTTGGTATGGTGCTCAGATTACAATGTTTCAACCTTGTCCTTACAAAAAATTCTTTATTATTCTGCTGATAAGAATCTGAATGGATTGGCCAAGAAAGGAAGATTTGCAGATACTCTGGTTTTCTGGTACCAGCAATATGCTAAAGGGGAAAAATACCAGCAATGGACATCGCAAGAAAAATAGTTTCCGCTCAAATTTTCAGAACAGTGAAAACCACTTATTTCTTCTCAAGACCATCTGGTGTTGCGTCATACAACTGTATAACCTTTCGACTCTGATAATGTAGTTCTTCTAGAAACTCTTTAAAATAATCTGTCCCATTGTTTTTCTTTGTAACAAAATACCAAGGGTTCATGACAGTGAGCCGCATTACGAAAAGTCCATTTTTCTCATACTCCGTTCTTGTATATCCAAGTCCTGTGAGCACGTCCTTAATTGAATCATAGCTGTATGACCCATCCCTTAATACTGTTTTTGAAACAAAGAATCGCTGTGACATGGTTGCCTTCCGGTCATTAATCCTTGTCATGGGGTTGATTGTAAAATGGCTGTAGATTTCCTCATTAAGCCGATTAACCTTTTCTAGGCTCCACGTTGTTATTACCATTTTACCAGGTCGGCTCTTATCCCAATATGCCGGTACAACCATAAAGCATACGACATTTGTATCAATATTATCATATAGCAGTTTAAATACAAAAGGACGGTTGGTTTTATCTTCAAAATAACCTTTACTTACCAGCAGTTCATCATTTTTCTTGAAGTAATGATGATGATATGTTTCAATGTAATACGCAAGCCTTCTAGCATTCAGTAAAGACGTCTTAATGATTTTCCCATGATGATGAAGATCCAAAGGAATCATCTTAGCAGAGAACCAACAGGACAAGGCTGCTGCGCCAGGTTTCGAGCCCTCAATAATATATGAACCAATAGAGTTTATTTCGGGGATGTCAATCTGCGCAACATCGTTTTTTGTTGTGGAAATATAAGGCGCGTCCTGAGCTACTAAGGTGGTAACGAGTTTATTCTTAAAAGCAATTACACCTGCGGGATATGGTACATAGCCCAGCTTGTGGGGATCAACTGTAACTGAATCTGCCGAAAACATTGCCATGTATGCAGAATAAACCTCCAAGTCGCTCCACTCGATGTTAACTTTTTTCCCAAGTTCAAAATCGTAGATTTCTTCTTTCGCATCAATTCTCGTTATCATTTTAAAGACTTTTTGTTTAAAGGCTTCTGTACCGTAGTCCTCATTTTTAGCGTGATTACGCTGACGTCCTGCCCGATCACGGCTGTAATCATCACAGAACAATGTTCTAACAAAGCCACCCCATGCTGAATCAACGTGCATCCAGAAAGACTGATTACACTCTCTTCCGAATTCATCTCGCAACCATTTGACCTTGTGTACTGGATCTACTGCGCCTTCTTCTGTCGTCCCTACCACCGATACCACGGCAGCAATATATTCGTCTTCTTTGACTTCGTAAAGCATCTCCTTAAGCTTGTCAATGCTTATCCGAAAATTGTTTCCGATAGGAATGCTGCGAATCGTGTCTTCTCCATATCCGAGCAAGTTAATTGCTTTCCTGAAAGAATAATGTGCGGATTCCGGAACAAAAAACACAGGTTTAAGAATTTGATGGTATTTTTTCGCGATGTTTTCCATCACAGCAGCGACGCCTTTATTTCGAATATTAAATCTGCTGGCATTGATCTCATCGTTAATAGTTTTCATGGCTGAGTCAAACGGCAACGTTTTGGGGATGTCTTTTGTCACATATTTTAAAAGGTTTGAGGTCATATAAAGACTTTCATTGGGCTGTAGAGACAGTAAAGCCTTTACATCCAATGACAGAATGCTTTTTTTCACCCCGGTAATCGAATAATCAGGTGTCTTTATTTCAAAATTCCAATTATGCCTCTCACAAACTTCTTGTATACATAATGGCAAGAACTGTACAAGTCTTGCTACCCAGAGTGCTTCCAAATTTGCCAGCGTACCGCCTGAACAAATGTGCGCCCACGCGTTGGAAGTATAACCGATCATCTGACAAATTAGCTTTCCATATTCAATTTCCTTGGCAACTGTTATAGGTGCAGCTTCGTCGGTTACGTTGTTGGGATTATATAACATTCCGGCAAAATAACCTACAATTGAGGGCAATGTTTGACCGGACAGCATATGGCCCATGTAGCGTGGAGAATGGAAAGGAAAGCCTTCTTTTAACTCATTAAGCATGGACTGAAGAGAGGAATTGAAATTATCAAAAAACAAATAACTTGATTCTCGTATTTCCGAATCAAGTGATGAAGAATCTTTGGGGAAATAGTTTTTTCTCCAGTGAATATAATCATCAAGCACATTGTTAATTGCCTCAACAAGTAGTTCACCATTCTCCGCTTTAGGGCCAATAAACAATGCCGATAGGGGTGTCTGGAGGGATTCCGAAATTAAATGAACCGTATTGCAGTGTGGAGGAAGTTGCTGTAGTACGGACGTGTCCTCATCTAGAAGCAAGGTGGCTCTTTTATGGTGAACCATCATTCGAAAATCTACTTTGTCAATTATATGCTCTTTACAAAGATTGTCCAACAATTCCTTACCTGTGGTAGTGGGATCTATATTTGCTACATATCTCCAGTTTGAGATGTCATTCTGAACAAATAGTGTTTTCATTTTTATGACCATTCCTTTCCGCTGCGCTTCAAGGTACAAAAAGGCATGAAACCGTCTTGACTTCGGAAGTACAACCTTGTATTCTAAGCTTTTGAGCAGAACCTTCCCGGCGTTAGCTTGCGGATTAACCGCCAATCTGTTTGCTAACGTGCAGGTGTTGTGGCAGAAGCATTGGCCTGCTCAATCTCTGTTGGCGGAATAGCGTGCAAAACAGCTCAGTATCTGGGCTTTGGTTTTGTACGCTTTTTTGCTGTTTTGTAGGCTTTTTCCTATGTTTCAACCTTAAACTCCTATTACTTTTTTACGTCGCCTCTCACACTGTTCACATATAAACCTTTTCTCTGAATTAGGAACATGATATTTGATGCATTGGAGTGCTTTTGTAGCGGCTAATTCTCTGCATTAGAATAGACATCTTGTTGTGATTTTACGTGTGCATATACAAATCCTGTCTTCGAGCCAAGCAATAATTTCATAGATCAAGTTAGCATCGGTGAGCTAGCCATGAATTGGGTAAGCAGAACAGACGCTGATCCCAACAAACGCTTCATTCATCCGGGTTCTCCTCACAAGTGTAGTATAATAGTCTATGGCAGTTCTATTGTTTAAAAGCAGCTCCTTCAAAACCATATCGGGTTTGTTTGCAGATCAATAAGAATCGGGCTAATCCAGTTCAGACTGTGCAATTTCACAGCTTATTATACGAGTCCTGTTTTGCCTTATCCAGGAAAAGACTCGAAAAAAAGCGAAATAATGATTTTTATATCATATAGCATTGTAATTATAATTAAATCGTCGTTTCTTGTCAAGGTAGAAACTTGCTATTATGTTTTGATTCTCATGAGATTGTTACTCAATTGCCGATTTGCAAATATAAAACCATAAGTCATAGTGTGATAACTGGTACTCCAAACCACAACTGGACGAAGGCCATCCTGATTTCTTGTAGCGCCTTTAGCTCTCAAGTTGATTTGGAGCTATATGGCTTGCTTTGGGAGCAACGAGATTATGATTACAGTGTGTCGAGACACATGATATTCGACTGATGCTGTCTAAAAACAGAGCAATTTTTGCCATGAGGCATGCTTTTGCTATGCTGTTATTATATTGTATTAGAAGACAAGGGGACGGAGCTTTCGTCTTGCCGTACTCTCCAATATCACGCGGCGCGAGGAGTGGATTCACTCCCCGCGCCGTGTAATTTGCTTTTTCTGCTCTTTTTCGACACACTTCCTGTCCGCTTTTCTTGTCAAAAAACGTTGATATTATGTAAGACACAAATAGTAAAAGAGAGGGTTTATATGAAACAACGAGGCTTACGCATTTTTTGTATTATTTTCGTTTCAACAATTATTATCGTTGCTTCAGTAGCAGGAACAATCGCGCTATCTAAAGTGTATAGCTCTATTACAAATGATAATGCAAGCGCAATTGTAACAGGTGCCGGATTGAATGTAGTTGCAATAGCAATAGCGGTCTGGGCGGGGCTAAATATTGCAAATGCGTTTGATAGAAGGGAATTACTGGACTACACATCCAACTTGAGAGAAACTAATAATTCTATTAAGAAAGAACTTGAGGACACTAAAACAACGCTTCACGAGCGTTATTTAGAAGAGTTTCTTTTGGCTCTATATTCATCGTTGGATCCGCAGCACATGCGTATTTCAAGATGGTTGTCTGTGATTCTACAACAGAATAAAAAGCTTGTGACAACAGACGGACTAATAAAACTGACGAAATATGAAACGGTCTATAATAGGATCGTTTTACTAAAAAAGCAGAAATCAAGTCCGGAGTCCATATTGACAGAAGCAGCTTCCATTTCTGAGCCCATAAAAATGACGATCGCAGATTACGGTAATAGAAATGATATTTCAGCATATTTACATTTTTTGCTGGCTGAATTGTCGTTTTATTCTGGCTATGCATATATCGACAAGAAGGCTTTTGTAAAAAGTATTAAGGAATTTCTAAATGCAGCAAACGAATACCAAGAGTACATATATTATCGATTTCATTTTGATATAAGGAAACACTCATCTTGGGGAGATAATCATTCGCAGCAAAAAAACGAGGAGATGGCCTATCTTTTGAATTCAATTGGGTCTTGCTACAGCGAGTGCATCCTGTGTTTTGTTTTAGCAAATGAGTCTGAAAAAGAAAACATTAAGCAATTTAAATGGAATGAACAAGATTTATTTCAAAAGGCAAAAAAATGTTGTATGCTTTCGACAACAATTCAAGAAAGAGCATCTGTTCGTAGGGAAGTCTATTATCGAAACTATGGTTGCGTATTCGAACGCGAATATATGTACCAAACTTACATAAATGGACAATCAAGTATTTCCCTACTTGAAGAGGCTGGAAAACAATTTGAAAAAGCTTACTCAATAGATAGAACCAGTAGTTCTATTTATCATACGATTATTTCAAACTATGATAAAAGGATACGCTTAATGCTCATGCTTCCGATCAACGTTGATCCGAAAGACATATCACCTTTCAATCTTCAATCCTCTCAGATTGATGCAAGTCGAACGGAAATTAGCGAGTTGTTAAAACAGCAAGCACCATATATAGAAGCAGCTAAAAGGCTATTTCCTGTCAATTGCAGGTTTGAGTACTTCTATATCCAGTCTTGTATCTACCATTCTTTGACCGAGCAGGATGAAAATAGAAGTAAACAATACCTCAATGAGGCAACAAAATCGCTTTCATTTTTAGAAATAATATCTCCAAACGGGGCAGAAAACCATTTTTGTTTAATTGCAGGCGATGCCATTAATCAAGCAAAAAAGTATATAGTACAGTAGGACGGATTCCCGTCCCACGAAGAAAACAGTATTTGAAATAAATCACCACAGCGCGAGGAACCTATCTACTCCCCGTGCCGTGGTGATGTTTTTTGTGCGTTTTGCCCATATTCACTCCACTGCTGTACACTTTTCAGTCGATAATCTTTTCCTTATTCGATGACCGATGTCACACTTGGCTATGCCTATGGCAATGGCTGGCTGTCAGCGATGACGCGCACGGTGAACGGACTGGGACAGACCTATAACATGGCCTATGACGGCTTCGGGAAGCTTACTTCGGTAAAGGTTGGCACCCGCAGCCTGGCCGGCTACACGTATGCCGCCAACGACGGATGACCTACGGCAACGGGAATACCACAACCTTGCTGCACACAAAGTATGGCTGCGTTTTCGCGCCTTGATTGACGCTTAAAATCATTGCTATCTGAGCATTTTGCTGTTTTTCAAACAAGGGCTTTGTTTGTAATAAGAGAATATTGCAAAAATGATCGAAATATGATATTTTAATAATATCATATTTGTTAGAGGTTTGTACAAATTAGCCAGTTTATTCAAGTTGTTACCCCTGTCGGAAAAACTTATCAGAGCAACAGTGCCTTAACGAATATTTCGACTTTCCTAGAAAAGAAGGAAAAAGAAAAACACCGTAGTTTATATATTCAAATGATTCGTGATTATAATGTTGGACTTGATTACATAGCAAATACTGTGGAATAGGATACAAAACTACTATAAGAAACTTGAACAATTCCAAGCGGGCGAATACAATTTTTCATGCAAGTTATGGCAATTGGATATTTCACAAAACTAAAGCAACGACGTTTTTAAAAATACTATACTCTGTCCTAAAAAAATATAAAGCAGATAGTGCTGTTTGGGCCCAGTTTGATTTATTATACCTTTAGTTCTAAACTGAATGCGCATTCGCCTGCAAAGGCCGATTGGGGAGGCGATAGTTTTGACAATTAGCTTTGAAAGAATGAATAAAGAGCTGATTTTATGCTATTCTCCGGCAATGGGCACGAACGAAATAGCGGATAGACTTTCTTCGGGTAAAGAGGTTCGGATTAAGCACACGTTTTTCGTGAACAAAAGCCTTTTGCGGGATCCCGCTGGATCTGACTTTGAGGATACATTGCGGTTTTGTATCGGTTCCTTTGACGATTCCTATACGCTATTGAATCCCGAAGTAATCAATACTGACCACAAGTTTTTCTTCTCAAATGATATCAAGCTAAAGCCGTCGCTGTTTGTTGCCTACCGCAATATCTCGATCCTCAGGAAAATAGACGCGTTGGTTGAACGAGACATTTACGTGGGTGGCTGTTGGGATGCAAAAGGCGGAATGCCTTTTGAAGCGTATCAGTCACTAATTGAATCATTTCCCAAAACAGCAGAGTTGGACAAGTATGCTAACAGCCGGATTGCAACATGTGTAAAAGAGTATTTTCCTGAATGTGATAAGTACGAACAGATCTATGAACGCTTCTTGGCCAAGGGAAAACGCCTTCATAGCGTTTCAGGAAAAAATGATGAAATTGAGCTTGCACAGTTTTCTGCTGCGCTCGAAGAATTAAAACAGTTGCTCAACAATGGTGCCGGAATTAATGAGGCCGACTGGCAAATTAGAATTCGCGACATTTTGCAGTTGCTTTATCCAAAATACATTCTTTGTACACGAGAGATTACGTTTTCGGGAATTGATGGGTATGATAAGCGCCCGGATTTTGTTTTGGTGGATGCGAATGGGTATGTCGATATTCTGGAGATTAAGAAACCGGATGTCCAGATCCTTACGAAGCAGGCCTCCTATCGCAACAATTATGTCCCAGTCAGAGAGTTTTCTGGAGCAATTCAGCAGATCGAGAAGTATATTCTCTGTATGACATCCATTGAAAAAAGCAAACAAGAGGTAATACACAAACTATCTGCACTATTGCCAGACACTATTACGCCTGAAATTGTAAATCCTCAGGGTATTCTAATTGCTGGTCGGAGCAGCGGATTTAATTCTCAGCAAAAACGGGACTTTGAAATAATAAAGCGACAATACAAACATGTCGCAGACATTATGACTTACGACGATTTAGTAGCGCGATTGGAAAATATCATTACATCGCTAAAGAAAAGAATTCCTGGCTATGAGGAGTAATGCCAATGAACAGTGTGATATTTGTCGCTGGGGTATATGGAGTTGGAAAAAGCACACTTTGTAATAAACTGAGTTCAGCAACCGGTATTCCTGCGTTTTCAGCAGGAGATCTCATTAGTGCTATCAACGGTGAAACATATGGGAAAAACAAGGTTGTAAAAGACGCAAAAAGCAATCAGGACATACTAATATCGGCTGTTGATGCGAAGCTCAATAAATGTCCTCATTTCCTGTTGGCTGGTCACTTTTGCATTGTGGACAAGGAAAACGAGGTAGAACTGCTTCCGGAATATGTGTTTTCAAAGTTGCATCTATCGCAAATTATCCTTCTCGAAGCAAATGTTTTGCGTATTGCCGAAAACATCAATGGACGGGATCATCGGGTGTACCCGGTTCAAACACTGGAACGGCTAATTGATTGTGAACATAGCCAGGCACAGCGCGTCGCGAAGGAACTAAAGATCCCCTTGACGATTTACAACATGCAATTCGATTGCTCAGATGAAGAAGCTTTAGCTAATTTGCTTCTTGGAGGACATGAAAATGAGAGCGCTCCTGGACACAAACATCGTAATACATAGAGAAAACACAAAGGCCACCAGCTATTCCATTGGTAAACTGTTTTACTGGCTTGATAGGCTTCATTACGAAAAGTTAATCCACCCATATACTGTTTCCGAACTCCGAAAGTATCATAATCCACAGATGCAGGATTTGTATGATGCAAAGCTGGACGCTTACGGGCAAATGAAGAGTGTTGCACCGCAATCGGAGCAGTTTAAGCGGCTTCTTTCGGATACCCCTAAAACACCTAATGATGAAATTGACAACCAGCTTCTTTATGAAGTCTTTTGCGGCAGAGCGGACATTCTGATTACAGAAGATCGCCGAATGGCAGCAAAAGCAGCTCGCGTTAATCTTGCTGATCGCGTTTTCTCTATAAGCGCCTTTATTGCCAAGGCTAGCAGAGAGAATCCAGAGTTAATCGAATACAAGGCCCTCTCGGTGAAACAGGAGTATTTCGGCAACATTGATATAAACGATCCTTTTTTCGATACATTTAAAACCGCTTATCAAGATTTTGAAGCATGGTTTGCGGGAAAATGTGATGAACGCGCTTACATATGCCGGTCAGACAAGAATGATATCCTTGGATTCCTGTATCTGAAAACGGAAGATGAAACTGAGGATTATAGCGATATTTCCCCAGCGTTTTCAAAAAAACGTCGTCTGAAAGTGGGAACATTCAAAGTTGAGGCAACCGGCTTCAGG
>Ga0310691_10004892_pt1 | contig 14890 bp, 11 predicted proteins | sample 176DNAGHGlowgp2_FD_203887 | JGI IMG/M metagenome (GOLD analysis project Ga0310691, IMG submission 203887) | Sheep rumen microbial communities from Palmerston North, Manawatu-Wanganui, New Zealand - 1766 DNA GHGlow gp2 (v2) (version 2) | ecosystem: Host-associated > Mammals > Digestive system >... | reverse complement strand
CCCGCATCAGGTTGACCATCTCAATGGCACCGAGCGCACAGTCATAGCCCTTATTTCCCGCCTTGCTTCCGGCGCGCTGTACAGCCTGTTCGATGGTATCTGTTGTTAAGATGCCGAACATGACCGGGATTCCGGATTCCAGCTCTACCTGCGCAATGCCCTTGGAAACCTCTGCGCATACATAATCATAGTGACTGGTCTCGCCCCGGATCACAGCCCCCAGACAGATCACGGCGTCATAATTTCCGCTTTTTGCCAGCTTCTTGGCAACCAGCGGAATTTCAAATGCACCGGGTACCCAGGCCAGCGTAATATCCTCTTCCGCCGCATTATGTCTTACCAGACCATCCACAGCGCCGCCCACCAGTTTCTGCACAATAAATTCATTAAACCGGGAAGCCACAATGGCTACCTTCATTCCTTCTGCGACTACTTTTCCTTCCAGCTTCTTCATTTTTTTCCTCCTCGTGAGTAATTTCTTTGTAAAAAACCGCATTACGTGCGCGGACGTCCAGCAAGTTTTTGAAGCATCCGCTGACAGTTACCATTATTTTAAATTACGTATTATAAATTCCACCGCCAGTCTCTGCTGCTCCTCCGGCGTGATTTCCGCCTTTCCATCGCCTCTCTGGCTTCCATAATCACCAAAGCCGGCATGATTTGCGCCCGGAATCTCATACTCTGCCATACTGTCGGGAGAAAGCTCCCGCCCCTTTTCCAGCTTTTTCCGGTCGATCACACGGTCCCGGTCTCCATAAACAGAAATCACCTGCAAATAATCATCCAGCCGGTCCACTGTATATGCTGCACACAGGATTACGCCTTTCAGTTTACCGCTATGCGCGGAGGCATAACTTGCCGCCATTGCGCCGCCCATGGAATGTCCCCCTATATACCAGTTTTTATAGCTGTATTGCTTCATCACATTCGTTGCTCTGTTTTTTCCGAAAACAGCCATCCGGAAAGGCATCTTAACAAGACATACATCAAGTCCTCTTTCTGCAAGAAGATGCAGGAAGGGCGCATATGCCGTTTCCTCCACTCTCGCACCTGGATAAAAAACCAGAGCATCATCCTTACCGGGGCCGTCAAAATACCAGCCGTAATCCGTTTTTTCAACCTGCACACTTTTATCCGACTGAAGCGCTTCCTTCGCCCGGTCATTCGCATGATAATATGTCATGAGGTAAATCCCGGCAGCAGAAAGCGCCAGCAAAAGGATGATCAATACCGTGATGAGGATACGCTTTCGTATTTTGCTTTTCCCGGACTTTTCTTTATTCTGTTCAGCTTCCATGTCCAATCCTCAATTCACCCCGTTCTTTATACGGGGGCCAACAAACACTTAATCCAGATTCAGCATATGCCCCATCTTGTCTTTTTTGGTCTTCAGATAAAAAGCATCATAAGCGGATGCCGCAACCTCAATGGGAACGCGTTCTGTGATCTCCAGATTATATCCGGCAAGTCCGTAGATTTTATCCGGGTTGTTAGTAAGAAGACGCATTTTCCGAACGCCGAGCTCCACGAGGATCTGGGTACCGATCGTATAATCACGGGCATCAGCGGGGAATCCGAGCTCCACGTTCGCCTCAACTGTATCCAGTCCCTCATCCTGCAGCTTGTAAGCGCGGATTTTATTGATCAGGCCAATGCCCCGGCCCTCCTGTCGCATGTAAAGGAGAACTCCCCGGCCCTCTGCTGCAATCTTCTTCATGGCCGCATCCAGCTGCTGTCCGCAGTCACAACGCGCAGAGCCGAAGGCATCTCCGGTAAGGCATTCAGAATGCACGCGGACAAGCACAGGCTCTCCATCATCAATTTTCCCCATCGTAAGGGCAACATGATGTTCCCCGTTCAGCTTATTGATGAAGCCGTGAATAATGAATTCACCGTACCTTGTCGGAAGCTTGGCAGCAGATACCTCCTCCACAAATACCTCATGTTCTTTTCTGTATTGGATAAGCTTTTCAATGGTGGAAATCTTCAGATTGTTCTCGCGTGCAAAAAGCACAAGATCCGGCAGCCTTGCCATGGTACCATCATCCTTCATGATCTCGCAGCAAAGTCCCACCGGCTCGAGTCCTGCAAGACGGCAAAGGTCGACAGTCGCCTCCGTATGTCCGGGGCGCTCAATTACGCCGCCTTCCCTGGCCTGCAGCGGGAACATATGTCCCGGCCGACGGAAATCGGCCGGCTTCGCATCCGGACGGGCAGCCTCCCTGGCCGTGATGCCTCTTTCCTCTGCCGAGATACCTGTAGTAGTATTCACATGATCTATGGATACGGAAAAGGCAGTTGTGTGATTATCGGTATTTACAATGCACATCTGGGGCAGCTTCAGCCTTTCACAGATTTCCTGCGACATAGGCATACAGATCAGCCCTCTTGCATATTTTGCCATAAAATTGACGTTCTCGGTGGTGGCGAACTCAGCCGCAAAGATCACATCCCCCTCGTTCTCACGGTTTTCATCATCCATGATCACAACAGGAATCCCCTGACGCATATCCTCCAGTATTTCATCTATCTCATTCAGCGTATAATCGTTCATTTCCGTCTCCTTCTTTTATGATAATATCCCCATAACCTTTCAGCAAGAGTAATGCAAAACACCGGAGATTTCCCATACTCAAACGGATTCCTGATGGATTCTACAGGAAGCCGTTCTCGGCCAGGGTTTCAAGACTGAGTCCACCGGAGCCTGTATTTCCGGGCTGCATATTACCCCCGGAGCCTGTATTTCCGGACTGCATATCATCCACGGTGCCAAACAGACCCTGCATACCGGCATTCCGATCCGGTTCCATTCGACCAAAGGCCAGGAGGCGTTCCACATATTTACCGATCATGTCGTTCTCGATATTGATCCGGCTGCCCACCTTTTTATCCAGCAAGGTGGTCTCCTTTGCCGTATGCGGGATGAGAGAAACCCGGAAGCTGTCCGGCAGAACCTCCGCCACAGTCAGACTCACGCCGTCAAGGGCGACAGAGCCCTTTTCGATGATATACCGCATAACCTTCCGATCCGCCTTTATGGTGACCCAGACCGCCACATCCTCTCGCTTAAAGCCGGTGATGACGCCTGTGCCATCTACATGCCCGGCCACAATATGTCCGCCAAAACGGCCTCCCAGCTGCATGGCTCTTTCCAGGTTTACATAACTTCCGTTTTTTAATTCGCCAAGCGAGCTGCGGCGCAGGGTTTCCGCCATCACATCTGCAGCAAATCCATCAGAACGGATTTCTCTTGCCGTAAGACATACGCCATTCACCGCCACGCTGTCTCCAAGCTTCATGCCGTTCATCAGCGTTGGCGAAAGAATCTCCAATGCCGCAGATTTCGGTCCATGGCGAACTGCTTTCACCTCACCAACCGCTTCAATGATCCCTGTAAACATCCTTCACATACCTCACATATAAGTCCTCGCCCAGCCACCTCGACTCCACAGGATGAAAGGCCGGCGCCAGAGCCGCCTTGTCAATGCCTTCACCTCTAACAGGCGAAGCTGCATTTTCCCCGCCGAATAACTTTGGGGCGATAAAGACGCGGATTTCATCTATAAGATTCTGTTCCATAAAGCTCCACGCCAGGGTTCCGCCTCCCTCCAGAAGGATGCTGTCGATTCCCCGTTCTCCCAGAACACGAAGAGCAGCCGTAAGAGAGAGCCGCCCTGTTCTTACATTGATAACATCTGCCGGTGCTCCTGCTCCGTACTCTTTCTGCGATCCTTCCGGGGGTTCTGCCCCCCTACTTTCTTCCCCGGACATCCCGCTGGCATAACCTTCTTCCGGGAGCAGGATCACCTCAGCTCCGGATGCCTCCAGCTGCGCTTTTTTCCTCTTCCCTTCTTCTGAAAGATTTTCCGATGCCAGTATCCAAAGCGGATAGTCTCCGGCGGATTGTACCAGCTTGGATTCAGCGGAAATTCTGAGCCCCGAATCACAGATCAGGCGAACCGGCTGTCTAAGTCCTTCCTTTCTGGCATTCAGCATCGGATCATCCGCAAGGACCGTGCCGATGCCCGCCATGATCGACATGCACTCTCCGCGCATGTCCTGGGTGAAATCCCTTGACAGATCATTGGATACCCATTTAGCATCTCCTGTGTAACAGGCGGTCTTCCCGTCCAGAGTCATGGCATATTTATAGATCACATATGGAATTTTCCTGGTAATATACTTAAAAAATACCGGATTCAGCGCATCGCATTCCTCCCGGAGAACATCGGTAAATACTTCAATACCATGCTCTCGCAGGAATTTAAGCCCCTTCCCCCTTACCAGCGGGTTCGGATCCGGGGAACCCACAAACACTCTGCGTATTCCGCTTTCCACGATTGCCTCCGTGCAGGGAGGCTGTTTTCCATGATGGCAGCAGGGCTCCAGGGTCACGTAGATATCTGCCCCTTCTGCTGACTCCCTCAGGCTTTTCAATGCTTCTCGTTCAGCATGCAGCTCACCATACCGGGTATGGTATCCTTCGCCTATGATGCGGCCGTCCTTAACGATGACGGCTCCCACCAGTGGGTTGGGATTCACAAAGCCTCTGCCCTTTTTCGCCAGCTCTATGGCACGCCGCATGTACTTTTCCTGTATTTCATTCGTCATATTATCCACTGATCATCTCACATTAAGGCCACATACTATCGACCCAGTCAATAACGTTCATTTTTGCAGTTGTTATCGTTCGAGGGATGAAAGTATAGTCATCCGAACGATAGACCGATTTTCGTAGAAATCGAACAAAAAGCTTCGTATAAGCACCTCGCGAGCGGTTGTGTCTGAGCGGACACGCCTTCCAATGAGGAGGCACCGGCGGAGGTGCCGACATTGGAAAAGGGCGTGGGAGCGAGTTAAAGTCGAGCGATGGTGCTTTCAGAAGGTTTTTGGAAGATTTCAGAAAATCGCTGTCGTGTTCGGGGACTATGCTTTCAGCACTCGAACATAGAACAACATCGCGCAAGAAAATGCCCCGGAAAAACTCCAGGGCACTTACTTTACACGCAGGATAATCCCGGCGTGATACTCCTTGCTTCTCTCATCCAGACTGTACTGTCGGCCCCGGAATCTCACCGGATCATGTGCAAATGCACGCGCGGGCTTTACCGCCGGTCGGGAACTTCCCCCTGCCCTGAAGCAGCTATATACTTTTTTTCTGTCTTACCGGGAGATAAACGCAGCTTTACTCCCCTGTCTTACCGATGGAAAGGAAACCGCCCTCGTTTGCCTTCAGCAGAACAGAAAGGCCGATATCTCTTCTGTTGCCGTCGGTTGCCACATAGATTTCTCCCGTCTCAACAAGAGACTTGGCAATCTTGGTCACTTCACCCTTGAAGGAGATCATCTGCCGTCTGTCACGGGAGCTGAGCTTAAACAGATACTGGTTCTTGGAGCTGATCATCAGGATACTGAAGGAGAATACATTATCCTTCTGCTCCTTCATGCCGGAACCGATCATCCTTGAGTTGGCGATAATGACATCAGCATTATCATCCGGCAGATACTCGGAAAGGATCAGCTTGTAAATCTTCAGGTAATCCTCTTCGCTCTCTACCTTTACCGGAAGCTCGGCAACCGCAAACTCGATCACGGAATCGGCCAGCTTAATGGTACCGCCGTCATCGTTAATGGTCGCGCTGCACTCACGGGGAACAAGCAGACGGAAGAATTTATTCTCAATTACCTTCTGTTCATGTGTAGGCTCTTTGATGACCAGATCGGGATAGGTCTTCTCCATCTTGAACATGGAGATAATGGCTGCATCATCTCCACCCTCTGCCTGCTCCATAAGCGCTTCATAGAGCTCGGTGATCTGCGGCGTCCTGTAACGAACCAGCTCGGTAACCTTCTCAACAGCAGGCACATAAGCCATCTTGGCATTCTCGAGATACAGCTGGATCAGCTGCTCCTCTGTAGCGCCCTTTTCTTCCTTGTACCTGATCACCTTGAAGAGGTTTTCCTTATCAAAGCCGTCATACTGTTTATCATAAGCCTTTTCAAAATAGGAAAGACTCTTTTTCTCGCCTTCAAAGTTAGGAGAAGCCTCCTGTCTTTCGTAAATCTTACCCAGCTCATAGGCCGCCTGTGTGCTGCCCAGACCAAGAGCCTCAAGGAAGGCCTTTTCAATCTCATAATCGCTGGCTATATAGAATACCTGCGCCTGCTTCATGAGGGCAACCTTCAGCGCGGTAGCAGCGCTGCCGGCCTGTACGGCACGCTCCCATTTTTCGCATGCGGACTGCAGATTCTCGCCGTGCAGATCCTTAATATCCTTGATATATGCATCCGCCTCGATAATACCGTTCTTCTGTGCCTCCTGGAAATAACGGAGAGCCTTCTCACCGTCACGTCCCGTACGAAGAAGACCATAGTAATAGAACCGGCCAAGATAGAAGGGAACACGCTTATGGCCAAGACGGTATGCATCCTCGTACCAGTTGAGCGCCTTCATGTAATCCTTTCTTTCCTGGTCATAAATATTACCGATCAGGAAAGCCAGATCCGGATCCTTGGTAGCTTCAAACAGCTGCTGCGCGTAGCTGATGGTCTTATCAATGTCACGATACGGAGAATCCGGATCGTAGTAGAGGTCGATCAGAAGGTAGCTGGCCTTTATGGAGCCAAGCTTCAGTGCCTGCTTTGCGGCGTTCATGGCACCCTCGTAATCCTCCAGATAATAGCAGTAAACTGCCTCGCTGTAATACTGATTATCCTTCCGGTTCAGACTCTGGTCACTGACACGGGTCGGCGCTACAAAGGCAAAGGAATTGGCGGTCTCGAAGATGATCTCCTCATACTGCTCAATGATCTCCATGGTCGCGCACACGAAACGCATGCAGGCCAGCCGGCGTCCATTGTAAAAGGCAAAGGTAACAATACCCTTATCCATTCCCTTGTGGTAGAACGTTGTGCAGATACCGTCGGAATACTCTGTGATATAGGACTTCAGTGTAAGCTCTTCATCGAAAGCATCATTGCAGTAGCGAAGATAATTCTCCAGCGTTTTCTTGGAATCTCTGGGGATGCTGTCGTAGGAAACATACATCTCGAAATCCTTATAGGTCATGCTGGGGGCATAATACTCTTCGTCCGTTTCCTCATTGATGGTCTTTACCCAGTCCTTGGGAAGTTTGTGGATGTAACCATCCACCTGATTATGCACATATGTATACTGATACTGCAGCTTGGCCGGGTCAATTGCCTTATAGCGGGGCTCCTTGCCCTTTTCCTTCCTCTTCTCGGCAATCTCCGTATACAGTCTGTCCTTTTCCTCGAACTCGATGGAATCGGTATGCTTCATGGCATAATCCACGCGGTCAAAGGCAGTTTTGGCCTTTTCATCGCCCTGATCGGCCAGCTTGCCATACCAGGACTTTGCCCGTTCCAGATCCACAGGAACCACGAACTCACTCCGGTTTCCATATTCATCCACCCGGGAAAGACCGTTCTCATAGATCGATCCCAGATTCATATATGCAGGCTTGATCCCGGCAACCGCAGCCTTTTCAAAGAAGGTGATGGCTTTGGAAAAATTCTGCGCTTCCAGATACATCTTGGCCACACGGTAGATTGACTCACCGTCATTGGTCAGATTGGCATACTTTTCCACATAAGCTGCCGCCTTGCCCACGTTCTTTTCTGTTTTTGCATTCTTATAAGAGCCATTCTCATAATACTCCGCAATGACCTGCAGAGCATCCAGTCCGAACTGCTTATACTGGACATCGTTGATACCGATATCCACAATACCCTCGAGGATCTTTACACCATCCTCTCCGTTGGCATTATCAAAATAGTTCATTGCCTTGTCATACTGAAGTTCAACAGAACTCTTGCTGGACTTTTTCTGACCGCTGAACATATTTTTCAAACTGCTGAAAAGACCCATAGGATCACATACCTCCACATGTAAGTGTTTATGTAAGTTACACAGAGATATTGTATCACACTTGAAAAATCAAGGCAAGAAAAAACCTATGCAACCGAGCCCATATATCTGATCAGCGCCTCTGTTGCCTGCGTTTCATCAGAACCGTTTGCTTCGATCTCAATTTCCTCATCATTGCAAAGGCCGAGACTCATCATTCCCATGATGCTTTTTGCATTTACCTTTTTGGTTCCAGAAATAAGGTAAATCTCGCTCTCATACTGGCTTGCTGTCTGCACGATCTCAGCCACGGGACGGGCCTCAACAAAATTGGGAAGCTGAACAGTAAACTTTTTCGTTGTCATGATTTCGACTCCTTTTTCCTTATGGTATCTGCTATTTCATTTATCTTATTCAGCCTGTGACGGATACCCGATTTACCCACAGGCGGATCAAGCGTTTCACCCAGCTCAGCCAGCGAAAGGTCAGGCATGTTCAGCCTTGCCTCGGCGGCTGCCTTCAAATGCTCCGGAAGCCCCTCCCACGCAGGAGACTGCATCACCAGAAGAATATCCTCCCTCTGCCGTTTTGACGCCACAGCAGTCTTTTTGCTGTTGGCCGTGTCACAGTTCACTTCCCGGTTGATATCATTCCGGATATCTTTCATGATCCGTATATTCTCAAATTCCATCATTGCCCGGGAGGCGCCCAGCATGGCGAAGAAGTCCGAAATGGCATTTCCTTCTTTCATATAGATCACGCTGTCGCTGCTCCGGGAAAGCTGCTTGGGATTTATCCCCAGATCCCGGAGGATCCCGGCGGTAAAATCGGTCTGCCGGTCTGTTCGCAGCCTGATCTCCAGCTGATATGCTTTTTCCGGACTACCCGCAGCCCCTGCTGCCATATATACTCCGCAGATAAACGCTTTCTTGCAGCAAAGCCTCTCTGTCAGGATGCCGTCCGGGCAGAAATACTTATCCTCCCTGCGAAGCTTGCACCGGAGAAGCAGCTGACCGGCCAGCTCCTCATCCCTGATCCGTACAACAAATCTGCCTCGTTCATCGGTCTCGTGGAGCAGCTTTCCGGAAAGCCGTTCATCGAACAAAAGCCGGATATGCTTTTCAAAGCATTCCACCACATGACTGTTTTCCGAACGGAAGGATAACGAGCCGTCGTCGCTCACCCTTCCTCTGCCGGTCATCATTCCGGCCGTACAGGCCAGCCGGCAATGGAGCGCGCGGCTTGTATTCTCCGCAAGCTCCTCTTTCAAATCAGATGAAAAGGACATCAGTCCTCCCCTTTCACATAACTGTCAATACGAATATCCCTGTGGTAACAGATCACCGAATACGGCAGACCGGAAAGCTCGTCGCAGAGCTGGTTGGCTACAGTAACCGAGCGGTGCCTTCCGCCGGTACAGCCGATCGCCACCACCAGCTGATGTCTGCCCTCCTTCACGTACTGCGGAAGAAGGAACCGTATCAGGTCTCCCAGCTTGGCCAGAAAGATTTTCCCCTCCTCGCCCTGCATGACGTAATCCCTGATCTCCGGATCGTTGCCTGTTTTTTTCCTCAGTTCAGGCAGATAATAAGGGTTCGGAAGGAAGCGGACATCAAAGACCAGGTCCGCGTCCTGCGGTATACCGAACTTATAGCCGAAGGACATCACGTTCACGATCAGGTTGGAATAAGAGGCCTCGCTCCTGATCACCCGTTCCACCTCCAGCTTCAGATCCCTGGATAAGAGATTGGAGGTATCGATGGTATAATCCGCAAGCTGCTTCAAAAAGCTTACAGTTTCTCTTTCTACCGCGATCCCGTTGATGAGACGCCTTCCTCTTGCCAGAGGATGCTCTCTTCTGGTTTCCTTATATCTTCTGACCAGCGTTTCGTCTGAGGCCTCCAGAAAGAGGATCTCATAGTGGAATTTATCCTCCCGCAGACGCTCCAGGACAGATCTCAGATCCTCAAGAGCCGCCCCGTTCCGGATATCAATTCCGATTGCCACATTATCATGGGTAAAGTGCGAATCCCGGGAAATATTCGCAAAGGCTTCGATCATAAGAACAGGAAGATTATCCACGCAGAAAAAGCCTGAATCCTCGAGAGTATTCAGAGCTGTGGATATCCCGGCGCCGCTCATGCCTGTTACGATCAAAAATCTCACGCTGTCCCTCCTGCCTTATTCTTTAAAATTCCGGTTAATTGAATTCTCCCAGAATCCGTACCTCCGGTTCAAGGAGCACCCCGAATTTTTCCATTACCGTCTTCTGCACATGAATGATCAGGTCATAAACATCCTGCGCTGTTCCGTCAAACTGATTCAGGATAAAGCCGCAATGCTTTTCCGATACACAGGCGCCGCCGATCCGGAAGCCGGCAAGACCTGCATCCATGATCAGCTTTCCTGCAAAATGACCCTCAGGCCGTTTAAAGGTGGAACCTGCGCTGGGATACTCCAGAGGCTGTTTTTCCCTGCGTCTTCCTGCAAGAGCCTTCATCTCATCCGCAATTGCAGCAGGATCACCATCGGGAAGCAGAAAGCCGGCCCCCACAACAACCATGGACTGCTCCATAGCCGCACTGTGCCGGTAGGAAAAATGCATATTCTTTTTTTCATAGCGGACAAGCTCTCCGCCTGTCAGGACATCCGCATATTCCAGGTAATCGGATATCTCACCATCATAAGCGCCGGCATTCATCACAACTGCGCCTCCGACCGTTCCGGGAATACCGGAAACCGGCACGAGGCCTGCAAGTGAATTCCGCATGGCAAAGCCGGCCAGTTGGGAAAGCCTGGCACCTGCCTCAGCATAGACCAGGTTATCTTCTCTGGTTATTTTGGCAAAATGATCGCCCAGCTCCATCACCGTTCCGTCAATGCCGGAATCGGACACCAGAAGATTGCTTCCGTTTCCCACAACATAAAGCGGTTCGCCGGACTCCTGACACAAAAAGATGACCTTCTGGACATCACCTAAGGTCTCGGGGATCATATACCTCCTGGCAGGTCCGCCCACCCGGAAGGTTGTATGGTTCTTCATTAATTCATTTTCTAAAACGATCATATGGACTCCAAAAAAAGGCTTCACACATGTAACACGAATAATGGTACATGATAAAGCCTTTTTTTTCAATGGAATATTTATAGAATTTTAACAGATTTATCTGTTCTTTTCTGTCATTTTGACGAAACGATTTTGCTGTCATGCAAGGACAGCGCAGGCGCCGCCGTACATGCCGGCGTCGTTCCCCAGCTTCGCCAGCTCAAAGCCCGTATTCTTGCAGGCATGGAAGGCATACTGCTGATAATACTTCTTCACCGTATCCGTCAGGATCTCTCCCGCCCTGGATACGCCGCCGCCGATCACGAATACCTCGGGATCCACGACGCAGGCCACAGAAGCAAGCGCAAAGCCAAGCCTTCTGCCCAGCTCTTCCACCAGATTAAGGGAGATCACATCACCGGTCTTTGCGGAATCAAAGATCTCCTTGGCAGAAATGTAAGGAATCTCGCGAAGGCGTGAGGGCTTATCGCTTTCAGACAGGAACTTATTCGCCATCCGCACAATGCCTGTTGCGCTGGCATACTGCTCGAGGCATCCGCATTTACCGCAGTTGCACATATCCTGCTCATCGGTATCGATGGTCATATGACCGATCTCACCGCCCGCACCATTCACGCCGGCAAGCATTTTGCCGTTGATGATGATGCCGCCGCCGACGCCGGTTCCCAGGGTTACACAGACAACATTCTTATGACCCTTGCCGCCGCCCTGCCACATCTCACCGAGAGCAGCCATATTGGCATCGTTTCCGGCCTTGACCGGCAGCTTCAGAAGGTCGGAAAGCGCCTCTGCCGCATTAAAGATACCCCAGCCGAGGTTTACACACTTGATCACCGTACCATCATCCTTCACCGGTCCGGGAACGCCCATGCCGATACCCAGAACATCCTCTTTGCTGATCTCCTTTTCAGCAAGCTTCGCCTCTACGGATGCAGCAATATCCGAAAGAATGTATGATCCGCCTTCGTCCTTTCTCGTGGTGATCTCCCACTTATCCAGAAGCTCACCTTCCTTGGAGAAGAGACCGATCTTTACCGTCGTTCCGCCGATATCCACACCAAATACATACTTTGACATTCTGATTTCCTCCTACCGTTTCTTTTTCTATCAGATACCTGTCTTGATCTGCAGGTTTTCTGTTACACGTTTATACATCTCCTGCGCCGCATTGTAGCCCATCTTCTTCTGCCTGTGGTTGACGGCAGCCGACTCTACGATGATGGCCAGGTTCCGGCCGGGCCGGATGGGGATGGAATGGCTGGTCACCTTGTTGCCCAAAAATTCCACATACTGATCGTTCAGGCCCAGGCGGTCGTAGCGGGCATCCTTGTCCCACTCCTCCAGCTTGATGACCAGATCGATCTGCTGGGAGATCTTAACGCACTCGACACCGAACATGGTCTTCACATCGATGATACCGATACCGCGGAGCTCGATAAAGTGACGTGTGATCTCCGGCGACTGACCAATGAGCTGGTCATCGCTGATCTTCTTGATCTCCACCACATCGTCCGCCACAAGACGGTGCCCGCGCTTGATCAGCTCCAGAGCCGCCTCGGATTTACCAATGCCGCTGTCCCCCATGATAAGAACCCCCTCGCCGAAAACATCCACAAGAACGGCGTGGATGGAAATCCTCGGTGCCAGCTGTTCATGGAGCCAGCGAACCGATTCATGCACAAAGGATGAGGTTGTGGCGTCGCTGGTCAGAACCGGAATATTATGCTTTCTGCCAGCCTCCAGAATAAAATCGTATGGCTCGATCCCACGGCAGAAGACCATGCAGGGAATGGGAAAGCTGAACATCTTGTCAAAGATCTCCACGTTTTCCTCCCGGGTATGCATATCAGCCAGATAAGCATGCTCTACATTACCGCAGATCTGCACTCTGTTGGTGTCGAAATGCTCGAAAAAACCTGCCAGCTGAAGCGCCGGTCTGTTGATATCCGGATCCGTGATCTTCTTGGAATCCGTATCCAGCTCGGGCAGGTGGTTTTTCAGATTCATTTTCTTTATAAAATCCGTAAGACTTACACTATATTCTTCCGTCATGGGTTCCTTCTCCTCGTATGTGATTTTCGCTGCAGCTCTTTATTCAAGCATGCCGCAGTTTTTATTAAGCAAGCTTATAAAACTGCTGAACATTTATATTTTATCACATATTTCATAGCGTGTCACGCAGCTTTACGCCTGCATTGACAATCCCCGGATTATTCGTTAACATAAAGCTATGGAAGAAGAAAAGAAAACCTCTGAATTCAATATTGAAGCGGAGCTTGCGAAGCTCCCCCATACGCCCGGGGTATATCTGATGCACAGCGATACCCAGGAAATTCTTTACGTGGGAAAGGCTGTGGATCTGCATAACCGGGTGAGACAGTACTTCCGCAATGGTTTCGGACACAACTTCTCTCCCAAGATCGGGAGAATGGTTTCCCAGATTGCCTATTTCGAATATATCAAGACCGGTTCGGAGCTCGAGGCCCTTGTTCTGGAATGTAACCTCATCAAGGAGATCCGCCCCCGGTATAATACACTGATGACCGATGATAAGGAATATCCGTTTATTCGCGTCACAACAGGAGAAGCCTATCCCCGGATCCTGTACAGCCACAGGATGAGCCGGGATAACGCCCGCTATTTCGGCCCCTTTACGGACCGCAGCGCGGTAAAGGATACCCTTAGTCTGGTCCGCCGCCTGTTTAAGATCCGGCGGTGCTCCAGGGATATCGAAAAAACAATGGGGAAAAACCGTCCCTGTCTCTACTACCAGATCGGGGAATGCAGCGGCCCCTGCAGCGGTATGGTCTCGCAGGAGGAATACAGACAGCAGATTGAGGATGCTCTCCGCTTTCTGGACGGAGATACAAAGGAAATAACGCGCAGACTGACACAGCAGATGAAACAGGAAGCTGCGGATATGGAGTTCGAAAAAGCCGCAAAGACCCGCGACCTTCTCTCGAGCATCGCCACGATCATGGAGCACCAGCGCATCAATCTCACCTCCGGAGAGGATAGAGATGTGATCGCTCTCGCCAGAAACGAAAAGGACAGCGTACTCTCCGTTTTCTTCATGCGGGACGGCCGGCTCATCGGCAGGGAAACCCACCATATGGAAACGGATCCCGATGAACCAGACAGCCAGGTCATGACTGCCTTTTTGCATCAGTACTATGCCGGAACCCCCTATATTCCCGGAGAAGTTCTTCTGAATATCCCGCCGGAGGATACGGCTCTCACCGCAGCCTTCCTGGAAAACAGGCGGAAAAAGAAATGCCATATCATCCTTCCGCAAAAAGGAGAAAAGCATAAAATGCTCCAGCTGGCCGAAGATAACGCCCGGCTGGTGATGGAGCAGGATATCGAACGCATGCGGCGGCATGAAAAGCGGACAACCGGGGCCTGCCGGGAGCTGGCGGATATCGTCGGTCTTCCCAGCGTGGTTCGTCTTGAAGCATTTGACATTTCCAACATATCGGGCTATCATTCTGTTGCGTCCATGGTGGTATTCGAAAACGGCGAGGCCCGGCGTAACGCCTACCGGAAATTCCGTCTCCGTACCGTAACCGGTCCGGACGACTATGCTTCCATGAAGGAGGTACTCTCCCGCCGCTTTACAAACGACAGTCTCGGACGTTTTCCCGACATCCTTATGATGGACGGCGGCAAGGGACAGGTGCATATTGCAGAAACGGTACTGGACAGCCTGGGCATAGAGATCCCGGTCTGCGGCATGGTGAAGGATGACAACCACAGAACCAGAGGTCTCTATTACAAGGATCGGGAAATCGCCTTCCCCAGAGGCAGCGAGGCCATGCATATGATCACTGCCCTGCAGGACGAGACGCACCGGTTTGCCATCACCTACCATAAGCTGCTCCGCAGCAAGGAACAGGTGCATTCTATTCTGGATGATATCGAAGGGATCGGTTCCAAAAGGCGGCAGGCACTTC
>Ga0310691_10004890_pt1 | contig 14892 bp, 9 predicted proteins | sample 176DNAGHGlowgp2_FD_203887 | JGI IMG/M metagenome (GOLD analysis project Ga0310691, IMG submission 203887) | Sheep rumen microbial communities from Palmerston North, Manawatu-Wanganui, New Zealand - 1766 DNA GHGlow gp2 (v2) (version 2) | ecosystem: Host-associated > Mammals > Digestive system >... | reverse complement strand
GCGTCATTGACAATCATGTATGCCTGGGGGGCGTCGTTCAGCGGCTGCATGGCATCGACCGTCGTGTTGGCGTCGAGGACGGTGGGCTGCAGCCATCCGCAGCTGTAGCGCTCAAAGCTGGTGTAGCCGGCCGGCCGGAAGCCATTGTCATTGTACGACCCGTTGTCGAGCACCGACCACGACCCCATGCCATAGTTGCCGTTGTAGTCGATGTCGTACATGTCGGGCAGCCCGAGGCAGTGGGAGAACTCATGGCAGATGGTGCCCAGGCCGTCGATGCTGCTGCCTGACAGCTCGTTGCTGGCCGCATAGGTGTTGATGGCCACGTCGTCGAGGTAGAGCAGCTCGCCATAGTCACTCTCGTCAAGCTGCCACTCATGGGGCCAGATGGTGCTCGACGAGCCGTTGCCATTCTCGCCCTTGCCGGCATAGATGCACATCACCTGGTCTACGTACCCATCGCCGTCCCAGTCATAGCGGCTGAAGTCGACATAGTCGTCGACGGCTTTGCAGGCCTCAGCCACCATCTCGCCCGGGCGCATGTCCTCGCCCTTGCTGTCGTTACGACCGTAGTACTGATAAGTTTTGGACAAGGGCACCGGTCCCACGACGTCGAATGTGAGGTCGAACAGACCGTATGACTGGGCCAGGAAGTAGTCGCGCACCGACCCGTGGAAGCGGCCCTCGCTGAAGTTCTCCTCGTTGCAGATGCGGGTGTAGAGCAGCGAGTCGTTTTCCGGAAGGAAGGCACAGTTTTCGAACTCGACCAGTATGATGATGCCCTTTTTCTTGCCCGTGTAGTTGCTGAAGCCTTCATTGGCCGTGCGCCGCACCCGCTTCTGCCGGCTGCGGGCAGCTTCCTGCCTGCGCTCCTGTGCACGGCTGCGCATCTGGGCCATGTCTGCCCTGACGAAGCAGCCGTCCTGCTCCATCAGCTGGAGACCATCGTCGGTCAGCCAGTAGTGCAGGTGCTCGTCGCCCACCAGCTGTGCACTGACCATCCGTCCGTCCAGGGGCAGCGTCATCCACCGCCCCGGTCTGGCCGGCATGGCCTTGGCAAGCGTTGTTGTCATTACAGTGAATAGGACAAAAGTAAGAAAGCGTTTCATCTGAGTGTGTCTTCTGCTTGTTTTTGAGAGAGGGTGCAAAATTACAAAAAAATCGGCACTTCGCTGCTGGTCTGCCAAAGTATTTTCCCTGGGCGATGACACAAAAAAAGTTAAAACAACCAACGAAAGCTGTGCACAAAGTCCCTAACTGCTATTTTTTCATTACCTTTGCCACAAAATAAGAAACGTAGAAACAGAACGCGCATGGAGAAACAGACATACAGCCCCGCCGCCGACGAACAGGCACAGCCCATGCCCCGCCCGCAGGTGGTAGAGGTGCGTCCGCAGACGCTGGAGTGCGACGTGGTGCGCTTCCAGAACAACAAAGAGAAGTGGGTGGCACTGGTGGGCCTGCTCAACGGCTACCCCTATGAAATCTTCACCGGGCTACAGGACGAGGAGGAGGGCATCATGCTGCCCAAGTCGGTGAACAAGGGCAAGATAGTGAAGCAGGTGAACGCCGACGGCACGAAGCGCTACGACTTCCAGTTTGAGAACACCCGCGGCTACAAGATTACCGTCGAGGGCATCAACGAGAAGTTCAACCCCGAATACTGGAACTATGCCAAGCTCATCAGCGGCGTGCTGCGCTATGGCATGCCCATTGAGCACGTCATCAAGCTGGTGGCCTCGCTGTCGCTCAACGACGAGAGCATCAACACCTGGAAGAACGGCGTGGAGCGGGCCCTGAAGAAATACCTGCCGGGACAGCAGGAACAGCCGGAGCCCAACGAGCCATGAAGCTGAAGAGCAGTTGTGTCGTCATCAACGACATGCACCTGTACGCCTACCATGGCGTCATGGAGCAGGAGCAGCGCGTGGGGGCCTACTTCACCGTCAGCCTTCGCGTACATTATAATATATATAAGGCCATGATGAGCGATAGGGTGGGGGATGCCTTGTCCTATGCCGATGTGGCCGACGTCGTGCGCCAGCAGATGGCCACACCGTCGCAGCTGCTGGAGCATGTGGCGGGGCGCATCGCCAAGGCGCTCTTCGACCGGTTCCCCCAGTGTACCGCCGTTGACATCAAACTGATGAAGGACAACCCGCCCATGGGCATCGACAGCAACGGCGCCGGCGTTGAGGCGGAGTTTGTTAGAGAGGTGAGTGGTGAGAGGTGAGAGGTTTGAGATGATTAGGTTTTAATAATAAATAATGAATAGATATAGGATAATGACAGGTACGAAGGTAAAGACGATGATGATGGTGAGGACGCTACTGATGGCGGTCGCATTGCTGTTGTCGCCCGTTGCCTCGTTTGCCGTCGAGAAGACATACACCCTGGTCATCGATGCCGGGCATGGTGGCAAGGATGGTGGCGCGTGCGCCAACCGTGCCAAGGAGAAAGACATCAACCTGAATGTGGCGCTGGCCTTCGGCAAGTTGGTGGAGCAGAACTGCCCCGATGTGAAGGTCATCTACACACGCAAGACCGACGTGTTCGTGCCGCTGCACGAGCGCGCCGCCATAGCCAACAGGAACAAGGCCGATGTGTTCATCTCCATACACACCAACTCAGTGGAGAGCCGCCGGCCCGTCACTGGCATGGAGACCTACACCATGGGCATGCGCCGCAGCGACGAGAAACGCAGCGCCGCCATGCGCGAGAACGAGGTCATCACCATCGAGAGCGACTACAAGGAGCACTATGCCGGATTTGACCCGCGTGTGCCCGAGAGCTATATCATCTTCGACATCGTCAACGAGACGAACATGGCTGAGAGCGTGGAGCTGGCCCGGCTCATCCAGAAGAATGTGTGTGCCACGGCCGGCCGACCCAACAAGGGCGTGAAGCAGGATGCCTTCCTGGTGCTGCGCGAGACGTCGATGCCGGCATGCCTCATCGAGCTGGGCTACATCACCACGGCATCGGAAGCCACCTATCTGACCAACCAGGCCAACGTGAACCTGATGGGCATGGGCATCTATCAGGCCTTCGTGGCGTTCAAGAACAAGAGGGTGCAGCCTGCTCCCACCCAGCAGAACCAGCAGCAGACCCACCCCCAGCCCCTCCCTGGAGGGAGGGGAGAAGATAGTCCTGCTGCGAATGACACCCCTGGTACTAATAATACTGATGTGCAAACCAACTCCTCCTCTCCCTCACAGGGAGGGGCCGGGGGAGGGTCTCCCATCTTCAAGGTGCAAATCATGGCCACCGACCGCCAGCTGTCAGCCAACAACCGCCAGTTCAAGGGCCTGCAGGGGGTAGAGAGCTACAAAGAAGGCACGATGTGGAAGTACACCGTGGGCGCATCAGAGAACTATAACGAAATCAAGCAACTGCGCAAGGACATCCTCAGCAAGTTCCCACAGGCTTTCATCATTGCCTTCAAGGACGGGGTGCGCACCGACGTCAACGCCGCCATCGAGGAGTTCCGCCGCAATCATTAAGCATTAGCATTAAGCATTAACAGACATGAAGTTTTTCACCAAGGAAGTAAAGATAGCACTGGTTGCCATCGTCGCCATCGTCATACTCTATGTTGGCATGCAGTTCCTCAAGGGACTGTCGCTGTTCAGCAATGACGAGACCTATTACATACGCTTCAGCAACGTCAGTGGACTGGCCACCTCCAGCCCTGTCTACGCCAATGGCTACCGCGTGGGCGTGGTGAGGACCATCAACTACGACTACTCGCGTCCTGACTGCATCATCGCCTCATTCGACCTTGACCCGAAGATGCAGTTGCACGAAGGCACCCGCGCCGAAATCGTGAGCGACTTCATGGGCAACGTCAAGCTGGAGCTGCAGCTGGGAGCCGTCACGGGCCGCCTGCTGGCCAAGGGCGACACCATAGAGGGTGGACTGCAGGGCGGACTGATGACGAAGGCTGCACAGATGTTGCCGAAGGTGGAGGCGCTGCTGCCGAAGCTCGACTCCATCCTCGCCGGCGTGCAGACGCTGGTCACCGACCCGGCCATCAGTGCTACTCTGCAGAACGCAGAGCAGCTGACGGCCAGCCTGAACACCACCGCCCGACAGCTGAACCAGCTCACCGCACAGCTGAACCGGCAGATGCCACAGATGATGGACAAGGCGCAGGGGGTGCTCGACAACACCGCCACGCTGACGGGCAACCTGGCACAGCTGGACCTGCAGGCCACCATGCAGCGTGTAGACCAGACGCTGGCCAACGTGCAGCAGCTCACCGCCGCACTCAACAGCCCCCACGGCACCGTGGGCATGCTGCTCAACGATGCACAACTCTATCAGAACATTACGGCCACCATGCGCGATGTCGATTCGCTGCTCGTCGACTTCAAGGCGCACCCCCGCCGCTACATCAATGTATCCGTTTTCGGCAAGAAGAGTCAGTAATTTGAAATTTGTCTAAATAACGAATCGCGCTTTGCGCCTTGCCGTCCGATTCCTAAAGCGTTGAATGGCAAAAACTTTGAATCTTGCAAGAGCGGGAATTAGCCAAAAACCGTGAAACAACATAATTGACGAGAAGAGAGAAAGTTACAAAGATTGTAAACACAGAGGAAAAAAATGACAGTTTGCATGGGTCAAAAAAATTTACGACCTTTGCACTCGGAAATATCTGAAAGCCGCATAGTGTGGCGTCATAAGATAATAATCTAAAACTAATGCACAAAAACCATCAGGAGCTCTGGAACCGATGCCTGCATCTCATCAAGCAGAACGTGACGGAGCAAATATATAAAACGTGGTTCGAGCCCATCGTTTTCGAAAGCTATGACGAAGCGCTTTCGACGGTGTTGGTGCAGGTTCCAAGTCCGTACATCTACGAGTACTTGGAGCAGTACTACGTGCGTCTGATGGCTTGGGCACTGAACAACAGCTTCAAGACTAACGTCAAGCTGACCTATCGGCTCGTCGTCGACCGCGAGAACGGCAAGACGCAGACCGTCGAAGGCGAAGGCCCGGCGGCCATTGAAGGGCCGCAGGCAGCCACACGCGCCAACCAGTCGCCAACGGTGCTTGACGCGGCCGTGCCGCAGGAGCTGAACCCGCAGCTGGACCCCAGGAACACCTTCGACACCTTCATTGAAGGCGACTCCAACAAGCTGCCGCGCACCGTCGGCCTCAACATCGCCCAGCACCCTGGCAAGACGATGTTCAACCCGTTCTTCGTCTTCGGACCGTCGGGATGTGGCAAGACGCACCTCATCAACGCCATCGGTGTGGAGTGCAAGCGCCTTGATGCACAGCGCCGCGTGCTCTACGTCTCGGCACGACTCTTCCAGGTGCAGTACACTGATGCCGTGCGACGCAACACCACCAACGACTTCATCAACTTCTACCAGACCATCGACGTGCTCATCGTCGATGACATACAGGAGTGGGTCAACTCGCCGAAGACGCTCGACACCTTCTTCCACATCTTTGACCACCTGTTCCGCTTAGGCAAACAGATTATCCTGGCCAGCGACAGACCGCCGGTAGACCTGGAAGGCGTGAAGGACCGCTTGCTGACGCGTTTCTCCTGCGGACTCATTGCCGAGCTGGAGAAACCTGACATGCAGCTGTGCGTCGACATCCTGAACTCGAAGTGCCGCCATGACGGCCTGAAGATTCCGGCTGACGTCATACAGTTCATCGCATCGTCGGCCAACGGCAGCGTGCGCGACCTCGAAGGCGTCGTCAACTCGCTCATGGCTTACTCCATCGTCTACAACTCAGCCATCGACATGCACCTGGCCGAGCGCATCATCAAGCGGGCCGTCAAGACCGACAACCACCCGCTGACCATCGACGACATCTTGGAGGCAGTGTGCCGCCACTTCGGTGTCACTCAGCAGAACGTTTTCAGCAAGAGTCGCAAGCGTGAGTATGTGCAAGTCAGGCAGATATCAATGTACCTGGCGCAGAAATATACGAAGATGCCTGCCTCGCGCATCGGACAGCTCATCGGCGGACGCGACCACAGCACCGTGCTGCACAGCTGTACCGCCGTGCAGCAGCGCATGAAGGTTGACAAGGCTTTCCTTGACGACCTGAACAGCATTGAGAATTCATTCAAGCTGAAGCAATAAGCCTTCGCGGGCCTACGTGCCGAACACTACACATTATTTTATTTAACAACGAATTAAACGAATTAAACGAATTTTCGTCCATATAGAGATGGCCAAGCCATTTCCAGTTCGTGTAATTTGTCAAATTCGTTGTAAAAAACAGGTCAATTATGAGACTACTCCTTACATCTATTGTTTGTCTGCTGGGTGACATTCTGTTCAATGCCAGTGCGGACGGGATTGACGACATCCGTCAGACGCTGCTGGCATCGGCCCCGCAACAGGTGCAGGAGAAAGTCTATGTCCACACCGACAACCAGTGCTATTTTGTCGGCGACACGCTGTGGTACAAGGCCTACGTCGTGCGTGCTGACAACCTGCAACCCACTGACATGAGTCGCCTGCTCTATGTCGAGCTGCTCTCGCCCGACGGGCTGCTCGTCGAGCGACAGACCATCATCGTCAGTCCCGCCGGCTTCACCTGTGGGCAGTTTGCCCTCACCGACTCGCTCTACAGCGGCTACTATGAGCTGCGCGCCTACACCCGCTGGATGCTGAACTTCAACGTCCGCGAGCACAAGTACGACCGCGATGACACCTGGCATTTCTACAACCGCCAGATGGCCGCCGACTACTTCCGTGTCTGGGACGGGCTCTACAGCCGTGTGCTGCCCGTCTACAGCAAGCCCGAGAAGGCAGGCGACTATGACGCGCGCTACATGTATCAGCGCCCCAAGACACGCCTGCCGAGGAAGAAGAAGGACGACCTGGTGGTGACCTTTTATCCCGAGGGCGGACACCTCGTCGACGGCATCGACAACCGCGTGGCCTTCCAGGTGTGCGACCAGCACGGCGAGGCCCAGAACATCAGCGGAACGGTGGCCCTCGACGACGGAAGCCGCCTCACCATCAAGACGGAGCACATGGGGCGCGGCCTGTTCAACGTCACACCCAATGGCAAAAGGCTGCATGCCACCTTCAACTGGCGAGGCAAACAGTGGGACATACCGCTGCCGAAGCCTGAGACGGCCGGCGTGGCGCTGCGTCTTGATGGCAATCAGCTGACCATCAGTGCCTCCCTGCTGCCCGCCGACAAAGACTATGCCGTGAGCATACTCTGCCGTGGCGCGCTGAAGTACTTGGAGCCAGTGGAACTCACCTCCCAGCTCTCATCTCCCACCTCTCACCTCTCACCACTCACCTCTCACCTCACTTTACCCTTCGAGCAGCTGCCGTCAGGCGTGGCTGACATCACCGTCTTCGACAGCGATGGGCAAATCTTGGCTGACCGGCTCTGCTTCGTCAACAACCACGAACAGGACAGTGCCCTCATCACAGCACCCATTGAGCGCACACGCACCTACGCGCCCTATGAGCGCATCGACCTGCCCATACAGGTGCACGGCGTGAACCAGCCCACCACGTTCTCCGTCTCCATCCGTGACAGCTACACCAATGAAGCGACCTACGACGACGGTGACATTATGACCGACCTGCTGCTGTCAAGTGAGTTGCGCGGCTTCATCGCGCACCCTGCCTACTACTTCGAAGCCGACGACGACGTGCACCGCCACCACCTGGACCTGCTGATGATGGTGCAGGGCTGGCGCAAATACAAGTGGGAGGAGCTGGCCCAGGCCGACCGCCCCCTGCGCTATGAGCCTGAGAAGACCATCACCATCGAGGGGGCTGTCTACAAGATGCTGAACATCATTCCCGTGGGCGACCTCTCCAGCGACAACCCTGATGCACCGGCCCCCGGACTGGATGAGATTACCGACTGGCAGTTCGGACGCTACTCAGGCCATGCACGGATGAGCGACCCCGTCAGTGCCAGCGATGAGGCCGGTGAGGCCGATGCCATGGCCGAGAGCACCACCGTGGAGATAGCCGACACGTACTATGACCTCAGTGATGCCAATGCCTCACTGGGCGTTAACCATGGCGGGCTGAAACGCGAGGTGCTGGTGGAGGCCGAGGTGAACATTGACAACCAGTATGTCGGCGCCGTGCAGAAGACACACGACGGCGGGCGCTTCCTTTTCGAGGTGCCACCCTTCTATGGGCAGGCCTACCTGAACATGAAAGCCTACAATGAGGGTGACTCGCTGAAGAAGAACATGGCCTCGCGCAAGGATGCCACCGTGCTCAACGAGGATGCCTTCCCTGACTACTACGTCAAGCGCGACCTCTTCTTCCCCATCTTCACCCACGAGTATAACTACTACGAGAAGCATCAGCCCGACATCGACTACTCGCTGCTGTCCGACACGCTGTCAGAGTATTCCATGGAGAACGACGTGCACGAGCTGGGCACCGTCAATGTCAAGGGTCGCCGCCGCGGGCGCCGTGCCATCGACTGGAAGAAACCGGCTTACGTGGTCGATGCCTACGACCTCTACAACGAGCTGACCGACCGTGGCCTGAGCTTCGGCAAGCTCGACATGCGGCAGTTCCCCGTGCAGGTGTGCCGACTGCTCTTCGGCAACATGAACCGCCCTGTCGACTTCAATGTCGACGGACGGTTAGAGGGACACACCTACTACCGCAACTACAACCCCTTGTCAACAGGCAGCGATGCGGAACGCGCCGGTCTCTTCGTGGCCAACCGCACCCCGCAGTATCTCTATCGGCGACTGAAGCTGAAACGGCTGCAGGACATCAGGGTGTTCACCGACTATGAGCCGCGCAATGAGGACTCACTGATGGTCTACGACCTCCACACGGCCGATGCCACCGTGGAGCTGCAGCTCATTCCTGACGACGGGGTGCAGCCCACCTTCCGCGACCGCCACATCTTGTTGCGCGGTGCCAACATGGCCGAGGAGTTCTACCAGCCTGACTACAGCACCATGCCTGTTGGCGCTGCTCCCCCCGACCATCGCCGCACGCTTTACTGGAATCCCAATGCTGTCACCGACTCTGAGGGCCGTTTCACCGCCACCTTCTACAACAACGCCAAAGAGACGCGCGTCACCATGTCGGCTGCCGCCGTGTCACTCGACGGCCGCCTGTTCCACTCGCAGTGATGGTGAGGAAGAAAAAACGGGTAAATATTTGTAGGTATGGAAAAATTGTCATATCTTTGCACTGGCCATAAGAAAAACCGAAAGAACATGAAACAATCTAGCATCAAGAAACGTGTGGTTGGCGTCGACATTGGCACTCAGCACACTACCTATGCCATCGTTGACGTGCGTGGCAACTTCATTGCCTACGACCAGTTTGCTACCACCGACTATCCCGATGTCACACGTTTTATCGACAAGCTGGCTACGGCTATCATCGAGCTGGCCGAAGCCCACGGCGGCTATGGCACCATCCGCTCGGTTGGCATCAGCTGTCCCAACGGCGTTTACCACTCAGGCAGCATTGAGAACGCACCCAACCTGCCCTGGAAGGGCGTCATCCCCCTGGCAGCCCTGCTGCGCGACCGTCTGGCCATCGCTGTTGCCTTAGGCAACGATGCCCACAACACGGCCCTGGGCGAGAAGATGTATGGCAGCGCCCATGGCATGAAGAACTTCATCGTGCTCAACCTCGGCGTGGGGCTGGGCAGCTGTTTCTTTTCTGAAGGGCATGAGCATAGAGGGGCCAATGGGTATGCCGGTGAGCTCGGACATACCTGCATAGAAGAGAACGGGCGTCCCTGTCCCTGCGGACTGAAAGGCTGCTTGGAGGCATACGTCGCTTCGGCAGGCATCGTGCAGACGGCGCGTGAGCTGATGGCCGAGAGCACAAAGCCCTCGAAGATGCGCGATGTGGAGCACCTGGACTCGAAGCTGATTGCCCAGCTGTGCGACGAGGGCGACGAGCTGGCCATCGAGGTCTATCGCCGCACGGGCCGCATCTTTGGCCGTGGCCTGGCCACCTATGCCACGCTGGTCAACCCCGAAGCCATCATCGTCACCGGCGGTGTCTCGCATGCCGGCCATTGGCTGTTGGACCCCACCCGCGAGTCATTCGAGCAGCATGTGTTTGGCAACATGCGGGGCAAGGTGCGCATCATCCAGTCGGATCTGGACGATGCCGAGCGCGACGTCTTAGGAGCGAGCGCCCTGGCATGGGATGTGCCAGAGTACTCGCTGTTCAAATAAACATTCTCTCTTTTTTTACCTGTTATCTCTTACTTCATAGCTCAAGGCTGAAGCCGGCCATGAAGGTGGCTAAGGGCATGGGGTAGCCAGCGTTGATTTCATATTTCTGGCGCAGCAGGTTCTCGCCGCGTGCCCACAGCTGCAGACCGTCCATCAGTCGATAGTCGACGGTGACGTTCACCAAACAGAAGCTTTGCAGGGGCTCGGTGGCACTGCCGGTGTAGAGGTCGCTGACATACTGTGTGCCGGCATTTACCGTCCATCGCCCGGCGTTCCACTTCATGCCCAAGTAGTCCACATAGCGGGGCGCACCCATCTGCTCCTTGCCTTCTTCCTGGTGAAGGAAGCTGCGGTTGGCATGCACCGTGAAGTGGCGGTTGACGCGGTAGGAGGCCTGCAGCTCATAGCCTGCGTTCTCAAAGGCTCCGGTATTGATGCGTCCGGGCTGGCCGTCGGGTTTGATGCCCGTGCCCACCAGGTTGTCGGCCTTCAGATAGAAGATGTTGGCGCCGTAGGAGAAGTTGCCGATGCGCTGGCGCCACGACAGCTCGTAGTTCCACATGCGCTCCGCCTCTAAGTCGATGTTGCCGTTGGTGCCATAAAAGTAGAGCTCCATCATCGAGGGATTGCGGAAGCCCTTGCCGGCGGTCAGCTTCAGCTGGCTGTTGTCGGCCGGACGGGCCACCACGCCAAACTGCGGCACCCACTCGCCACCTGAGATGTTCTGCCAGTCGTAGCGCAGGCCGGCATCGACGGTGAGCCATGAGGTGAGGTCCTGGCGGAAGTCAACATATCCGGCCCACTCGTTGCGGTAGCTCTTGCCCGTGCCTGCCTTGAAGTTGAGGGGCGCCACCGACCCGTCGGCCCGGCTGGTGTTGTAGGCATAGCCATAGATGTGCTGATAGTCGGCACCCACGGTGAGGTGGTTGCCCTCGAAGAGCTGCATCGTCTCGTAGAACGACACACCCGTCAGGGCATCCTTCGAGCGGAAGAGATTCGGGCGTGGCTGGTTGTTGTTCGACTTGGGGCCATAGCCGTCGTTAATCTTGTGACGGCCGAAGTTGGTGTACACGCTGATGGCACCATCGAGGCCATCGAAGTGGTTTGACACGGTAGCGTTGACCGTGCCACGGGTGATGTACTGGTCGGCCTCCTCCAGCGGACTGGTGACCTGTCCCGGGTGCGAGGCGTTGAAGTGGGTCACGTCGGCACTGAGCCGGGCCTGCCAGCTGTCGCTCAGCTCGTAGCCCAGGTTCAGGTATCCGCCGTACTGCTCGAAGCCCATGTTCGGGCGATGGTTGTCTGAGCGTCGGTACTGGGCCGCCACGGTGCTGCTGAAGCGTCCCTGCCGCACCTGGTTGCTCACCTCGGCCTGCACGGAGCCATAGCTGCCCGCCGAGGCGCTGACATTGGTGCGTACACCGTCGTCGGTCATCTTGCGTGTCACGATGTTCACCACGCCGCCCATGGCATTCGACCCGTAGAGCACGGCCGCCGGACCGCTGACCACCTCCACGCGGTCGGCCATCATCGTCTGGTAGGCATCGCCGATGGGATGGTCGAAGATGTTGGCATACTGTGGATGCCCGTCGATGAGCACCAGCACACGCGAGCCGCCTGAGAGGCCACGCAGGTTGAACGCACCGGAGCCGCCGCCCGAGAGGCCATAGCCCATGACGCCGCGTGACGACACGTACAGGCCCGGCACCTCCTGCGTCAGCGTGGGCAGGATGCTGCTCTGGTGATTCTCGGTCAGTTGGTCACGCCCAATCACGGTGACGTTCATGGGCAGGTAACGCACGTCGGTGGCCTGGCGCGAGCCTGTGACCACCACTTCATGCAGTGCCAGCGAGTCAGTCTGTGCACTGCCCTTCGCCATTACCCCACACAGGGCAATGGCGAGGAATGATAGTTTTTTCATTGTTTTTTTTTGTATCACACACAACACTGCCGGACTCTTCGCCTTAAGCCTCCGCCCGCTGGGGAGGGCATGACAGGGAACGTGAGCGATGGGTTAGAGAATAAAGAACATATAGCGCGCCTGCGGACAGGCGTGCCTTCAAATCAGATTATTGTCGGATGAACTTAGCCGAGTGGCGGCGCCCCTGCCGCTGCCAGCTGACGATGTAGAGCCCTTGTGGCAGCTGTGCCACGCTGGCCTCCTGGCTGGCCTTGAAGCTGAGCACCGGACGTCCGGCACGGTCGTAGACCACGGCAGTGAAGCCGAGGCGGCTCAGGTCATCAGCCCCGAAGTGCAGACGCTGCCCCTGAGGGTCGTAGGCCAGGGCGTAGTCCATGTCGTCGCCCACGATGTCGTGGATGGGCGTGTCCAGCGCTAAGCTGTCGGCATAGCTGATGGTCCACAGGCGGTTGCGGCTTTCGGCGTTGCGGCTGTCGTTGGTATAGCTCAGTATGGCGGTGCCGTTGGCAGCATTGCCGCTTGACAGGTTGGCCGTATGGTCGGTCTTTCGGTTGTTCAGGTTATAGCGGCCGGCGGCCTGCCTCACCAGATGCCACTGCTGCGCCTTGTCGGACGAGTCGGGCTGCGCCACGGTCAGCTGTGTGCCCAGGTTGGTGGTGGCGGTGGCTGTCCCCATGGTGGGGTCGGTCAGGGCCAGGCCCGTCATGCGGTTCAGCAGCTGGTGGTAGCCGTTCTGCAGCGTCACTATCTGCCACTGCTGGCGCTGGCTGCCTGCCACGCGACCGTTGCCCACCAGCTGGTTCTGCTGGTTGACGTCGCACACGGTGCCGGTGCCTGCGTTGGCAATGGTGTAGAAATAGTGGGGCACGGACACGAACTCCGGCTCGATGCGGATGTACTGGTCGAGGTCGACGTCGCCAGACTGGCGCAGGGCAAAGGCTTCGAGCAGGGCGGGCACACGGATGCGGATGAAACGGCGCAGCTGCTCGACATACTCGTCGTAGGTGGAGTAGATGACCACCTCGCGCAGGGTGCGCTGGCGGATGTTCCAGCGCTCATAGTTCAGCTGCTGCGACTGATGCAGCAGCTGGCTCAGACTGTCCACCTTGTTCAGCAGCTTCTGCTCCAGCCCGTTGCTGTAGAGCCGTGCATAGCTGTTGAACACCAGCTGCTGGAACCACTCGTCCTGCCACAACCGCGCTATCCACTGGTTCATGCCGTTGTTGGTGAAGCCGATGTCGGCCATCAGCTCACGCTGCGGGTCATGGCCGCTGCCCTGCAAGCGGTTGTCGTTGTCGAAGGCGATGTCGCAGTCCCACACAGGACCGAAGTAGAGGTGCTGGTCGTCGCGCTCCTTGTAGAAATACATGCTCCACACGTAGTCGGGGTTGGCCGCTATCTCGGAGGTGAGATACCAGCTGGCGAGTGAGGTGCTGTCGACATAGTGGCGGTAGCTGTTGGCAGCGTCGAAGCGGTTGTTGAGCAGGCGTCCCTCGAAGGCGTTGACGTAGTTGCGTATGTAGGTCAGCTGGCGTGGCACAAGCTCCTCTTCGTCAGGATAGTGAATACGGATGGGCACCCCCCTGTTGCTGGTGCGCCACCCGTTGACGCCGTCCACGAAGTCGACGAAGCCGTCGGCCTCTAACAGATAGCCACCGCTGATGTTGCTGCCGTCAGTCAGCGGATAGTCCTGCTCGCTGATGTTGACACGGCCCTTGCGCACGTCCACCTGGTCTGACAGCTGATAGCAGCCCAGGTAGTTGCCGTTCAGCGTCAGGTCGACGAACTGTGCAGCCGGCGTGAACGCCTGTCCGCAGAGGTCGCCGATGTAGGAGGCCAGGGCATTGCGCATCAGTGTCTTGTCGCCATGGTTGGCCAGCAGCGTCCACTTCTTGGCGTTGGCATGGTTGGGACCCAGGAAGCGGGTCTTCTTGGCAAACTTGATGCGGTAGGGTTTCTTCTGCAGATTCCAGGTTGAGTTGCCGCGCCCACGAATGGTGATGGAGTCGTAGAAGGACACCTGGTCCTGCTCGTCGACCATCCAGAGGCGGGCCCACACCTGCGTCTCCTTGCTGCTCACATCCAGCCCGGTGAAGGTGTTGATGTAGACATGGGGCAGGTTGGTCAGCCGGTGGTGCTCGGTGTCCGGTGCTCCCGAGGGAGAAGCCTCGGGCACGGCGGCGCGGGCAGGGTGCAGAGGAGCGCCTGGCACCCATGTGTGTGCCAGGGTCAGCCACAGGATGGCCAAGACAAGGAGTCGTCTGCCGCTCATGCTATGCGATGTGTACCTCAAGAAACTTCATCTGTCCGTCCACCTCTATCCGTTGGTTCTCCGCCGGGATGAGGAGGGTGTCGCCGGCTGCGAAGTGCTGCTGCTCGCCGTCGGTCTTTACACGGCCCTCGCCCTTCAGTCCTATCAGGATGACGAAGCTGTCCAGGCGGGCAGCCTCCACGTCGACGGCCGTGTCGATGTCGTAGACGCTGGTGGTGAAGTAAGTGCAGTCCACCAGCCTCACTGGCACGTTCTTGTGCGGTGTGTAGGACGTGCGGTAGTCAGGCAGGACGGTGTAGTCGATGGCCTCGGCGGCCTCCTTGGTGTGCAGCTGCCGGTAGTTGCCGTCCTTGTCGCGCCGCTTGAAGTCGTAGATGCGATAAGTGACATCGCTCGTCTGCTGAATCTCGGCCAGGAAGCAGCCGGCCCCGATGGCATGGATGCGCCCGGCAGGCAGGAAGAACACATCGTCCTCCTTGACGGCATACTGTGACAGGGCGTCGCAGATGG